>Ga0316189_10007905_pt1 | contig 10024 bp, 10 predicted proteins | sample LowCovwburrow_MG_FD_204930 | JGI IMG/M metagenome (GOLD analysis project Ga0316189, IMG submission 204930) | Coastal sediment microbial communities from Maine, United States - Lowes Cove worm burrow | ecosystem: Environmental > Aquatic > Marine > Coastal > Sediment | place: USA: Maine... | reverse complement strand
TCGTTCTCATGACGTGATTATGAATAATTTGAGCTATTTGAGACTCATTTCATGTTGGAATTACATGCCCAGTTCAGACTCATTTCATATTGGACAAGGCTTTCGGTTTATCGTTTCATATTTTTTTGATAAGATCGATTCAGCATCAGTGAGATGTTGATTTATTTCAAAAAATTTAAGCAAAGGAGATAGACATGCAAATAACCAAGGCACTCAGTATTTTATTTTTTTCACTAACTGTAGCCGCATGTGGTGGCGGGGGTGGTAGCGGCGGCGGGGGTAGCCAAACGGAAAACGAACGTTTCGCGGAAGAATTGGCGTTCGCTGTTACCGAAACTAGCAAACAAACTATTCAAGCTCAGGACGGTGGATTACCATCCTTCAAAGGCGGCATTTCCCCAAAAGACTTGCTTCGAAAACGCATCACTAGCCTGGTTTTGGATTCTGTTCACTCGAAACCTTCAATTGGAGCAATCGCCAATAGAACAGAGACCGAGATAGAAACCGAAGTCGGTGACTGCGGCGGAACCATGGTTAGCACGACCACAACGACAGAACCGGATGACCCAGAAGCGTCTTTTCCATTTTCGGGAGTAACGGAAATAGTTTTGAATGATTATTGTACTAGCGACGATGATGATATTGATGATGGCCAGGTTACTTACAACGGAACGTTGGATATCTCATTTTCATTTATCGATGGCAGCAATATTACCTTCAATTATTCTTATAATGTAAGCTATGTAGCAATCACACCATCAGGTCAGTTCTCCGGTGTAATTACGGCTAACGAATCCTGCGAAACCATCAACGACATCGAAACTTGCACATCGTCATCTTCATATGACACTGCAGATGGAACAAGTTATTCGCTTTCCAGCGCAACGGTTAGTGGTGACTCAAGCTCTGGTTACGATGTGAGCGGGACAATAATCGATGACGATGGGAATTCGTACGATGTGAGTGTCTCCGGATTAACACAGCAGTGTGATGATAGTGACAATGTTTCGACTGGCACATTGACTATCACGGATGATCAGGGCGAGACAATTACTGTCACCTTCCCCAACTGTAACGATTGTGTTGTTGACTATTTAGGTATTGCCAACACGTATTCTCAAACTCAGGATTAAGTGCCATATTTGGAGCCGACATTTGTCGGCTCCAGATTATCCTGCCAGTAATAGATGTCTATCCCCATAAACTAAAGTGACGCTTAATTTAGCGATGTGTTAGATTCAGTCTAAACGGCTCCAAGTTAGATAATAACCCGAACAAATCTCACCCCCGCTCCGCCAACAGTTTCAACTGAAACAAGCCATTACGCTCCTCTTCCTCAAGACTCGATTCGACATATTTGATTGTCCTTTCGTACCGAGGGATGACATTGTACTTGAGCGCATTCACACGTTTTTGTGTCTTGCGCTGTTCTTCGAGCAGGCGCCAGAGGGCGGTTTCGATTTCGGCTAACCTGGCAACCCTGACCACCATTTCGGCGAAGCTGGCTCGTGTTTCGTCGAGGCTGGCGTCAGTGCCAAGTGTACCAATGGGCTGCAACGGCAACCTCGATATTTCTACCGAGGGATATTGCACACTCATGGCATGTCGTGGCAACACTTTGGCTTCGACGGCTTCGGGCATGCCGATAGCCAGTTGCCGCATTCGATTGCTACCCATACGCATCTGCGTAATGCCCAACCAGTGATAGGCCTTACTCATGCTTTCACGACTTGACTGGTTGAGTTCTCGATATTCAGCCAGTTTCTGATAAACCAGACGGGTCAGCATTTCGCGTTTGCGTTCCAGCAACCGATAGCCTTCATTGAGAAAATTTAGTCGCCGCTTCAGGTCTAACAACGAGCTTTTAGTTGGCGGTATGTTGAGCCTTTCCTGCATTCAGTTGATACTCTGGCCACTATGGTATTTCTGCAAATCTTCTTCGCTGACACGACTGAGCGCATTCGCTGGCAGTAACGAGAGCAAAGACCAGGCCAGATCGAGTGTCTCGATGATATTACGTTCTTCATTTTCGCCCTGTCGCACAAAGTCATTTTCAAAACGCTCGGCAAATTTCAGGTAACGATGATCTCGTTCAGATAATTCTTCCGCACCTATAATGGATGCCAGGTTTCGCGCTTCCAGCGCACGCGTATACGAGGCATACAGCTGGCTGGCGACACGCGGATGATCTTCACGCGTATCGTCCTTGCCGATACCATCTTTCATCAACCGCGACAAAGACGGCGGCACATTCACCGGTGGATAAATCGACTTACTGTGCAATTCCCTGCTCAAGACAATCTGTCCTTCGGTGATATAGCCGGTGAGGTCGGGTATGGGATGCGTGATATCATCGCTTGGCATCGACAGTATCGGGATCATGGTTATCGAGCCATGCCGGTCGCGCAGGCGGCCAGCGCGTTCATAAATTTCTGCGAGATCAGAATAAAGGTATCCGGGATAACCTTTTCGTGACGGCACATCGCCTTTTTCGGTGGCGACCTCGCGCAGTGCTTCGGCGTAGTTGGTCATATCGGTAATGACGACGAGTACATGATGATCGAGTTCATAAGCCAGATATTCGGCAGCAGTCAATGCTGTTCGGGGCAGAATGAGACGCTCCATCGGCGGATCGTTGGCGAGGTTTGTAAACATCACCACATTGCGCAACACACCACTGGATTCAAACTCTTTTTCGAAAAATCGCGCATCCGAATAAGATACACCCATCGCCGCAAAGACGATGACGAAGTTCGCTGAATCGCCCGGTAATCGGGCCTGGCGCACGATTTGTGCGGCGAGTCGGTTATGCGGTAAACCTGAACCGGAAAACACCGGTAACTTCTGCCCACGAACCAGCGAATTGAGACCATCGATAGTAGAAATGCCAGTCTGGATAAATTCGCGCGGATAAGCACGAGCAGCCGGGTTAACCGGCAAACCATTGACGTTTCGGCTGACACTCGAAATGATCGGCGGACGATCATCGCGGGGCTCGCCAATGCCGTTAAAGATGCGGCCAAGCATACCGGGCGAGAGCGACAACTCAAAAGGTTCATCGAGAAAACGCACCCAGGTATTTTCCAGATCAAGGTTATCGGTGCCTTCAAAAACCTGCACCATGACCACTTCTTTGGAGGTTCGAATGACCTGTCCGTTGCGCCTGCCACCATCCTTGCCACGTATCACCACGCGATCACCAATGGCGACGTTTTCGACAGCCTTAAGAAACATCAAAGCGCCGTGAATTGAACTGACTTTACGATACTCGAGTTCGCTCATAACGTTTCTTCCGGCAGGCTACTATAGTCCGCACGCATGGCATCAAATGACTGCCTGATTTTTTCGGAAACGTCTGTCAGCTTTTGCAGATCGTCATTCGGCACGGTCGATTTAAGTCGCTTCAAATCACCACTGAAGGGTAAATCGATAAGCTGCTCGACCGGTACACCGAGCTTAATCAAATCAACGCCACCATCGTGAAACTGCAACATCAAATCGAGCAGATGAAACTGTTTTTGTGGCGAACAGTAACTATCCAGCGGATCGAGCGCGCTTTGCTGCAAGATCGCCTCCTTAATCAACACTGAACTTTCCAGCACCCAGCGCTGCGACGACGACAAAGCCTCGGGGCCAACCAGGTTAACGATTCGCTCCAGCTCATCGGCCTCGGCCAGCAGCGACAAAGCCTGTTGCCGACGCCCGGCCCATTGTGGGCTGACCTGTTCTGACCACCAGTCAGCAGCCCTGTCGGCATAATCGGTAAAGCTATCCAGCCAGGAAACAGCCGGGTAATGCCGCGCATCGGCCAGTGGTTTGGATAACGCCCAGAAGGTACGGATAATTTCCTTGGTATGGCTGGTGACAGGCTCAGAGAAATCACCACCGGGTGGTGACACAGCGCCAATCAGGCTTACCGAACCATTATTTCCGGCTAGCGTATTCACCGTGCCTGCGCGCTCGTAAAAGGCTGCCAGACGCGATGCCAGATACGCCGGGTAACCCTCTTCCACAGGCATCTGCCCGAGTCGACCGGCAACTTCGCGCAGCGCTTCTGCCCAGCGACTGGTGGAATCGGCCACCATGACAACGTCATAACCCTGATCGCGATAATACTCGGCCATGGTGACACCGACATAAATACTGGCTTCACGTGCCACGACAGGCATATTCGAAGTATTTGCCACGAGAAAAGTACGTTCCATCAACGAACGGCCGGTATGCGGATCGGTTAATTCAGGGAATGATTGTAAAATATCGACCATCTCATTGCCGCGCTCGCCACAGCCGACATAGAGCACAATATCAGCATTCGCCCAGCGTGCGATCTGTTGCTGAACCATGGTCTTGCCAGCACCAAATGGCCCGGGCACAGCGGCCTTGCCACCTTTAAGAAATGGGAAGAAGGTATCGAGTATGCGCTGACCGGTTATCAATGGCAGCACCGAATTTGCCCGCGAGCTATAAGGTCGGGGTTTACGTACCGGCCAGCGATGGTACATTTTCAGGTCTTCAATCGCGCCCGTAGCAGTTCTAATTCTGACGATGGTTTCATCCAGGGTGTAATCCCCCTCCGGCGCGTATTCGATGACTTCACCCCGACTGTTTGGTGGCACCAGTATTCTATGTTGAATGGTAGGCGTTTCTGCTACCACACCCAATATTTCACCACCGTTTACTTTGCTGCCTACAACCAGGTCTTTATCACCAACAAAGTGCCAGGTTTTGTCGCGGTCGAGCGCGGGCACTTCCAGACCACGGCTGATATGTTCGCCACTGAGTTCCATGATCTTATGCAGCGGCCGCTGTACGCCATCAAAAATCTGTCCTAGCAAACCAGGACCGAGCTCGACTGACAAAGGATGTCCGAGGCTGATAACATCCTCACCGGGGTGTAGCGATTCAGTCGATTCGTAAACCTGAACCAGTGCTTCGTCTTCGCGCAAATGGATCACTTCGCCAATTAATCCGAGCCGACCGATTTTGACCTGCTCACCATTACGAATATCACCCTGACGAATGGTGACAATGGGGCCATTCACTTCAATCACTTCACCCATCGAATAAAGTCCCTCGGTTTGCCACCGTGGAAAACAGGCGTTCAAAAATTAATCGCTGTAAGGCATCACTACGGCGAGCGAGAATACCCTCAAAAGTATTGTCTATCATGACGTCGCCTTTTTCCGAAACAAGTTTGATCCCACCCGTGCATCGACTAGCCTCAGCAGATAGTTTAATTTCAATATCCTTACCGCAGCATTTCCTGACGAGTTCCTGCCAACTATCGGCGAATCGAGACAGGTCAGCACTATTAAGCGAGGCCACTAATCGAGGCTGTCCGATCGCCCGCACCCCATGCAGCAGCAATTGTTCGAATATGCTCTGATAGCGTTTTTCCTGCAGCTGTAGTTGGCCGAGTTCACGCGAGACCTTGTCGAGAACCGCCTGTACCAGGCCCCAGCGATTACGATCGAGCTCGGCCTGTATGCGCAACTCGTTCGCCTGCACCTGTCGTTGATATTCGCGCTCGGCCTGCAAGCTTACGACGAGTAATTCTTTCTGTTCCATGAGTTGAATTTTCTCTCGTGCAGCATCGATGATGCGGTTGCGCGTCATCTCACCCTGCTCGATATGCTCATCGCATAATTTTTGCGCACGCTCCAGAATTGCCTGCTGTAACGCCTTTACCTGATCCGCTTCAGTTGACATGCTTTTCCAGTACCGACGACCCAAGCACACGCCGTATTAATGTCTCTACCCGTGGTTGATAATCTTGCGCAACCTGCAAGTCGGGGATTTCGCAAATCAGGATAGAACCACCACGATTACGTAGTTGCTGGATCATTGGGATCTTCGCATCGAACAAATTCTGTTGAATAAAAATTAGTGCTCGTTCGCGATTCCGGTGTAGTTCGCTGAGCACGGCATTCACTGTTTCGGCTGTTTCATCGGCGTAGGTTTTGATACCCAACAAGGCAAAACCGTCCATCAATGCCTCGCTACCCATAGCAATAATTTTCATTAAAGTTTGCCCAGCAATAAAATACTGACTACCAGACCATAAATGGCAATACCTTCGGCCAGACCCAGATAAATCAGTGTGCGACCGAACATCTCTGGTTTCTCGGTGATCACCGCGAGTGAGGCCGAACCCACCGAACTCACCGCGATGCCAGCGCCAATGGTTGCCAAACCGGTTGGCAGACCGATGCCGATTAATGCCAAACCATGTCCCAGGCTGATCTCCGCCAGCTTGCCAGCCTCGGGTTCTACTGCCAGAGCTTCATTCGTGCCAATGATTAATACGCCGACAATGCCTACTGTAAAAATCATCAATTGAACTACGATTCCATTTTTCATACGGCCTACAGTGAGTTTTTTAATCGACTGAGGAAATAGCAGAAAGTAAACCCCGAGCAGACAGATAGCCACTGCGCTAAGCGTGATAAAGCCGGTAAGAATGGTCATAACAGTCCCCTAAGGTGGATATCAAATTTAATGGTTAGCGTTCAATTTTTAGCGGCTCAAACGCTTTGCCTTTACCGCTAAAGAAACGTGAAAAACCTTCATAGTATTCAAGCCGCAAACACTGGATGGCGACGATCGCACCTTCAAGCACGATAATAAATATATTGCCCAGTACAACAGTCATCCAATGGCCAAAAACATCGAGCATGCCAGCGATGGCAAACACCGCTGCTGCCAACGCGATATGGTTTAGACTAAAGGCAGCGACCCGCAAAAAGGAAAGCGTGCCAGAGACATTGCTGATAATGTGCTCGAGGCCTTCGATAAAGACGACCAGCACGCGCTCGACTAATCCGCCCGAAGATTGCGACCACTGAAACCACAAAATCACCGACATGGGCATCATCAGTAACACCGCTTCAAACCATCCAAATGCCTGACCGTTAACTATCTGGTATCCGGCGTAAATCGCCGCCAGATAAAAGCACATCCCTGCCAGCCCTTTACCACTATAAAAAGCCTGTTGATGCTGAGCAATTGCAAGGTAATTTCGAATTGCCAGGGCGTTTGCGACTAATAAGAAACTCGCACCCCAGACTACCGCAACCAGCAAGACTCGGACCGGGTCGTGCATCGGCGACATCCAGAACGCATGAATCACCTCTTCATAACCAAAAATACTACCGTATACAAATCCAAATAGAATCGATGAAAGCCCCGCCAGTACACCGACAATGGCAACCGCGGCAAAGCGTTTATATAACAAGAAACTACCGAGCAAGATGACAAAACCGTGGCCGATATCACCAAACATCATGCCGAACATGAGGATGTAACTCAGCGCGAACAGGCTACTTGGGTCAACTTCTTTATAAGCAGGAATGCCGAAATTTTTGACCAGATCCTGGAAAGGCTTGAGTACCCAGGATTCTTTCAGTAGCGACGGCACGGTCTCAAATTCCTTTACCGTGGGTTCAGAAAACTCGATATGGAAGGGAAATTCAAGCGTGGCTTCGAGTTCGCGCCGCACTCGCTGCTGACAATGCGCAGGCACCCAACCCTGTATTGAAACCAGTCCTCCCCGGCCCTTTAAAACAGACGCAAGGCTTGCATAAGGCCGGGCGCGGATGAGTAATTCCCGCGCGCTTGCCAGCTTAGCTTTGTTACCGGATAACAGCTCGGACAGTTGCTGGTTCAGTGCATCAATAGACTGTTCACTTTGAGTAACCTGTCGATCCATATCGGCCTGTAACTGCGAAGGACTGCCAGAAAATTCTTCCGGGATATTGAGCCCGCGAAAATCGGCCGACTTGAGAAGCTCCTGAACATCTTCATGTTGCTCCGTCGAGCCGAATATCACCACATGCTGAGCACCTTCGCCGGTATAAAACGACTGGATCATAAAATGCGTTAACGACAGCGCCCGCTTAAGCTGGTCGAAATTGATTGAGGGGACGGTGCCGACAACAATCCTGAGAAAATCGCCATCTCGTCTTAAACGGCTTAAATCCAGATCGAGCGAACTGAACTTTTGTAAACTGTGAGAGAGTTGCCGTACAACACTGGTTTTTTCAGTTTGTCGACGAAGTTGCTCCTCAATATCAGAGACCTGCAACCAGATGGATTTTAACTCTGAATCCAACGCCTGCAATTGTTCGAGCGTCACCACTTCCGCAGAATCGACCGGACTTTCAAAATTCTGATGGCTCAAAACCTTGATTTTTTCAAAGCGTGAATTCAAGTCGTGATAAACAGTTTGATACGAGGCTGCAGGGAATTCGTCCAGCGGTAGGGTGCCGTGATCGGTTTCCAGGGGATGCATCACCGCCATTCGCGCCAGTGTCATTGCCGCCTTTTGCGCATCTGCATCCAGCATATACAGACTGACTTTACGCATCGTGGTTGGCGCGGATAACATTAGTCGACAGCACCCACAGCCAGTTTTATCAACGCGCTATCAAAGCCTAATTGCTTGCCTTTTATCAAGGCCTGCAAAAAGCGCACTTCGGCTTCGCGTAATAAAATATAGGAAAAGACCCTTGATACCAGACTGGTACTATTGCGTAGCGTATCCGCGGCTATCGCCAGACTATAATATTCCATGACGATTTCTATATCAGAGATCGTCTCGACATTCGCCAGCAGACTCTGATAAGCCTCGGGTAAAGCGGCAATCACCGCTTCGAAATTATCCAGTTTCGCCAGGCGCATTAATTCCACCGAATTCAGCTTGTTGCCTACCGAGGTTAACAGATAAAAGGATTTCGCTGGCGACAGGCCATAGGAAAATCGAAAGCGTAACAACCACAACAGATTGAAGCGATCCATCATGCCGCCCATGACCTGCCGCAAATGCTCCGCATCACTAGCCTTAAGAAAACACGTACGTCGATGCAGGTCTATAAAAAAACTTCGATCAATCGTTGCATCGAGCAAAAACAAATCGTTACCCTGCTCTTCGTAAACATGCCTGGCCTGACGCACGATGCTTGCATAGTCGGTAGTCTCCAGCAAACGTAGCATTTCGTAGGGGTCGTCTGTTTCGAGTAGTTTTTTATTTGGCAGGTCGGCAAAATTGCCCAGGTTAATCAGGCGTTGCTGAATTTCTGAGCTGTCGGTAGCAGTGAATTTTCCGCGAATCAAAACCTTTAGGTTAACCAGTTCAAACCAACGAATAGCAAAATGGAAAAAGCGTCTTTCAGCACCGGAAAAAGGCCTGATTAATACCCTGAAATCTTCCAGAGCATGATTTATCAGCTGATTTTCAATTCGATCGTCGTAGGCCAGGTCGAGCTCGTAGTGACGTCCGGTGATTGCATTGACATTTGACAATATTCGCTCCAGATCCAGATCGATCAAAGCCAGCAGTCGCGGCAATCGAATCAACCGATTTGCAAATATACTTAAACGAGTATGCAGATAGGCACTACTAAAGCCACTCATGGACGATCCCGGGAGCTATCCAGGACTAGCGTAATCGCAAGATCTAAGGCTTCCTTTTCGTGTTTATTGGCCAGAACTCGTAGTTCTTTATTATGTTCGTCGTAGCGCAGCTTAATTTCGGCGATACTTTGTAAAGCGCGTTCCTGCGCTTTATCGTTAAAGGATTGATGTAATTCCGGCAAACGATGCTGAAACTGCTTTTCCATTTCCGCCGCATCATCAAGCGCCTTTTGAACAATCGCATCACGCGCCTGTTCGCCACTGGCAACAATTGCCTCAGCCTCAGTTTCAGCGTCTAAAAGCTCCTTTAGTGAATCACCCATTCATCGAATCCGATCATCAATGTCTGGAGGATTCTAAGTTAAATTGGGTGTGGGGTACTGATTTGGGTCAAATTCAGGGGAATTGGAGCTGCGGCTTGATCCGAGCATAGAGCGCCCCGGCGCGAAGGCCGGGGTCGACGGTTCGTCTTAGTTATTCTGTATAACAATACTCGGAAATGCTGCCGAATGGTCTTTAGCTTTAGTCGCAAGCTTCGCCGCTGTCTTACGAGCGATGGCGCGATAAATGCTGGCTATCTGGCTATCTTCCATCGCGGCGACGGTTGGGGTGC
>Ga0316189_10007904_pt1 | contig 10024 bp, 9 predicted proteins | sample LowCovwburrow_MG_FD_204930 | JGI IMG/M metagenome (GOLD analysis project Ga0316189, IMG submission 204930) | Coastal sediment microbial communities from Maine, United States - Lowes Cove worm burrow | ecosystem: Environmental > Aquatic > Marine > Coastal > Sediment | place: USA: Maine... | reverse complement strand
CGGAACAGCGCCTGCTGCCGCTCGCCCGGGAAAAAGGTATCGCAACCCTGATCAATCGTCCCTATCAACGCGGCAGCCTGTTCCGCAAGGTCAAGGGCAAACCCCTGCCCGCGTGGGCGGCGGAGTTTGATTGTGCCAGCTGGGGGCAGTTCTTTCTTAAATTTATCGCGGCTCATCCCGCGGTAACCTGCATTATCCCGGCCACGTCCAAGCTCAAGCACATGGTGGACAACATGGCCGCGGGTTACGGACGCCTGCCCGATGAACCGACACGACAACGTATGATCAAATATATCGAGACGCTGTGATACTCGAAGCGAACATAAATATCCGCCCCCTCAGACTACCAATTGATTTTTTTAACTATCCATATTAAGGGGTCGGTGACAAATGATTAGCATTCGCAAATGTCACCGACCCGTTTAATTGTACTGAGGGTTTGTTTCGTCTAAAGGAGACGCTCATACACATTACCTGGGCTTCGTATTTCGGTCACTTTCGGACGCTGGGACTTACATCGGGGGATTCTGGCAATGGTTTATGCTGGAATGTTAGACCTGATCCCCAGCTTTTCCTTACCTCCCCAACATTTGTCAGACTCAATTTAAGAGGCAATTTCGTCAAAGATGATGAGTTGATACATATCAATAGAGCTGCTTGAAGGTTCTGATGTAATTAAATTTCAATGTCTACAAGGCGAATAACTTGCTATTGAGGCTTTTACTCGCATCTGAGCTTTGTACTAGACGCAGACTAAGGCTCGCCGTCTCTGCATTTCTTGCAGTGTTGCTTGGTTTTCCGCTCCAGGGTGCCGGTGCAGCACTGAGCCTCTCCAAAGATGGACCTAAGACGGCGCGTGAAGGCGACCTGATCGAATACTCGCTTGAGGTTATAAATGAAGGTGCTGCGAGTGTCGCAGGGATCGAAGTGCTCGATACTCTGCCGGCGGAAGTCCAGTTCGTGCAGGCCACGCCTACGCCTGGCGGGACCTATAATTCTATAAACGGTGTCTGGACCCTACCTACACTCGGTACGGGTGCCAACGATAAAACTGCCGGTTTGCAAATTCAGGTCCTGGTGAATCAGAACCTGATAAACAATCCGGACGAAGTGGTCGACATAACTAACAGGGCGGAGGTCATAGTACCGCTTGATCAGACACCTCTCGAGGCAAAAGTCAGCACGAACATTATTTGCTCCTTCTGCATTAATTGGGAAATCGAGTCCGTTACATTCGACTACGAAATTGACGACATCGACCTTGATGATGACTATGACTGGGAAGTAGCTATGCGCTTCTTTTTGTGGGTCAAAGTCGCCAATAACGGTCCGGTGACGTCCGATGCGACCGTTAGTGTGACGCGGTTCGATGTTCTTGGCATTGGCTTAGGGGCCGTGACGCTGTTTCCTGATGCGCCCGTTGCAGTGACTCTCGATCCAGGACAAACCCAGACAATCGAATTCAAAAGCGGTCGGGTGGAAGGAGACGATTACGATTTCACTGCCTTCTGGGAATTCGCGGTCAGCGATATAGCGCTGCTGGACCCAGTCCTGCCAAATACAGCGTCCGGCTCCTATTACAACGATGTCAACGGCTTGTCTGACCATAGCGAGGGCTGCTTTATTGCTACAGCCGCCTATGGCTCGTACTTGGCTCCCTATGTAATTACTTTACGCAATTTTAGGGATCGTTATCTTTTAACCAATCCATTCGGGGAGTGGTTTGTAGAATTTTATTACCAACATTCACCACCCATAGCGGGTTATATTCGTGACCATCAACTTCTAAGGGTGATGGTCCGGTCGTTATTAACTGTAATTGTTTATTCAATTCAGTATCCAATTGCTGCATGTCTAGTTTTACTCTTGCCACCATTAGTAGTCGTTAATCGTAGAAAACAGCGAAAAAACCGAACCTAATAATTGTGAAACCAAGGGTTGAATCCGCAGCCGATACCTGACCTTTACTGTGATTTGATTAAATGTCGGTTCATGGTCGGTTATCGCCGCTGATTAATCGAGTTTGAGCGTCAGTTTTCTCGTAAGCGGACCCTCATAAAACCTTTGCAGGAGGCAATCTCCGGCCAGGAACTGTCGCTTAGGATTTGGCCCTTATCTTCTACTTTCGACACAATGCAGGCATTGAGATGAAAATTCTGGCAACTTCCCAGGGCAGTCGAAAACTCAATAAATTTCTCACCGACAATGTTTCCTAATTTATAAGTGCATAATCCAGGGAACACATCTTTCCTGTTTCATTTTGCTCTTTTATCTTTAAATAAAAATCACAATGTCTAGCAATAACCTCATCAAGTCCGGTGCAGCCTACTCTCACATTCGAAATTCATTTTCTTTGTTGATAGGGGCGGTCTTATTGGTGCGTGGGAAATACCACATACATGGTTACTAAGGGTATATATATTTCCTATTCTTAATCAAAAAAGGAGTTGTTGTAATGAAAAGGTATATTTTTATTCTAACGCCATCCTTAATACTATTAGCCACTTATTCGTATGCTCAAGATGTAGCGAAAGGCTCGTCGTCTACAGGGCAGCTCAGCGCAATAAGCATAGTAAATTCCGATATTCATCCCATCAAGTCGACCGTAAGGGCATCCCATCAAGTCGACCGTAAGGGCATCGATTCGCGGCAAACCCATCGGCACGGAAATCTATCGGTTTCGAGCCGATTGAGGGAATTTCTTTAGTGATAGATGCCGCTATGGCAGGCATCAGATGAACGTTTCCAGATGAAACAATTAAAACAAAAAAGCACCTGGTAGAAATATGGCTGAAAGCATACGCCGGTAAAGTAATAAAAGTCAGTTAACCGTTTAACAACTTATTAGAGGAACCTAGTTATGATAAATACCAGCACATTATGTTTCAAGTCGTCGATTTCCGGCTGTAACAAGCATGAAAAAACGAGTATCAAGAATGCACTTGGCAACAGGTCGAAGCAATCTGGATTTTTCGATCTGGGAATTTCACTACTGATACTGGCCTTGTCGGGTAGCACGGTTTACATTGTCGAACGCAACCAGGATGAAAAAAATGTATCTTTACAAGAAAGTACCAAGATCATGGCTTCCCGGCAAATGGAAAACACGAACGTGAATGTAGCGAAGGCAGATTTCGATATTCCTGGCGTCGTACTGCAATAGCGAGTTCACAATAGTTTTGAAGTATAAAGGGGATCATCATCGTTTGCTTTTCAGGTTAACGTTGAGCTAAAACTGTCCAACTGGAGCTGACAGAGTACAGGGTCGTAAATCGCAGCTGATTTTTGGATTTCGAGCGTCGGTTTGCTCCAAAGGAGACCCCCAATTGGCGAGGTTAGGAGGCAATCTCCGGCCAGGTGCTGCCGTTCGCGTAATTCTTCAAGAAGGCAGCAATCGGCACATACCGGCCATTGGTTAGTACAAAACTTTCTGTCACGCTATGCATACAATGTCGCCCGCGCCTTAAAATTACAAACCATCGCCGAATGGGTAGAAGACGAAGCAGTGCTGGATTCTTTAAAAGAAATCGGCGTCGACTATTAACAGGATTTTTATCTGCACAAGCCGCAAATGATTGCCGATATGATCCATCAAAAAACAGGCGGTCGGTTAACACAACTCACCATCAATCCGACGGCAAACCACCCGCCTCAGTACACCAGTCTGCCAATAGCTCTGCAATCTGGCGATTGTATTTATCGTCATCACTCATACCCGATCTAGTCACCACATACCAGGGTAGGCTAATACCCGCCTCTCCGACTTGCGCAGCAACAATGCGTTTACTCTTAACGGCGTTTTCGATAGCCCAGCCCGCCAGCACCGAAGTACCAAGCCCAGCCGCAACCATCTCGACAATCGCTTCGGGAACTTCAACGGTCTCGGTCCAGTTGGGGTAGGCATTGCTGGGACGGAACAAACGCGCATACTCGCGATCCGGTTCAGGTACACGTGTATAGGTAATAAAGTCTTCACCGACAATGTCGTTGCCTTCGATAACTGTCCGACCGGCCAGTCGATGTTCAGGCGACATGATGAAACGCAGTTGATCATCAAATAAATGCCGAAGCTCAATCCCGGCGCGATTAATCTCACCGGAAACAATAATTAAATCGACGACCTCATCGTGCAAACTCGCTAGCGAATTGCGCGACGCCGCTGCCACCACTTCGAGTCCGACATCGACATTGGCGTCGCGTAATCGCCGTACAAACGAGGGCAACCAGTGATAGGCGCTATACGACTCGACAGCAATGCGCACGACATGGCGTAAACCGCCCGCCATTTTGCGCACATCGTTTTCAGCACGCGCCAGGTCGATGAGCAGACGACTGGCCACCTGCGCCAGATAGTCGGCTGCGGGGGTTGGTCGCAGACGTTTATTCACCCGCAAAAACAGGGGTATCCCGAGTCGCCGCTCGACCTCGCGGATTCGATGTGACAACGCCGATGGGGTAATACGTAATAGTTCGGCTGCATCGGTGACACGCGGTGTTTGTGCAAGCGCCTCGATCATTTGCAGATGACGAATATCTAGTACCGGATTTTTCATGAATTTTATTCACAATGTAATGAAAATTACCTGATTGATTTTCATCAATAATATGCAAATAATCAACCATCATTTCCAAACTGGATTCGCCATGACAGCAACACCCTCGTTAATCGACCAGGATCGTTCGCATCACGTCCACGGACAAACAAATTTACGCCAGCATGCAGAGTATGGCCCGACAGCTATGATCACTGAAGGTCATGGCGTCTATATAACCACTGGGGATGGTCGAAAGCTTATCGATGGCTTTTCCGGGCTGGGCTGCACCTCGCTGGGTTATCACAACGAGCGAATTTCTAACGCCGCGAAAACACAAATGGATATCCTACCCTTCGCACCGACTTTTTATGGCAGAACGCACCCGAAAGTCGCCGAACTCGCGGCAAGACTGGTTAATATGGCCGCTGCGCCAATGGATCGTGTAATGTTCCAATGTTCCGGGTCGGAAGCCAACGACACCATGATCAAGATGCTCTGGTATCGAAACATCGCCCGTGGCGAGCCCGAGCGACGCAAATTTATCTCGCAATGGCGCGGTTATTACGGCAATACCGTGGCGGCCGTGAGCCTGTCCGGACAGCCGCATATGCACGCCAAATTCGGCCTGCCGATGGACGACTTCCTCAAGGTATCGTCGCCCAACTATTATCGTTATCACCAGCCCGGAGAAAGTGAAATCGTCTTCTCGGCGCGCATGGCGCAGGAACTCGAAGAACTGATTCTGGCCGCAGGTCCGGAAACCATCGCCGCTTTCGTCTCCGAACCCATGCAAAGCGGTGGCGGCGCGATCCTGCCGCCAGAAGGCTACTGGCAAGCCATGCAGGCCGTTTTGCAAAAATACAATATTCACTTTCACGTCGACGAAGTGGTTTGCGGTTTCGGTCGCACTGGCCATCTCTGGGGTGCGAATGCGTTTGACCTGAAACCCGATTCGACTTCCTGCGCAAAAGCCCTGACAGCAGCATTTTTCCCGATGTCGGCATTTGTGTTCAAGGAAGACTTATATCAGGACATGCAGCAAAACTCTGACGAAGTCGGCGTACTCGGACATGGATTCACTTATTCGGGACACCCGGTTGGCGCTGCCGTTGCTCTGGAGACACTCGATATTTACGAAGAAATCGATTTGCTCGGTCATGTCCAGCGAGTATCTGAGCATTTTCTCAAAGGCTGTAAAAATCTCATGAAGCACCCACTAGTCGGCGACGCACGTGGCATCGGTTTGATCTGCGGCCTGGAGCTGGTAAAAGATAAAGACACCCGTGAACAATTCGACCCGGCGCTTAAAATCGGTCAGCGCGTGCAGGATGCAGCACACGATCAGGGTTTATACCTGCGCTCGATTCCACCGGATCGAATCAGCTTTATGCCACCGCTGATCATCGAGGAAGACGAAATTGATAAGGCACTGGTATGCCTTAAAAAAGCATTAGACATCGTCTGGGCTGAGGTTGGCTAGTGGTGAGCAGGCGACGTCGGCAGGAAACACCGACAGTTCAGGCGATTGAGCCTCGAATTTTCCAGGGCGGGCGTTACAAACCACTTACCGAGGATGATTGTGATCGTATCATCGATTCAGCTTTTCAAATTCTCCAACAGATTGGTATCGCGGGTGCGCCAGACTGGTTAACCGCGCTACTCAAAGCCAGAGGCGCCGGACAACGCGATGATGGTCGTATCCTGTTTCCACACGCCAAGGTCGAGCAGGCCCTCGCGCAGGCCAGCAAAAAAGTAAGCCTGCCAGGATTCGATGACCATCATGGCATCGAAGTCGGCGGCGGTTACGTGCATATCGGTACCGGCGGTGCCGCCGTGCAAGTGCTCGAAGCCGATAGTGGAGAATACCGTGATAGCACGCTGACCGACCTCTACCAGATGATGCGTATTCTCGATTGTTGCGAGCACGTTCACTATGGCGTACGCCCGCTCATCGCACGCGATATGCCGACCAATTTTGACCTCGACATCAATACCGCCTACGCCTGTATGAAGGGCACGGCCAAGCCGATTGGCATTAGCTTCGACAATGCAGGACATGTCGCGCCGGTTAGCCATTTGCTCGGCCTTGCACTTGGCGAAAACAAAAGCTTCAAACAACATCCTTTTTGCAAAGCAATCGTCGTTCATATCGTACCGCCGTTGCGCTTCGCCGAGGAAGGCGTCGACATTATGCGGGCTGCCATCGAACAAGGCATGCCACTGCAAATTTGCTCCGCTGGTCAGGCGGGCGCGACTAGTCCAGCATCACTCGCCGGTGCCCTGGCGCAGGGCCTTGCCGAATCAATTGCCGGTTTGATGGTGGTTGACGCGATTAAACCCGGCTACCCCTGCGTTTACGCTTTAATGCCTTTCATTTCCGATCTGCGTACTGGTGCGATGAGTGGCGGTGGTGGAGAATCGGCTGTCGCAAATGCAGCAGCAGCACAATTGCTGTCGAAGCTCGACATGCCGTCGACCGTGTCTGCCGGTATGACCGATTCCAAACTCGCCGATGCTCAGTCGGGCTATGAAAAAGGTTATACCGTCGCCCTTGCCGCGCAGGCAGGCGCCGATATGATTAACCTGTCGGTGGGCATGCTCGGCTCGATCATGGTCGCCTCGCCAGAGTCTTTGGTGATCGACAACGAAATGTGCGGGGCCATATTGCGCACGGTTCGCGGCATTGAAGTCAACGATGACATGCTCGATCTGGACAGTATCGAACGCGTGGTCAGTGGCGAAGGCCATTACCTCGGCGAGCCGCAAACCTTGCAATTGATGAAAACCGAATATGTTTATCCATCTCTCGGTGACCGACAATCCGTTGCAGACTGGATCGATGCCGGTAGTCAGTCAATCTGGGATCGCGCCAGAAAACAGGTACGAGAGATTCTGGCTGGCGAAGCGCCGCAACATCTGTCGCCACAGGCGGATCGGAAAATAAGAGACAGTTTTGACATCAAACTCAACCTGGAGGTCAGTCCATGAAAGTAAAACGCAGTGTCATCATCGACGCACCATTAGCACGTGTCTGGGCCGCAGTGCGCGACTTCGACAGCGTGGTTAACTGGAACCCCGGCGTCGTCGCGGCGCGCATGGAATCGGGGACTGCCACAACTATCGGCTCAATCCGCGAGCTCGACATCGCCGACGACACCGTGTTTCGCGAAACCCTGCTGGCGCATTCCGATTTAGAATATTTCTATAGCTACGACATCGTCGAGGGGCCACTGCCCTGTAGCAACTATATCTCCACACACCGATTCATCGAAATTACCGACGGCGATAAAACCCTCGGTATCTGGCAGGGCGAATTCGATTGTGATCCGAGCGATGCTGCCGATCTCGAAACCATCGTCGGCGACCTGATTTACCGCGACGGCCAACGTGGCCTCAATCAACTTTTACAGGAGACACAAGCATGACCGACACTCTCGCTCCGCGCGCACTCATCGGCGTCATGACCCCGGCGATGAATACCGTGGTACAGCCCGAACTCGAACTATTACGTCCGCTTGGCGTCACCAACCAGATGCAACGTTTCCGCCTGGGCGGTGAGCAGGTTTCCGACGATTTGCTCGAAGAGGCCGAAAAACTCATGGATTGCAATCCACTCGCGCTGGCAATTGGTTTGACTACCGACGCCGGCCCTGGCGGCGTGGCAAAACTAGTAAAGCGTTGCGATCAACTCGCCGCGCATGTTGGCATTCCAGTTTGTAACGCCTCAATAGCAACACAACAGGCGCTGAAAGCAATTGGCGCGAATCGCATCGCCGTGATCACACCGTTTAACGCCGAACTCGATGCCAACGTCAAAGCTAATATAGAAGCTGGTGGTTTCGAAGTCATCGCCATTAAAGGCACCGAAGCACCGAGTCTGCCGGAAATTTGCGAAACTCCCTTGTCGAAAATCCGGGAATTGATTCATGAACTCGCCAAAACCGATTGCGACGCTATCGCGCAAGTTGGTACCGCGCTACCCGTGATCGGCCTGCTCGCCGAACTCGAAGCCGAAACCGGCAAAACCATCATCTCCTGCAATGCCGCGGTTTACTGGCAAACCCTGCGCAGTGCTGAAGTTGTCGATTCTGTAAAAGGCTTCGGTAGATTACTGGCTGAGTTTTAAAAAATGCGCGATCAGGCTCGGGTAGTTATCATCGGTGGCGGTGCGGTTGGCGCTGCCTGTCTTTATCATCTCGCACAGGCGGGCGTTAACGATTGCCTGCTGATCGAAAAGGATGAACTGACCTCGGGTTCGACCTGGCATGCGGCGGGTAATATCCCGACCTACGCGACCAGTTGGCTCGGTATGCGCGCGGGTAACTACGCCTGGCGGTTATATAAAGAACTCGCCAATAGCGAAACTTCACCGATCACCTACCGACATACGGGTGCGTTCTGGCCCGCACATACGCGTGATCGTATGGATTTATTCCATCATCTAAGCGGTATAGCAAAATCGGCAGGATTTGAACTCCCCATGATCTCCCCTTCAGAAATGGAAGCCATGCACCCTTATTACCAGGCGGGTGATTCGGTGTTAGGCGGCATTCACGACCCTTACGAGGGAGACATTGATCCCAGTCAATTGACCCAGGCGCTGGCCGGTTCGGCGCGTGCATCTGGCGCTGAAGTAACGCGATTTACCCGCGTCACGGGTATTGAACGCAAGGCGAATGGCGAGTGGTTAGTTTCTACCGACAAGGGCGAAGTGCGCTGCGAAGTTATTGTCAATGCCAGTGGCTTTTACGGTGCCGATGTCGCCAGCCAAATCGGACAACATATTCCAGTAGCAACCCTCGAACATCAGTATCTGGTCACCGATGCACTCGATGCCCTGGAACAGGATCAAACCCTGTTCCCGCTGGTACGTGACCCGGATATTCGTTTTTATCTGCGCCGCGAACGCGCCAGTTTCCTGTTTGGTTCCTACGGACACCCGGGTCGTCTGGCGTTCAAAGACGGCATCCCCGATCAGTTTGCACACTCATTATTCGAAGACTCGGTCGATGACATCATCGATTTAATCGAACAGGCCATCGAACACGTCCCGCTGTTGGGCGAGGCGGGTATTCAGCGTTTCGTCAACGGACCGATTGGCTATTCACCCGACGCCCTGCCGTTATGCGGCCCGGCTTCTGGCTTGCCGAACTTTTACCATGCCTGCGGAATTCAGATCGGCATTACCCATTCCGCAGCAGTCGGCAAGGCCATCGCCGAATGGGTCACCGAAGGTGAAACCGAATGGGATTACTCGGCCTGGGATCCACGCCGCTTCGGCGATTGGGCAACGACAGAATATGCGCAAAAACGCATCGTCGAACTCTACGATTTGCAGTACGCAATTCCCTTTCCCCATCGCATCATTCAATCCGGCCGGCCTTTGCAGACCACGCTGTTATACGAAGGATTAAAACAACAAGGTGCTGTGTTCGGACAAATAGGCGGCTGGGAGCGCGCTTACTGGTTTGATACCGAGGGCATCAACA
>Ga0316189_10007903_pt1 | contig 10024 bp, 7 predicted proteins | sample LowCovwburrow_MG_FD_204930 | JGI IMG/M metagenome (GOLD analysis project Ga0316189, IMG submission 204930) | Coastal sediment microbial communities from Maine, United States - Lowes Cove worm burrow | ecosystem: Environmental > Aquatic > Marine > Coastal > Sediment | place: USA: Maine... | reverse complement strand
GTTCGGCGTGATCGCGAGCGCTATCCCCCGTTCTTGGGTCAGCCGGTCCGCCATTTTTGTGGCCACCTCCGCTCGATTGAGACCGGCCGTCGTCAGCACCGCCGCGTCAAGATAGACAAAGGGCCGGTAGTAGAACTCGACCAAGCCCTCGACGCCAAACAGGTCCTGTCCGATGCTGCTGGCCAGGTCCGTCACCCTGTCCGTCGTCAGGCGCCCGGTGTCCATGCCGTACTCGGTCATATATTCGGGCATCTCTGCCATGCCGTGGTCTGCGGAGAGTACGACCAGCACATGCTCCATGCCCACCTCATCGTCGATGAACTGGAACAGCTCGGCCAAGGTACGATCCAGTTGCAGCACCATGTCCTCATTTTCCAGGCTGGACGGGCCGAAGAAGTGATTGACCGCATCGACCCCGGAAAAGCTGATCGACAAATAGTCGGGCACACCGTCCCGGCCGAGTGCTTCGTTGATGATCAGGTGCTGGGCAAAATCCGCCGTCAGGCGGTCACCCTCCGGGCGTACGATGACCTGGGTGTAAAACAGGCTGTCGCCGGCATCGCCAAAGGTATGGGGGAAGGTGCGTCCGTAGCCGCGCAGATCCGTTTCGTAGGGGCGATTGTCGCGATCCCCCAACACATAGGTCTCCTTGGCGTGCAGCAATGCCCAGGTCCCGCCCGCGAGCGTCTCTGCTTTGCGTTCGGCGTTCCATTGGGCGACCCAGCCCGGATAGGACTCGAAGTAGTAGGCGGACGTGACGAAGTCGCCGCTGTCGGCGGACATCCAAAACGCCTTGCCGGCTCTTCCGGCCATGGGCACAGCGCCCCGGTCTTTGCCTGACACGGCGAACGCCCGGGCCTCACCGGCGGAGAAGGACACCAGTTTGTCGGCAAAGGTTTCGGCCAGCAGGGCTCGGGGTGACCGGCCCGCGCTGCGCGCGAGTTGCTGTGCCGGGTCCACCTGGTCGCCCGCCATGGACGCATCCCGCACGGGCAGGATGGGGGCGTCGCTGTCCTCGATGTTGTATGCCAGATCTCCGCTGCTGGCATCGAACCAGACATTGCCGGTCATGCCGTGCACAGACGGCTGGGCGCCAGTGGCCAGGGTGGCGTGGCCGACAATGGTTTCGGTATTGGCATGCTGATAGTGGGCATTGGTAAACACCGTGCCCTGCTGCTGCAGGCGTTTGAAGCCGCCCGCTTCAAAGCGTTGCCACGATCGGGCCAGCAGATCGGCCCGAAGGCCGTCAACGGTCAGTTGCAGCACCAGTCGGACGTCTGGGTCGGGTGTCTCCGCTTGAGCAAGCGGCAGGCAAAACAGCGTCACCAGGGTCAGGGGTATCAGCTTCACAGGTATCGGCACGGGTTACATCTGTGGTGTTTTCTGTTTGAACAGGAATGCCTCGACGGCGGCCTTTGATTCCGGGCGCAGATTGCTGATGCCGTCGTAGGGCACGCCGTAGGCCGGAGGCTCGCTCGGGTACTTGGCCATGCGTTGCTTGTGCCGCTGTATCACACGCACAAACTCGGCCCCGCCCCAGGCGCCCACTTCGGTGGCCACCGGCCATTCCTCGCGGGTATCGCGGAACAGATCGTAGAATTTGGCCCCGATGGGGTTCTCCCCGGCCGCCGGCACATTGAGCTTGTATTGCTCTTTGACCAGGGCCTTCAGGCTGTTGCCGGAGTAGATGAAGACATAATCGCGACGACCGTGAGTCTCCCCCTCCAGCATGAGCGCCGTCTGGTCGACCCCATCGATTACCCGGTCGGTGGGAATGCCGCCAGTGGCACCACCCAGACGGGCAAGACTGGTGAACAGGTCCGACACGTGCACCATGTCGCCTACGATTTCGTACTCACCGATCATGCCGGGCCAACGCACGAAGGCATCGACCCGAACGCCACCTTCCGTGGTATCCGCTTTGCCTCCGCGAAAGACCATCGGTGTGTAGCCGCTGCCGGGTGAATACTTGGTGAAGTGTCCGTTGTCACCCATTATGACCACGACGGTATTGTCGCTCACACCGAGGGCATCCATCTCCGTCATGATCTCGCCGATCCATTCGTCCAGCAGTTTCATTTTCTCCACATAGGTGCCCCCGTTGGGCGTGGTGTACTGCTCGGTGGTGGTGCGTGGTCCGGTCAGGGGATACAGCGGCCAGTACTGCAGGAAAAAGGGTTGGTCCTGGCCGGCCAGCGCACGCAGTTGCTCCAAGGTTTGCTGCTGGTAGCGCACGTTCATCTCGTGATACTTGGCCTCGGTCCAGCGTTCGCCCGGGGTCATGTGGACTTCCTGGACAGTCTCCCCACGCCGCCCCTCGACGCCGGTGACCATGGCCGATGCGTCGGGGCGCAGCCACTCATCGATGGTGAAGCGGTCCTCGTAGTTGTTCTTGCCGATGCCGATGCTGATTTCCTCATCGGCGGCATCGTCATGGAAGATGGTCAGTTGGCCCTGCTGGTGAATCGGGAAGGCGGCGAAGTCGAACCCTTGGTGATTGGGCCAGGATTCCATGATGTCGCCCATATGCCATTTGCCGATGTGCACGGTGTTGTAGCCCACATCCGACAGCACTTCCGCCAGGGTCACCTCTTTGCCGGCCAGGCCGAAGCCGGAGATATCCACCGCCGTGTCTCCCATGCCGTTGCGGTGTGGCTGACGGCCGGTCATGAAGGCCACCCGCGTTGGAGTGCATGAGGGTTCGGTGTACATGCGCGCGAAACGCATGCCCTCACGGGCGAACTGGTTGATGTTAGGGGTCTTGTACCCACGAATGGCGTTCAGCTCGGGAATGCCCAGGTCGCCGAAGCCGATGTCATCGATCAGGATGTACACGATGTTCGGCGGTTTGCCACCGTTCCGGTCGCGGAATGCCTCCAACTTCGCGTCCACCGCCTTGTCGTCCGCGGCCCATTGCTCGGCGTTCTGCTCGGCGAGGATGTAGTACTCCGCATCGTGCACCAGGTCCGCCGCCTGACCGACCGGCACAAGTGCGCCGATCATTAGACCGAAGGTGATCTTGAACATGGTTCGCATATATGGCTCCACTCCGCCCTCAGGCGCGTCTGATTGCTGCAACTGACAGTCCGAGATGATGCGCCGCCAAACTGTGGGCAGGGTGTTGGTGTTGCGGTCCGGCCCTGCAAGTGGCTCCATCACTGCGCAGATGAAGGATGCGCCGATTTGGCGATCTTTTTGTCACCGTTGGCGACGTCAGGTGTCAATGATCTGCGCCAGCATCATTTCATGGGAGCTTAGCTTAAGCGATGGGGTTTCAGGGCGGACATCGAAAACTCGCCAACATGGAACTCATCATGCTGAGCGACCCGCTGCAGGCGATCCGTTGTACGCGACCCGGAGCACGTCAGCCGGAAATGCAGTTGTGAATCCTGCGCTGGGCGCGGGTGCCATCAGCGGGTCAGTAGCACCACGTCGCAGGGATCCAGATACAGGTCCAAGACTTCTCCTGGCCGCAGCAGCCGTTTCTGATCGATGCGCACCTTGAGCGGGTCGGGCAGCGACTCAAGCCTGGCATCACACTGGTGATGGGTGCCAAAGAAGCCGCATTCTAAAACCCGTGCCTTGCCCAGCCCGAGGCGGCCATCACCGGGGTCGGTATCCAGGTGCTCCGGCCGGATCGCCAGCGTCACCCGGGTACCGGACTCCGCCGCGCCCGGCAGTTCAAATTCACCCAGCGCGCTGCGCACCGTAAGCTGCTCGCCACGGCGGGTGACGACCTGGCCTTCGATCAGGTTGCTGTCACCCATGAAATCGGCGGTGAAGCGTGACCCGGGGCGCAGATAGACCCGCTCCGGTGGACCCAGGTCCTCAATCGAACCCTGGTTCATCACCACGATGGTGTCGGCGATGGCCATGGCCTCTTCCTGATCGTGGGTGACGTGTACGAAGGTGGTGCCGACCCGTTGCTGGATGATCTTGAGTTCATGTTGCATCTGCCGACGCAGTTTCAGGTCCAGCGCGCCCAGGGGTTCGTCCAGCAACAGCACGCTGGGTTCCACCACCAGCGCCCGGGCCAGGGCGATGCGCTGACGCTGACCGCCGGAAAGCGCGTGGGTACGCTGGCCGGCCGTGTGTGCCAGACCCACCAGATCCAATGCCTGGGCAACGCGTTCCTGCTGCTCGCGTTTTGGCACGTGCCGCATTTTGAGCCCGAAGGCGACGTTGCCCGCGACGTTCATGTGCGGGAACAGGGCATAGTCCTGGAACACGGTGGTGGTGGGCCGCCGCGCCGGTGGGACGTGGGTCAGGTCCTCACCCCGGATCAGCACCTGACCGTCGCTGGGTTCCAGAAATCCGCCGAGAATATTGAGCAGTGTGGTCTTGCCACCGCCGGATGGACCCAGCAGAACCATGTAGGCGCCTTCCTCCACCGTCAGGTTGATCCCGGTGAGCGCCGCGGTATCGCCAAAGCGCATGGAGACATCGCGGAACTCCACCGCGGGTGTGCTCATGCCGGTCGCTTCCGCAGCACCACCAGATCCAGCAGCAGAACGAACAGGAACGAGATCAGAAACACAAAGCTGCCAATGGCGTTGGTCTTGGGATTGAGGCCGCTGCGCAGCATGCTCCAGATCTCCACCGGCAGCGTGACGTCGAAACGGCTCACCAGAAAGGCGATGATAAATTCATCCCAGGAGAAGGTCAGGGACAGGAAAAAACTGGCGAACAGGGCGGGCCAGAGCATGGGCGCGGTGATCAGCACGATCACCTGCCATTCCCGCGCGCCCAGATCCCGTGCGGCCCGCTCCGCGTGAGCCTGTTGCGCCCCCATTTGGCTGTAGACAATGGCGAAACACAGGGGCAGGTTGATCACCACATGGCCGATGCCGATGGTCCACAGGGACTTGGGCACCCCCAGGCTGTTGAAGGTGATCAGCAGCCCCATGCCGATGATCAGATAGCTGATCGTCAGCGGCGCGGTCAGCAGGCCTCGCAGGAGTCCCGCCAGGGGCAAGCGATGGCGTGCCAATGCGTACGCGGCGAGAAAGCCCAGGGTCACCGCCACAAGAGAGGAGACCACCCCGACCAGCACCGAGTTGACCAGGGCGTCCATCAGCCGATCGTCCGCCAGCATGGCCCGATACCACGCCAGCGAGGGGCCATCGAACGGCGGAACCGGAAGGCGGGATTCCTGGAATGAGAACAGGACCAGAACCAGGACCGGCAGAAAAATAAAACCATAGAGCAGCAGCACATACAGGGCTGCAGGCAGGGCGCGGATGTTCACAGCCGGTCCAGTTTCAGCCAGCGGGCGCAGGCCAGATAGGCCAGGCTGACCACGGCCATCAGGATCATGGCCAGGGCGGAGGCCATGGGAAAGTCGGAGCGCCGGGAAATCTGCATCATGATGGTCTGAGGCAGCAGCAACTCCTGATTGCCGCCGAGAATCTGTGGCGTGATGTAGTCACCGATGCACAGTACGAAGGTCAGGAAGGCCCCCACCATGACGCCCGGTAGGGTCAGGGGCAGTACGACATGGATAAAACTGCGGATGGGGCCGGCCCCCAGGTCCGCCGCCGCCTTGCGGTAACTGGGTGGGAGCTGGACCAGGCTGGCGTAGATGGTGAGGGTCAGCAGCATCACGAAAAAATGGACAAAACCCACCACCGTGGCGCCGCGGTTGTTGGCGAACGACATGGGTTCGGCGATCAGGCCGATATCCATCAGGAAATTGGACAGAATGCCGCCTTCCGACAGCACCAGCAGCCAGCTGTATGAGCGCACCACGTAGGAGGTCCAGAACGGCAGTATCGCCATCACCAGCGCCAGACGTTGCCATCGCGCCGGCACCCGCTCGGCCAGAATATAGGCCAGCGGATAGGCTAGAAGAATGCTTATAACCGTGACCGTTGCGGTCACTTCCAGTGAGTTGACCAGCGACTCGAGCAGAAACGATTTGGATGCGAACTGCTGGTAATTGTGGGTGGTCCAGGTCTGAACCAGTTTCATGCCCACCCGTTGCCACAGGCTGTACATGCCCATGATCACCAGGGGCGCGGCAAAAAAGGTCAGCGTCCAAAGCAGTGCCGGCAGCAACAAGCCCCAGGCCAGACGCCGGTTCGCCATCATCCAAGCGGCCCCGGCACGGGGCCTCGCCTGGTGTATGCCGGTGCCGGTTTCGATCTCACCCTAGACCGTCGGTTATCCGTCAGTGCTGCAGAAATTCGGACCATACATCCAGCATTTGCCCGTCCAGCTCGGCGTCCGGGATGAAGTAGCGATGAGAATTGGCCAGCAGCTCGGTCTGCTCGTCCCAACGCAGTGCGCGTTTTTGTGCGTCCGTGAGCAAATCGCCCGCCTTGCGGTTGGCGGGCACGCCCCAGAAGCAGGATGAGGTCGCCAGTCGGGCCTGTCCCTCGGGGCTCATGATGTACTTTACGAACTCGATGGCCAGGTCCTTTTTGGTGGAGGTTTCGAACACCGCCAGTGATTGGCTCCAGAGCAGGCCGCCTTGATCGGGCAGCACCCAATCCAGGTCGGGGTTTTCCGCCTGCAGCACCGCCACCGCCCATTCGCCGCCACCCAGCAGTATGTCGGCTTCGCCGGTAGCCAGGGCGGTGGTGGAAGACACCACTTCGCCCACCATGCTGGCGTTGTCTTTCAACTCGAACAGGGCGTCGCGGATCTGGGGCAGGGTCTCGGCGGAAATGTCGCTGGGCTTCATGCCCAGTTTCAGCGCGACCAGGTCCATCAGCGGAATATAGTAGTCGTACACCGCAATCTGGTCCTTGTACTTATCCGTCCACAGCACGCCCAGGTCGCGCATGTCGGCGGGATCGACCTTGGCTTTGTTGTAGGCCACCACGTTGTAGCCGAATTTCTCCATGATGGCGTACATTTTTCCGTCCCGGAATGTCACGTCGCGCATCTGTACCGGCTCGAAAATATCGTCCAGCGGCAGGGCGTCCGCAGGCAGTTCCGCCAGCAGTCCGGCCTCCGCCACACGTGGCACATCCACGCCGTCGATGACGAACACGTCCCAGTCACCGGGTTGCGACTGTTCCACGATGGCGAGCGCGTTTCCCGTGCCCTCGTATTCCTTGAGATTGACCCGCACGTCATGTTCTTGCTCGAACGGTTCGATCAAGGCCGGGTCGGTGTGGTCGCACCAGACCAAAGCGTTCAGCTCCTCGGTGGCCAGGCCGGGTGCGGACAGGATCAGCAGCGACAGCGCGCCAGCGCTGCGCAGCGCCATGCGTGCGCAGCAAAAGGACGAGGACGTTTGGGCGATGGACACGATGTGTGCCTCCGTTAGGTGATTGTGATTCGTAGATTGGTTTGAGCGGCTCGTTTGTTTGGATTCCTGTCAACACAGGCAAACATAGCCGATTTGCACGAAGCCGCCATGGTTTCGGTCTTTGCTGCTATCCAGCCCCGCTCGGCTTGGCCGCTTACAAGGCATCCTCCAGCACCAGGTCAGCGCCTTTTTCCGCCACCATGATGGTCGGCGCATTGGTGTTGCCCGAGGTCACCGCCGGGAACACCGAGGCGTCGATCACCCGCAGGCCGTCGAGACCGTGCACCTTGAGCCGATGATCCACCACCGCATGTTCCGCGTTGGGGCCCATGCGGCAGGTGCTGACCGGGTGGAATACGGTCCAGCCTCGGGCCCGTATGTCCGCCAGCAACGCGTCACGCGACTGTACTTCGGGTCCCGGCTGAACCTCGGCCTCGATGACCGAAGAAAAAGCCGGGGTCGAAGCCAGGGTGCGGATAAAGCGCACGCCGTCCAGCATGTCCTCGATGTCGTGCTCGGTGTCCAGGTAACAGGGATGGATCAGTGGCGGCGCATGGGGATCACTGGAGCGGATTTGAAGGTGACCGCGACTGGTGGGGCGACAGGGTGAGAACCCCATCAGAAAGCCCGGATAGGGATCGGGGCTCATCATCGGGCGTTTGCCCGGCGGTGCCCGTAAATAGCTCACAGGCGAAAAATAGAGTTGCAGATTGGGCTGTTCCAGACCGGGCCGTGAGCGCATGAATCCGCCACCCTGATTGATGCTCAGGGACAACGGTCCCCGCCTCGAGAGCAGATACTTCAGACCGACCCGAGCCTTGCCCAGCAACGGTCCCAGTTCCTGGTTCAGGGTCGGCACCCGGGAGCGGTAGGTGTAGTCCATCCCCAGATGATCCTGCAGGTTTCGCCCCACCGCCGGGCTGTGCAGCCGCACGTCGATCCCCAGTGGCGTGAGCACCTCGGCGGGTCCCACACCCGAGAGTTGCAGCAGTTGCGGGGAGTTTATGGACCCGCCGGCCAGAATGATCTCCCCACCCGCCCGGGCGACATGTTGCTGACCTTTGTGAACATACTCGACGCCGACCGCGCGCCGTCCCTCGAATATCAGTCGTGTCGCATGGGCATGGGTCAGCAGCCGCAGATTGGACCGTTTCAGCGCCGGCCTCAGATAGGCGCGTGCGGTGGACATGCGCACGCCGTCCCGGGTGGTGATCTGATACAGGCCTACGCCCTCAGGGCTGGCGCCGTTGAAGTCCTCGGTAAACGGCAAACCCGCCTGCTGGCCCGCCTCCAGATACACGTCGCACAGGGGATGGACCTGGGTGGACACGTCTTCCACGTGAAGTGGACCATCGGCCCCACGGTGGTCGTTGCCGCCCAGGGCGCAGCGCTCGGACTTGCGGAAATAGGGCAGCACCGACGCCCAATCCCAGCCCGGGTTGCCCTCCGCCGCCCAGTAGTCGAAATCCGTCGCCTGCCCCCGGACATAGACCATGGCGTTGATCGAACTGGAGCCCCCCAGCACCTTGCCTCGCGGCCAATAGCTTTTGCGCCCGCCCAGGCCCGGGTCCGGCTCGGTCAGGTACATCCAGTTGACCCGCCTGTCGTAGAACGCCTTGCCATAGCCGATGGGCATCTGTACCCAGAGCCGGCGGTCGCTGCCACCGGCTTCCAGCAACAGCACACGGTGACGGCCGCTGGCGGTCAGCCGGTCTGCCAGGACGCAGCCGGCGGACCCCGCACCAACGATGATGTAGTCGTAGTCGGACATGGCGAGCGTGCACGATGGTTGTTTGTTCAGGTTGAGACCTCTTTACCCGATTGGCCGGACCCAGTCACGCAAAACAATTGATTGTCACAGCCCCGGTTTGCCGGCGGCGGACCCGCGGCCAAGCATCTATCCTTGGAAGAGCCGAAGATCGATCCATAGCCAGACGCTTTGTCCAAAGGAGCTGCCCGGTGAGTGACGCATCCCTCAAGACCATGGCCGGCCATCGCGAGCTCAAAGCCGGTCACTTTCTGATCGAGTTCAACACGCCCGGGATCGGCTATATCCTCAAACAGGCCACCTGCGATTTCGCGGTTTTTGACACCGAGCATTCCGGTTACGGCATCGAGACGGTCAAGACGGTCATGGCCTATATGCGGGCGGCGGACATGCCCACGGTGGTGCGGGTTCCGTCCCGGGAGTATCGCGACATTGCCCGGGTCCTGGACGCCGGGGCCGACGGCGTCATGCTGCCCATGGTCAGTACGGCGGAGGAGGCCAAGTCCATCGTTCACAGCGTCAAATACACGCCGGTGGGCGGACGCGGCGTGATTCTTCGCAGCGCCCACGATCGCTACACTGCAGGCCCGACCCTGGAAAAACTGGCCCAGGCCAACGCGGAGACGGTGATTTTCGCGCAGATCGAAACCGCAGCCGGGGTGGAGAACGTGCAACAGATTGCCGCCATTGAGGAAGTCGACTGTCTTTGGATTGGGCATTTCGATCTGTCCTGTTCCCTGGGCATACCCGGCGAGTTCGACCATCCGCTGTTTACCGATGCCATCGCTGAAGTAAGCAGTGCCTGTCGGGCCACCAACACGTCTCTGGGGCGGCTGGCGCCCGACGTGGCCTCGTCGATTGAGTTTCACAAGCAGGGTTTCGACTTCATCGCCTATTCGGCGGACGCCTGGGTTTGGGGCGATGCGGTCAAAGCTGCCCTTGGCGAAATACGTGACGGGTGCCGCTGACTCGGTTTTTCTACACCGCCGACAGGATCT
>Ga0316189_10007902_pt1 | contig 10025 bp, 5 predicted proteins | sample LowCovwburrow_MG_FD_204930 | JGI IMG/M metagenome (GOLD analysis project Ga0316189, IMG submission 204930) | Coastal sediment microbial communities from Maine, United States - Lowes Cove worm burrow | ecosystem: Environmental > Aquatic > Marine > Coastal > Sediment | place: USA: Maine... | reverse complement strand
GCTTTGGTTGATCTATCTCTCAATGCAGGTGATTACGGTTTGTACGTTGCGCGCAGTAAAAAAGATGCTGAATACACGCTTAGCATGCAACAGGGTGCACCGCATAAAGCTATTGCGGAGACAGAGCCCAACGATAAATTTGCCTTTGCTGGGGCAATGAATGCCAAGCGAATTGTAAAAGGCCGTTTTGCTGGTAAGGACACAGATTACTATCGCTTTACCGTATCGGGTGCGCCACAGCTGTGGCGCATACAGGCAGTGGGCGATGGCATATCACGCGTTTCATTAGTTGATGCTAAAGGCAGCGCAATATCTCAGCTCGATGTTTCTTCAGGTGTTCGCAGAGCACGCATGTCTAATCTTTTTTTATTGCCTGGAACACATCACATACAGGTGCAAGGCAATGACGGTTCATACGTACTTAGGGTTCTTCCTTTGGGGCCTGCGAACCCTGATCTCGAACGTGAACCGAATAACGACCCTAGTCGTGCACAAAGCCTCAGTTTTGGACAGTCAAGAGTTGGTTTGTTGGAGAATGTTTCTGTAGAAGACCATTACCGTTTTCAATTAACTAACGATGACCATGTGCGTGTGAGTATCGAGCCGCCTGCAGATGGTGAGATTCTTGTTTACCTGTCTGGAAAGAACATTCCAGTTAGACGTATAGATGGCGATATTGGAAAACCAACGGTTATCGAAGATCTATTTCCAGCTGGTGATTATTCTATAGTTCTCAGGTCACAAACTCCGAGTGATGCTGAATATAAACTTAGGCTTGAACGTTTGCCCAGGTTCTCTTGTGCAAAAGGCTGTGAGATCCCTGGTACGGACGCTAATACAAGACCATCTGCCAAGCTGCCAATCTCAATTAAACTTGAGGCCGCGACCAGCAAGGTTGCAGCCTACCGAAGCTATGGTCAAAAATTGGCAGGCAGAGTGCGTTTGTCCAACCCCGGACAAGAATCGCTAACAGTCAGTCTAGAGGTCGCTACTAGCGACCACCGTTGGCAGGCCCAGCTTGAACAAGATGATATAGAAATTTCTGCGGCTGGCGAAGCGTTAATACCTTTGCTAATCCATGTGCCAAAAGATGCTTGGGCAGATTGGCCTGTCAGGATCAGTGTGCGGGCTTATTCTGAGCAAGGCGCACAGATAGAGACTTTTTCTGATTTTAGCGCCGATGCCGAAACAGCTGCAGTGGCACCATTTCGGGAGTGGTCAGTCCCGCCCGCCCTGATTGGCGGATTCAATGTTGCCTGGAAAGAAATGGGAGGCATACGGCAGGCCTTTGAAGCAGAGGAAAAAGAGGGTGATGTGCCCGGTCTTGGGCGTTACTTCCATCAATTATTCGATAATAAATCAGAACTCCGTAAAGGGCTTTTAATGCAGGGCAGGCGTGCGCTGGCGGAAGTGCCGGTAACTGTCGATTTAGCTGGTGATGCTCCAATAGATGTTGTCGGTATTATATTAAACCCAATGGGGCGTTATCCGCTTCCTCAATCACTTGGTTCATTTGAGTTACAGTTGTCTCTAGATGGCCAAAGCTATCAATCTGTTTTAGCTGCAAAATTAAAACCGTTAGCCATTGACCAATCTTTTGTTTTGGATAGTGCTGTTTCAGCTAGGTTCGCGAGGTTAATTCTTAAGTCGACACAGTCTGAAAAAATCAACGACTCGATGACGCTAGGTGAGTGGAAAGTTATTGCCAGACCAGGCATAGATATCAGCGGCGGCAAAGGGTTTAATATTGCTAAACCCGAACTTGGTGGCCACGTGGTATGGGCTGATCCGAGAATATCGAGACAAAGGGACTCCTTGATTCTGACAGAAAACGTAAGTAGCAAACCAGTCAGTGTGAAAGCAGGGCAAAAGATTAACTGGGTGGTCGCCTTTCAGGATGAACGCGCAGCCAAAATTTCTCGACTAGAATGGGTGAGTTCGGACAGCGACTTGCCAGAACAGAAATTACAGAGCGTGAAGGTATTTAGCTCTATGAGTGGGCCGGTTGGACCCTGGGAGTTTCTATCTGATTGGAATCCTAATGAGAGTGAAGCGCTGAGCTTTGAGCCGCGCAAGGAGGTTTGGGCCCGGTATTTGAAGTTTTCTGTTGATGGCCCCCCTGACAGGGGGCTAATAGTGTTTCCGCAGACGCTACGAGTGATAGAGCAGGTGGCAGATGAGCAATATCGCTCGATTGTTGGTGAGTGGGGCATTGCTTCACGCGATGCAATCTATGAACAGATACAAGGCTTAGACCAGAGCACTGCAACTGAGAGCGCTTCAGCCAACAATACCAAAGAAACTGCCCAGGCTATACAAGCAGGTCAACTAAAAGAAGGTAGTGTTGCACTGGCCCAAACGTCGGACTGGTACAGTATTAGTGTGCCCGAGGGTCAGAATACGCTGCAGTTAAGCTTAACTGGCGACCCCACAGTTCGAACAGCTTTAAGCGTCGAAGATGAAAATGGCAATACCATTGCCGCGCGCGTAAATGTTGGCACTTATGATACGCATCACTACACAGTCACAGTAAAGCCTGGGAAAAGCTATTTTATAAAGGTTGAGGAGCCACCTCGGTCTGTTGCCTTTCTCTGGGATAACAGCGGTAGTGTTAGCCCATATAGCCCAATGATTTACAATGCCATTAGCCGCTATGTCAGTGATGTTTCCCCTGGAATCGATGTGGCAAACATGATGGGTCTGGGCGGAGACTTCCTTCTCAAAGACTGGTCTGGCGAGCCCTACGTACTTCAATCAACGCTTAATGATTACCAACGCGGCGATAATAGCAGCTCTGCCGAACCAGCGCTCATTAGGGCTACAGAGGCACTGGCCGGCAGGGCGGGCAGCAAAGCCATTGTTCTCATTACAGATGCGGAGACGGGCCGTGATGATAAGGCGCTGTGGCCACTTTTTGATAAAGTACGTCCGCGAATTTTCACTATTCGGGTTGGGTCCTCGCACAATGTTGCCGAGGACTTAATGCAATCATGGGCCAGTGTTAACGACGGTTATTACGACAACACCTTAACCAGCACCCAGATGGATAGAGCCTTTGATCGCGCTAGGGTGCTATTACGTCAGCCTGCTAAATATACGCTGGCATCTTCGATGAGTTTTGAAGAGGCACCTGGCCCAGGTATTTTGAAGGTCCTGCCAAAGAAACAAGGGTTGAGTAGCGACGCCGTCGAACTGATTCTCGATGCCTCTGGCAGTATGCTTAAAAGACTGGACGGAAAATATAGGATCAATATCGCTAAAGAAGTCCTGACCAATGCCGTAACGCAGGTCATACCTGCTGGTACCCCGGTTGCTCTACGTGTATTCGGTCACAAGCAAGCAAATGCCTGTAGAACTGACTTGGAGATCAAACTCAAACCTCTGGATCCTGCATCTGCCAAAAATACCATTAGTAATATTACCGCACAGAATTTAGCTAGGACACCCATTGCCGATTCCTTAGCTAAGGTAGAGTCAGATCTGAGTCAGGCTAAAGGCAAAAAAATAGTTATTCTTGTCACCGATGGCGAGGAGACCTGTGGAGGCAAGCCTGAAGAAGTTCTGAAAAAAATGTCTGATAAAGGTTTTGATGTGCGTTTAAACATCGTCGGTTTTGCCATTGATAATGCCGAGCTAAAGCGTCAATTTGAGGGCTGGGCGGAACAGGGCGGGGGCAAATATTTTGATGCAGGTGATGAGGCATCACTGAATCAATCTGTTAGTAATGCTTTACGTACCCCTTATTCGGTCTATGATCAGACAGGTGAACTGATTGGCGAAGGAGTGGTTGGTGGGCAGCCTTTACAGCTTAATGCTGGCTTTTACACAGTTAAAGTTTTTGGCACATCACCTAAAGGATTTGAAAAAGTCCAGGTTGTTGGTGAGCGAGAAAGGGTTCTTGAGTATTAGAAGGCCAATTTCGGGTCAGAGTAAAATTATCCAGTAGTGGATATTGATACGTTATGCTGAGCTGGATCAACAACAATTCAAGACGTTACATTTGTTTTTTAGACACCGCTTTATACCTTTGCGTAAGCAGGAAATACCTATGAAAAGAGCAACCATGACTAGCTATATCAAAGTGGCAGTTAGCGTGTTATTCCTAAGCTCCATCCAATATTCTGCTGCAGATGAGGTGGATATAAGCACAAATCAGTGTCAGCTAGAAGTTCGAGAGGCGATGACTCGCGAAGGAATCAAGGCTCTGTACGCAGGCGACCAAAAAAGAGTCGACAGAAGCTGCGAGCAGGGTGACGTGGGCAGTGCGATAAGATTTGTTGCGTCTATCGGCGCATTTAGTAGATGTGCACGAGGCCTTGATGAATATATCCAAAATAATACGCTCAGCGTCGCTGAGGACGTAGTTAATCGCGCAAAGTCGCTATGTCGGCGAGGTGATCTCGATAAGGCGATAGAAGAGATCAACGTGGAAGTAGCTAAAACGCCCCTTAACCCAGCCCAGATACTCTCTTTCTCTGCCAGCGCTAGCGAAGTCGAAAAGGGCAGCACGGTCACTCTGTCATGGAGCACAGAAAATACTAATACGGTTATGCTGGGCACCTATGGCAAAAACGATTTATTGAAGGTGCCGTCATCGGGTTCGCAGGAGGTCTCACCAGAAGAAACCACCACCTATGTATTGATGGTTGGGCAATCGACTAAGGGCCCTACTACAATGAAGTCAAGAAAGCTTCAAGTTGTGGTAACTGCATCGGCGAATGAAACTTGTTCAATTGAGGGTGAGCTCCAAGGGGAGTGGCAGCGACAGATACAAGAGCTACCTACAGGGCCAGCCTCATTGTGGACAGTAGGTGTAGGTATTTATACCGCTAATTCTGACAGTCCGTTTGCATTGTCTGGTGCCTCGGTAGACGATCTTGGTATATACCGTTTTAAAGACCTCAGTGCTGGCAAACAATATACTGTCAGACCATCCTGGGATTCGGTTCCCCGAGAAGGCGCTGTCTCATGCACGTCAGGGGAAACACATAAAGGCCCAACATTTGAGATTACCGGTGGCCCGTTAATCGATTGAAACGCGTATTAAATAGCAAACATCCTGAAATCAATTTACTTGCTTTCCGAGCAATGATAAGTGAACATCATAAGTCCCCTTATTCCCTTACCTTAGCTAATATGACCTGTTCTAAAGTTAGAGTTTTCCCCGCCATTACTTTCTTGCTTGCGTTGCTTACCGGATGCGCGAGTGTTGAGGCTGACTCCAGCCAAGTTCAAGCCGCTGCGACTTTTCCTGATTTTTCCTCAGCGTCAATCGGCGATGCCTTTGATGCAGGCAAAATCAATGAACTAGAACACCGCATGCAAAAATTTGTATCGGATGGTGATGTCAAGGGCATAGCAATTTTGTTGGTCAAAGATGGCAAGGTGATTAGTCACACTCAAGCCGGGGTGCGACGTATTATGGATGGTGCGCCGATCGAAGAAGACACACTTTATCGTATCTATTCAATGACTAAACCCATCACCGGTGTGGCGTTGATGATGCTCTATGAACAAGGGCTATTTTCGCTCGATGATCCGGTTTCAAAATTCATTCCTGAATTTGAGGAACTCACCGTGGTTAAGAGCTACGACGAAGAGGGCAATTTTGAAACAGAGCCCTTAGAGAGACAGCCGACTATGCGTGAGCTAATGAGCCACACTGCTGGGTTTGCCTACGGACTCTACGGCGATGACCCTAGTAATATTGCCTTCATGAAAAAAGGCATTTTGGCATCGCCTGACCTCACCACTTTAATCGATAGAGTAGCAAGCGTGCCATTGATGTACCAACCCGGTGAAAGTTGGTTCTATTCCGTGGCAGTAGATATTCAGGGTGCGATTATTGAGCGTTTAACAGGTATGAGCCTTGGCAAATATTTAAGCTTGCACGTATTCCAACCCTTGAAAATGAACGATACCGGTTTCCATGTGCCTGCCAGCGAGTATGACCGATTTTCCAATGTGTTTGGCTATCATCCGGTAAGCAAAAAGTTTCAACTCTTGCCATATGAAGAAGCCGAGTATAACGTACTTGGCTCAGTCGCGTTTACCAAAGACAGCGTAGGCATGGAATCTGGGGGAGGCGGCTTAGTATCTTCGTTGGGTGACTACGCTCGTTTTTGTCAAATGTTGGCTAATGGCGGTGAGCTAGAAGGTAAGCGCATTCTCAAACCAGAAACTATCAAGCTAATGCGAACAAACGTGCTAGATAAAAATTTAACGGTCTCAATTTCCGGTACCCTAACGCAAGCCGCTGGCGGGGAACTGGGTTTTGGCCTTGATTTTGGAATATTGCACAATACAGACAACAGTCTATCTAAAATGGGTGATGGCAGTTACTTTTGGGGCGGTGCAGCAGGTACATGGTTTTGGGTTGACCCTGTCAATAACCTCTATTTTATTGGCATGATTCAAAGCTTTCCTCATGGCGGGCCCGAGTTGGACTTCAGAGGCATTTCGCGAGATTTGGTGTATGAGGCTTTGAAATAGTCAGAGGGGAGCGTATAAGCGATTATAAGTGCCTATGTACCTTTATCGGCAGCTACCAGACCAAATCATCCGGAATTTGATAGTCAGAATAGGGGTCATCTGCGGGGATAATTGATTCAGATACTTTGTTTTCAATTACGCTTTTGGGGTCTCGCTGCTTTATTTTTTCGGCAGCCTTCTTGGGCACCAACTCAAATGCGACGCCATCAAGACAAACAATCACTATTTGATCTCGCGCTAGTTGTCTTTGTTGTTCCTCAGTAACGTAGATACTTTTAACTTTTTTCTGGTGAGTGAAATTGTATGCTGTCTCGCCTCCTTTGCGATCCAACTTGCTTGAATCAACCAGTTGCTTGATCTGCGCTTGCAGCGCTTTGCGCTCAGCATCGGCCTTGCGTTGCAGGTTGAGATTTTTGTCTTTCTTGGCCTTGTTTAACATGGCGCGCTGGGTTCGCAAGGTTTGCTCACTTACCTTATTACGGTTTTTCTTCGCCGGAGTTGGCGCTTTTTTCTTAGGCGTTTTCTTAAGCTCTTTTTTCTTGACGAGGCCGGCCTTCAGAAGTTGATCTTTGAGAGAGTTCATAAGGGTTGGGATTTGGGTATGACTAATTAAGAGTATAAAAACGAGGGGACATTCTAATTAAAAAACACCAATAGTTCATTAGGGAATTTCTGATCAGGCCATAAATATTGAATCCGTTTCTAATGCGTGTAGATCAATAATGCGCTAAATCGCATCCACCAATTACCAACCACCGCCGCCTCCGCCACCACCGCCGCCTCCAGAAGACCCACCGCCGCCACTTGAGCCAGAGCTCGAAGGTGGCGTGGATGCTGCGACTACGCTGGTAGCTAAGCCAGCTGCAAGCGCGGGGGCGAATGAATTAGCACCATCAAATTGGCCAGAACCGTGATACCAACTAGAGTGGTAGTGGCTTTCGTTGGCATCTTTGCCGGCGTTGGCTAATACTGTTACGAATTGGTCGGACCATTGGGTTTCCAAATCTAGCGCTATTGCGAATGGCAAGAGTTGCTCGTAAAGCTGTGGTGTTTTCTCTGGTAAGTTTAATCTTTTTAAGCTCTCATGTTCAGCCTTTGATAGGTAGAGCCTGAAGCCTTCTATTTTATTAATGAGTTTTTGGCCGGCAGCTTTAGGCGCTGGTAGCAAGTAGCAGGCTGCACCCAGCACAGACCCAAAGAACAACAGCGGGATAGCAAACTGCGGCTGATCTTTGAACAGCATAAATAATCCTAAGGCGCCTGTTCCTAGCGCAACAAGGTACAGGCTCGAAAAATGTATTTTCTTAGCCCATTGGGCACTTAAAATGAACACCGTTGTTCCAGCAAAAATAACAGTGAACAAGTACTTCGAAAAATCAAAACCATTAGCGATAAAAATGAGCGCCAGCCCAGCTACACCCAGCAATAAACCGAGGATAAGCGCTGGTAGATGATTTACATGCGCGGCTTTGGCGTATTTTGTTTTGAGTAATGTCTCATAATCGTTTTTTAATTCGTCTATCCGCGAGCTGTACTTCTCGCCAAGAGTTACAGATTTAGACTTAGAGAACAGGCGGTTGACGAGTAAGCGCTCACTTGGCGCTAAATTATTTAGGTCACTGTCACTGCTTGCCTCCAGTTTGAAGACACCTTCTTTTCTCTTGTTTATCTGTAGGTGCCCCTTTATTGCTGTACTTAATATCCCGACTGCAAACGACGTGTCATCAACGGAGTTGCGATAAATTGCTCGGTGCGCCGCCGCAGAAAGATCCTTTATGGGGCGATACCTTGCAACGACGATGCCTAGCTCTGGGTCACGTCCTTTCAACCACCACATAAGCACATAAAAAATGAACATGCCGAGTAGCAGAGCTATACCCCAGGCATAGCCTTTATTATCTCTATACAGTTGCTCCAAGCCTGATTCGTTCGGCAGACTAAGCGGAGCCGAATCGAAGCTTAGTTTGACGGTAAGCCCTTCATACGGCGCTAAGCGTTGAGTTGTTGTTATAGCGGTAATACCATTTTTGATGGTTTTATATTTTACCGCTGAAGCTGTTGAGCCTTGCTTGCCGGTCCACGCTTGCTCAGTAAGAGCAGAACTACCCGCAGGTAGTGTTACTTTGATGCCGGCGGTATCAATCGGGAATTGCCAACCATTACCCGTTACATTCCAATACAAAATTGCCTTGTCTTGATCCAGCGCTATCTGCTTGTGAATCGTGTAGTTCAGTTTATAGGTGTGTACCCCTGGCTTGATTTGGCGACTCGCCTGCCCGAAGAATACTCGCATTCCATTGCTCAAGTTTTGGCTATGCCAAGGTTCGGTATTGCCGTTGCGAGTAAGAGACACAATATCTATAGGCGTTTTTGATTTGAAACCATAGTTACCGTATTGCGAGTGGGGGTAGCTAATAGGCAAATCACGATAGATACCACGTTTGATGTTTCTGCCTTCTGCTTGCACCCTTATTGATTCCGCCACCTGCAGGCTACCGTCTTGCTGCACAACCACATCACTCTCGAACGACAATATTCGTTCATTGGCCAACGCCGCGTTATGGAGTGTGGAAGATAAAAGAATGATGCAAATAATACGAATCATTAAAATCTCCTTTTTAAAGTGTAACGCTTGGCGCGTTCTTAATACTGGGCAGCCGAAGATCGAAGAAAGCTGCAGCCTTGAAATTGAAGTTGCTTGCTATGAGGTTTGATGGGAAAGATTCAATGGCAATATTGAATTCTCTAACAGCACCGTTGTAATAGCGCCGCGCGCTTTCAATATCAGCCTCAACGTCAACCAACTGTTGCTGCAATTGTCTAAAGTTTTCATCAGCTCTTAGTTGCGGGTAGCTTTCAGCCAGCACTAATAAGTTGGAGAAAGCATAGCCAAAGGTTTGCTCGGCAGATTGAGTCTTATCGGTGTTCGACTCAACTTTTGGGGTACGTAGTTCGGTCACAGACTGCAATAAATTGGTTTCGTGTGCCGCATATGTTTTTACGGTCTGCGCTAGCATAGGCACTAGGTCATGCCGCTTGGTAAGCTGCACTTGAATGCCGGCCCAGGCATCCTTTACATAGTTACGACTTTTAACCAAGCGGTTATAAAAATACACCCCTGCAAATAAGGCCATCACCAACAAGGCTAATAGAATTTCCATTGACCGTTCCGTTCTAGTTAAAATTTTTTAAATATGAGCTTATATGTTATCACGCTATGCAGGAGGAATAGGGCAAGTGTTGTCGGCTTAGGATTGCCGGAGATCTACGTTGATTCAATTCAGAAGAACAATAGATAGATCAATGATTCAGATATTTTGATTGCAATAGTCCCGTTATGGGACCATGTTAGCGTATGAGAATTATTGCACTTTCAACCCGGATTATGCATTAGGGATCGTTGCGAGAAGGAAAAGAGCAAAGAAAACAAGGGCTTTCGAAGGATTATTTGGCTATGCCATAGTCACTCTATGGTGAGCGAAATAATTCGAGAAAGTCATTGTTTTCAAAGCTACTTTCATTCGTACGACTGC
>Ga0316189_10007901_pt1 | contig 10026 bp, 8 predicted proteins | sample LowCovwburrow_MG_FD_204930 | JGI IMG/M metagenome (GOLD analysis project Ga0316189, IMG submission 204930) | Coastal sediment microbial communities from Maine, United States - Lowes Cove worm burrow | ecosystem: Environmental > Aquatic > Marine > Coastal > Sediment | place: USA: Maine... | reverse complement strand
CTGTTTCAATGCCCTTATTGAGAAAGGAATTTATCATCGATGAATACCAAATTATAGAAGCCAAGGCATTTGGTGCCGATGTTATCCTTTTGATCGCATCTATATTGGACCGCACTGAAATAAAAACCTTTTCCGAATTGGCCAAAAGTATCGGATTGGAGGTACTCCTTGAAGTACACAATACCGAAGAATTGCAAAAATCTATAATGCCTTCCCTTGATATGTTGGGGGTGAACAATAGAAACTTAAAGACCTTTGAAGTGAGTTTGGCCACCAGTAAATCCCTATCGGATCAAATCCCTTCAGATTTTGTAAAGGTATCGGAAAGTGGCATTGGAAGTACACAGGCCATTCTGGAGTTGAAGAAGTATGGGTATCAAGGATTTCTTATCGGTGAGAATTTTATGAAGACCACCGATCCAGGGGCTAATGCCAAACAATTCATTAAACAATTGGGGTCATGAAAATAAAGGTCTGTGGAATGAAATATTTGGATAACATAAAAGAAGTCGCTTCTTTAAAACCCGACTATATGGGATTCATTTTCTGGGAACCTTCCAAAAGATTTTTTGAAGGGACACTTCCCCAACTTCCCATTGGGATCAAAAAAGTAGGGGTTTTTGTAGACGCCTCCCATGAGGTTGTCATGAACATGATCAAACTGCATGATTTGCAGGGAGTACAACTACATGGCAAGGAAAGCCCTGAATATTGTAGACAATTAAGGGTCCTGTCTGGCCAACAATTGGAACAATCCCATGATACATTGGAAATCATTAAGGTGTTTACCATTAAGGATGAATTTGATTTTAAGGTACTGGAACCCTATGAAGCTGTCTGTGATTATTTTTTATTTGACACCAAAGGGAAGCTTCCAGGTGGGAACGGATATACGTTTGATTGGAAATTATTGGCCAATTATCCTTCGGAAAAACCTTATTTTCTCAGTGGTGGAATAGGTTTGGAAGAAACTGCGGATATCCAAGCCTTTTTGGATACACCAGCATCAAAATATTGCCAGGTCATTGATGTAAACAGTAAGTTCGAGTTAGAACCTGGCTTGAAGAACATAGATAAATTAAAAGACTTTATAACTGAGGTATTATGACATATAACGCAGATGCTAACGGATATTATGGTGAGTTTGGGGGGGCTTTTATTCCTGAAATGCTATACCCAAATACTGAGGAGTTACGCCAAAACTATATCCGCATTATGGAAGAACCTTCTTTCAGGGAAGAATTTGACCAATTGTTGAAAGATTATGTAGGAAGGCCCACTCCGTTATATTACGCTGAACGCCTATCACAAAAATATGGCACTAAAATCTACTTGAAACGTGAGGATCTATGCCATACAGGGGCGCACAAGGTGAACAATACCATTGGTCAGATATTAATGGCGAAAAAGTTGGGGAAAAACCGAATCATCGCAGAAACCGGCGCAGGACAGCATGGCGTGGCTACCGCAACGGTCTGTGCTTTAATGGGTATCGAGTGTATCGTATATATGGGGGAAATCGATATCGCCCGCCAAGCACCCAATGTTGCCCGTATGAAAATGCTCGGGGCCGAGGTAAGACCGGCATTATCCGGAAGCAAGACTCTAAAGGACGCTACAAACGAAGCGATCAGGGATTGGATCAATAATCCGGTCGACACGCATTATATCATTGGTTCTGTAGTAGGGCCACATCCTTATCCAGATATGGTGGCGCGGTTTCAATCGATCATATCTGAAGAAATAAAATGGCAATTAAAGGCCAAGGAAGGACGGGAAAATCCCGATTATGTAGTTGCATGTGTTGGTGGGGGAAGTAACGCCGCAGGAGCCTATTATCATTTCCTGGAAGACACTTCTGTAGGGATCATTGCCGTGGAGGCTGCCGGCAAAGGAATTCATTCCGGTGAGAGCGCAGCTACTTCTGCCTTGGGCAAAGTAGGGATCATTCACGGAAGCAAGACTTTATTGATGCAAACCGAAGACGGACAGATTACTGAACCCTATTCAATTTCAGCCGGTTTGGATTACCCAGGTGTAGGACCGATGCACGCCCATTTGTTTAAATCAGGACGGGGTGAATTTATCTCGATAACCGATGATCAAGCGATGGATGCCGGATTAATGATGTCTCAATTGGAGGGTATTATCCCAGCTATCGAAAGCTCGCATGCATTTGCCATTTTAGAACATAGGAAATTCAAATCAAATGATATTGTGGTCATTAACCTTTCTGGGAGAGGTGACAAAGACCTTAAGACCTATATAAACCATTTCAATCTTTAAACACCAGTCGGAACACTATTGGGGAAGCCCTAATTCCAATTGAAGACATAATATATAATGAACAGAATCAGCAAAAAATTACAGGAAGACAAAAAGCTCCTTTCAATATATTTTACTGCCGGCTATCCATCTTTGGATGATACCGTAAAGATCATTCAGGACCTGGAGCAAGCTGGGGTGGATATGATAGAAATAGGATTACCATTCTCAGATCCATTAGCCGATGGTCCTACCATACAAGAAAGTTCAACTGCGGCTTTGCAAAACGGCATGACCACCGAACTGCTTTTCAATCAATTGAAAGAGATCCGAAAAACAGTTGGTATCCCCCTACTGATCATGGGTTATTTTAATCCAATTTTTCAATATGGGGTGGAGGCATTCTGCAAGCGTTGTCATGAGATAGGCATTGATGGCCTGATACTACCGGACTTACCTTTGGATGTCTATCAAGATGAATATGAACCCGTTTTTAAAAAATACGGATTGTCCAATGTCTTTTTAATAACCCCCCAAACCAGTGATGCCAGAATCAAGCAAATTGACGAGGCCTCCGACGGTTTTATCTATATGGTTAGTTCGGCCAGTACCACAGGGGCCAAAGAAGGGTTCGGACAGGAACAGAAAGCCTATTTTGAACGTATTGCGGACTTGGATCTGAAGAACCCACAAATTGTAGGTTTTGGAATCAGCAATTCAACCACCTTCAAACAGGCAACAATACAGGCAAAGGGAGCAATCATTGGTTCGGCATTTATCAAACACTTAACCAAAAATGGCGTTGGTTTGATCAATGATTTTATAACCCCTCTTAAAAATTAAGATGTCTTTCATCAATAATTGGAAACTTGTAGTACTGCTTTGCCTTACATTAGGGCTTGCCCCATTTTTTCCAGAACCCCATGTTTGGGGTAAATTACAATGGATCGCTGGAGGGAGCCATGGGATGGCGCTTATGGATTGGTTCGACACCCTATTTCACGGATTTCCATTTTTGCTTCTGATCCGTCTTATTTTTTTAAGAAGTATTGGCTTGTTCAAAAAATAGAATTGCCTACTTTTAACGCCATCTAATTAACGTAGTAAATGAGAAAACTTATAGCTTTCCTATGTATTTTGATACAAGGTACATTAACAGCCCAAGATGATTCACAGCTAATATCGCAAGTAAGTCATTCCATTAACGAATTGAGGGATTTTGTTTCAATTCCAAATGATGCCCTTGACCATGCCGATATCAATCGAAACATTACATGGTTGACCAAAAAATTCAACGAAAGAGGGTTTAATTCCACCGTTTTGCCAACGGAGGGAGAATCGTTATTCTTTGCAGCCCTTCCCATGGAAGACAATAAACCCACCATCCTTTTTTATATGCATTTAGACGGCCAGTCCGTTGACCCTTCCAAATGGGACCAACCAGACCCATATAAAGTGGTCCTTAAATCAAAAGATGGCGATAAATGGGTAAAGCAACCATTTGATAGTCTAGTAAACAACCTGAATTATGATTGGCGCTTATTCGGTCGTTCAACCTCGGATGACAAAGGACCGATTGTAATGCTATTGAACACTATTGACCTGCTCAAAAAAAATAAGGTGACCTTACCCTTCAACGTAAAGGTAATATTGGATAGTGAAGAAGAAAAAAGCAGCAAGCCCTTACCTAAGGCTGTCAAGGAATACCGTGATCTATTAAAAGCTGATTTTCTAATTATCAATGATGGCCCTGTACATGTTTCAGGCAAGCCTACCATAATTTATGGTTGCAGAGGCATAACAACCTTGTCCCTAACATCCTACGGGCCCATAATACCTCAACACAGCGGACATTATGGAAACTATGCGCCAAATCCGGGGTTTCGATTGTCACAGGTTTTGGCGAGTATGAAAAATGAGGAAGGTAAAGTTCTTATTAATGGTTATTATGATGGAATAACCTTGGATGAACCCACTCAACTGATTTTGAACAGTGTTCCCGATGACACCCAGGCAATTAATACTGCCTTGGCCATCAATACCCCAGAAAAAGTGGGAAGTATTTATCAAGAATCACTACAGTATCCCTCTTTGAATATAAGAGGGTTAAGTTCTGGATGGGTAGGAGCCAAGGCAAGAACCATCGTACCAGAAAGTGCCACTGCTGAAATTGATATGCGTTTAGTGGTAGAATCAAATGGCACTAGATTAAAGGGGTTGGTGAAAAAACATATCCAAAACCAAGGTTATTTCATTACCGATACCATACCTACACGAGAAGAGCGAATGTCAAATGACAAAATAATGACCATTAAGGAAGGATCTGTTACCAATGCGTTCAGAACCAATTTGGATAATTCCTATGGCAACTTCTTGGTCAATACCTTAAAAGGTACTTTTAATGAGGATGTTGTTCAAATTCGTACCATGGGAGGTACTGTACCCATAGCTCCGTTTATCAATGAATTAAAGATTCCTGCATTCATTGTGCCTATGGTCAACCCTGATAATAATCAACACAGTCCTAACGAGAATTTGAAAATCGGGCAGATTGCCTATGGGATAAAGGTATTCTATGGAATTTTAAGTACTGGTTTAAACTAAGGTTTAAAAATTATTGGTTTGCAACATTTCCTTTGCTTGAATAATGTACTGTTTATTCTGATTATAGCTGGTTTTCGACATGCCTATTGATTCTTGTTCGATTTCTTTTAGGATGTCCTTGGCTTTGTCACTACTCCCATTCCTTATATAGAAATTGGCCAGTTCCATTCGCTCATTGTACCTTGAAAAGGGTGCGTTGAAGGTTACCAAATATTCTTCGGCTTCGGACACTTCTCCTTTTTGCTCCAGCGTTAGTGCATATAAAAATGAAACCCTTGATCTTTTGAATTTTGATGAATTCTTAAGTAGTTCAATATGGGATAATACCTTGTCATATTGAGCGGAATAATAAAATGTTTCTATCAATTTAGAATTCACATCAAAGTCATTTTCAAAGGTACCTACCAATGCAACCTTATATTCGGTTTCAGCCTTATCGAACATTTCGGACGCCAAATAGGCATCTGCTAGTGCCACCCTATTTTCAAAGGTCTCGGCAAAGTTCAATTTCTGCTTTAAATCAACAATATTCTTGGTAGGTTTAATCACTTGGGTGATCTCTTGCTGTGCTTTCTCAATATCCCTTTGTTGATATACGTTGCTAAACAAATACAATATTGAACCGACGGCCGGTAATAACAAAATTACCAAATACCAGTAGTATTGATTCTTGTTTGCTATGCAATGATAGATGCAAAAACCTTGAAGTACTATAATAAGATAAAAATACATAGACATAGGACACGGGGCTTTTAAAAACGAGTAAATGTAATCATATATATGCTATTAAGATATGATATAAGTCAATACCAACCGATATTGATGTCCCAGATTACCAAATGGCATAACAATCGTTATGCTGAATTTCTACTCGCGTTGATATTTCCATAAAGCGACCTAGTTACAATTTTTTCATATAACTCCTTATGTTCATTGGACTGACCAATTTTTTGCAATGCATATTGTTGGATGACCAATAATGGTAAAACAATGTTTTCCCTAATTTGAATGGACTCTCTGGAAATGGCCTCGTTTTCCATTAAGATATTCGAATTGGAGATAAGCAATAGCATTTCTTTTGAAAGTTGGTATTCCTTTTTCAAGATCCTCCAAAAATCCCCATACTTTTCGTCTTCTTCCATATAGCTTGTCAGCTCAAAATAACATTTTGTCAATGACATCATACTATTGAGCATTAGCGCTTTAAAGAAAGGTACTTCCTTATACATTTTCTTGAGCTCCCTGAGGCGCCCAGAATCTTTAATGGATTTAATCGCAGTCCCTATCCCAAAATAACCGGGTACATTCTGTTTCAATTGGCTCCAAGAACCTACAAAGGAAATAGCTCTAAGATCAGTTAGTTCAAGCTTCTTTTTGTTGCCTCTTTTTCCTGGTCGACTCCCGATATTCGCTTTTTGGTAATACTTTAAAGTACTTCGATTTTCCAGATAGGGTATAAACATATCATGGTTCTTTAGCGCATCGTATTTGGCATAACTCACTTCCGACATTTCTTCGATTAATTTGCGATAAGGACTTGAAATAACATTTTCCTTACCGAACAAATTGTTCGAGAGTCCCGCGGTCAATAATTGTTCGCTATTGTGCATGAACAGATCTTTTGTCCCATAGGTACTTGTAATTGTTTGGCCTTGTATGGTTAGCTGTATTTCGTTATTGGCAATATCCTTGGTCTGGGCAGCATAGAATCTGTGTGTTTTACCTCCCCCTCTGGCCGGCGGGCCTCCCCTACCATCAAAAAACAACGCTTTAACCTGGTTCTTTTTACAGGTCTTGGACAATTGTTCCTTGGTTTTCAATATGGACCAATTGGCCTTTAAATAACCTCCATCCTTTGTGCCATCGGAAAAGCCCAACATCATAGTTTGCCTATCACCACGTAGTTCCAAGTGCTTTCTATAAATGGGTAGATCGAACAAAAACTGCATAACAGCCTCTGCATTCTCCATTCCTTTCATGGTTTCAAACAATGGAATGATATCGAAGGTAATACCATCTTCTTTCCACCCGCACCATCTAAACAATGCCAAAACGAACAATACCGAAAAAATATCTTCAGAATTACTTATAATATATCTATTACAACCCTCTTCCCCATTCTTAGCCTGTATACCAGCCAATTGTGATATATTGACCAAGGTGTCCCTTATAATTTCCCGATAGTCGTCAGGGTTTACCTCCAACTTCTCATCCAACAAGATCTTTATTAGTTCGGCCTCACTCAATTCATTCAATTCTTCCTTTATGAATTTATGCTTCTTGAGGACTGCCTGTATGACGTTGCCATGCATACTATGGTCTTGCCTTATGTCCAAGGTGGCAAAATGCGTTTTGAATATTTTTACCTTATCAATAAAATGATCCAATTCGTTTAAATAGAGTCCGTGATAATTATCGATCAACAACCCCCGAATATGCATTAATGGATTTACGATATCCTCATACCCAGTAATAATGTTGGGATTGAACATAGAGGAATACAGTTTACTTCTTAAGGCTTTAATATGCTCTTGAAGCCCTTTGAAGGTTAACTTTTTCTGAAGCTGCTTCAGATCATTATAATAGCACTTCATCAAGTTCGTACGAAGTTCGTCGGCGACATGCTCCGTAATTTCAGCGGTAACAAAAGGATTTCCGTCCCGATCTCCCCCAGGCCAAAATCCAAGCTTCATGATATTGTGGTTCTCAAAATCACCATCATTTATGTTCTCTTTTATATATGCGTATAAATCCCCCATTGCATCATAATACACATTTCTGAGAATGTAAATGATATTTTTTGCCTCATCCAAGGGAGTTGGTTTTTTACTATTTATCAAAGAAGTAAGCCCCAATTGTTGTAAGGTAACATCGATATCGTCGATCTTATTGTCAACAATAAGCGATCTAAGGTCATTCATTATATCCAGAACCGCTGGAGTATAAAACTGGGTGGGATGTGCGGTAAGCACTATACGTGCACTAAAAGAGGATAATTTTTCAGCTACCTTGTCCCAACTCTTTGTTCTATTGACCAATTGGAAATAGTCCTTAATAGAAAGAGAATCGCTATATTCCTGTAAACGAGGAAAAGCGGCATCCTCGACACTATCATACAGGACCACTTGTCGTTCAACATATTGGATGATCCGGAACATAAAATCTATGCGGTCCTTTTCATCTTCAATGTTCACATAGTTTTGAAAGAAAGATTCCAAAATATCCTGAGGATTCAATCCGGATTTAAGTCCTTTTACAGACTGATGCAGCAACAAGGGCACCACCATGCCAACATTTTCTATATTCCGGTATGGTAAATTCAAAAATAGGCTGTTATAAACATTGAATTTATTTTGAACCGATTTTTTAAACTCTTCTAATCTTTCTGTTTTATGCATAAAAATGTAATAAAAGGAATCAAATTATAATGACAAAATGTGCCTTGGGACACCCAATTGGCCTGCAAATATCGGGAAAATAGCTTACTTGCGAATGTTATTGGATTCAAATAACAAAATAAGGTACATAAACCACAAAACCAACAGCGTTGTAAAGTATTAAGTTGGGTAGATTCTAATGGACATCAGAAAAAGGGACGATATTGTAAAACCCTATAATCAATGGTATTGAAGTTCACATCTTCTTGCTTCATTCCCTTATAGTCATCCAAACTTCCAATGGCCCTATTTGCGGCTCCAGACGGAGCTGTCAAAGACACGGTTTTTATGGTTCTTTTAATGCCACTCTCCCCTTTAAGTTCAAAGCTATGTATCCTTGGGACAATGTTGTTCACTAGTTCCAATTTAATACGATACTGCTTGAGCTGCCTTCTAAAAAAGTACTCAGGGCCATTTTTACTATTACCGCCGGTAAACAGCAAGGTATGCACCTTAGGAAAAAGATTCAATTGTGCGACTACATCCCTTAATTCAATATTGTGCATTCCAAGATCGGAGGCATCGATCTTATATCTTTCAGCACTTTCCACGATATCGCAAATACCGATTCCACGTTCTTTTAAGAATGCTTTCCTTTTAGCTATTTCATCTTTTGAATTTTCAAAAGTTAGCCCTATTGCAAATATTCTTTCTAAGATCGGCCATAGGTACCCATCTTTACTTCCATAGCAGAAATCTACATCGCCATCCTTTAACTCCTTGGTGGTGAACCTGGGAGGTGGCAATGTGCCAACGATCAATTTGGTGGCTTCCTTAAAAAGAAAGGGTTGATATGGGTGAGTGTGAACAAACAAGTTTTGGCCTTTTGTTTAAAATATTATACGATCGGATTGATTTTACAAAGATACTTTATTGGAAAGGCCGTTGTTGATCATTGGTATATCCTTTCAAATTGAGTATTTTTAGGAAACTTATAAAAACAAATATGGGAAAAGGTGATATTAAAACCAGACGTGGCAAAATTACAAATAAATCTTATGGTGCAAGACGTCCGAAAAAGGCCCCCAAGGTGGTGGCGGTGGTAAAGAAAAAAGCGGCTAAAAAGAAATAATCATCAATCGATAACCTTCAATATCTAGCGATTAATACAAGGTGCAAGATAGATTCGACTTCAGATAGACCACCTATCTTATAAAAACCGGCTGATTTTCCTTTAGCGTATGCTCTTTGCTGAATATATACTCGTCAAGATTGAAGCCTTTGATATCCTCTAAGGTTTTGGCATTGTTATCCAGGATATAGCGTACCATAGAGCCCCTTGCCTTTTTGGCGAAAAAACTTATTACCTTCAACTTATCGTTTTTCCAGTCTTTGAAAATAGGGGTAATCACGGGGACTTTGAGTTTTTTCTCATCAATGGCTCCGAAATACTCATTGCTTGCTAAGTTTATGAACAGCTCATCTTCCGTTAATTCCTCATTCAACCGATCGGTTACTAGCTTTTTCCAAAAGTCATAAAGGTTTTTCCTTCTCCCGATCCTCAATTGTGTCCCCATCTCCAATCTATAGGGTTGAATTAGGTCCAAAGGTTTTAACAACCCATAGAGCCCTGAGAGTATTCTGAGGGATTCTTGCAATTGGTCATAGTTCTCCTCTGCAATGCTAAAGGCATCCAATCCTTGATATACATCCCCGTTAAAGGTGAAAATAGCGGGCCTGGCATTGGCCGGGGTAAATGGAACCGAAAAATTCTGGTTAC
>Ga0316189_10007900_pt1 | contig 10027 bp, 8 predicted proteins | sample LowCovwburrow_MG_FD_204930 | JGI IMG/M metagenome (GOLD analysis project Ga0316189, IMG submission 204930) | Coastal sediment microbial communities from Maine, United States - Lowes Cove worm burrow | ecosystem: Environmental > Aquatic > Marine > Coastal > Sediment | place: USA: Maine... | reverse complement strand
TGTCAGGCACTATGCCTAAAAGCCCTTTTTTTAAGATGTACCAGCAGGATCGATATGGCTGCGGGTGTCACACCGGGTATGCGTGAGGCCTGACCGATGCTGCCTGGACGTTGACGCGCCAGTTTTTCAGAGACCTCGGAAGAAAGCCCTCGAATCGAGGAGTAATCCAGATCCTCTGGCAAGGTCGTTTCTTCATTCCGGCGGGTACGTTCGATCTCGGTATGCTGCCGATCAATATAACCGGCATACTTGATCTGTATCTCCACCTGTTCAGCGGCGGTCTCATTCACCAGACCCGGCCCCGCCTGTTCTATTTCCATCAATTTTGGATAGGTCACAGCCGGTCGTTTGAGCAATTCGTCCAGGCGCTGCTCCCGACTAAGGGGGCCACCTAATAGTTGATCCGCCTGTGCCTCTGACAGATCCTGGGGTCGTATAATCGTGCTGCGCAAACGCTGCAACTCCTGCTCGATCGCCTCTTGGTGTCGCTCAAAGCGTTGCCAGCGTGCATCATCGACCAATCCCAGTTCCCTGCCTTTTTCCGTCAGACGCAAATCGGCATTATCCTCACGCAACATCAGGCGGTACTCTGCCCTGGAGGTAAACATGCGGTAGGGTTCCTGCGTACCATTGGTAATCAGGTCATCCACCAGCACACCGATATAGGCCTCATCGCGCCTGGGTGTCCAGGGTTCCTGTTCACGGCCATAACGCACGGCATTCAGACCCGCTATCAGCCCCTGGGCGGCAGCTTCTTCATATCCGGTGGTGCCATTGATCTGACCGGCAAAAAACAGCCCGGAGAGAATACGGGTTTCGAGGCTCGGTTTGAGATCACGGGGATCGAAAAAATCATATTCGATGGCATAACCCGGTCTTGTAATATGCGCCTGCTCAAAACCGGCAATAGAACGTACCAGCTGATACTGAACATCAAACGGCAACGAGGTAGAGATCCCATTGGGGTAGACCTCATGGGTCGTCAGTCCTTCGGGTTCGATAAATATCTGGTGGCGTTCGCGATCCGCGAATCTCACTATTTTGTCCTCTATGGAAGGACAATAGCGAGGCCCGATACCCTCGATCACTCCGCTATACATGGGTGACCGGTCCAGTCCGCCACGAATAATATCGTGGGTCTGCGTATTCGTATAACTGATATGACAGGCTACCTGCCGGGGGTGTTCAGAACGATCCCCCATAAAAGAAAATATCGGGGTCGGCTCATCTCCCGGCTGTGTCTCCAGCTGGGAGTAATCGATACTGCGTGCATCGATGCGCGGAGGTGTTCCGGTCTTCAGCCGATCAACACGGAACGGTAGTTCCCTGAGCCTTTTCGCCAGGGTAATCGACGGCGGATCACCGGCGCGTCCTCCCTGATGATTTTCCAGGCCAATATGGATTTTTCCACCCAGGAAGGTACCTACGGTCAGGACCACGGCCGGAGCATGAAACCTCAGACCCATCTGGGTGACAACACCCCGTACGGTTTCACCCTCCATGATCAGGTCATCCACACCCTGCTGGAACAGATGCAGATTGGGCTGGTTTTCAACCTGGGTGCGTATGGCCTGTTTATAGAGTATGCGATCTGCCTGGGCACGAGTTGCCCTGACGGCTGGTCCCTTTCGCGCATTCAGGATCCTGAACTGGATCCCCCCAAGGTCTGCGGCATGGGCCATCGCCCCACCCAGGGCATCGACCTCCTTGACCAGGTGCCCCTTGCCGATTCCACCAATCGCCGGGTTACAGCTCATCTGACCGATGGTCTCTATGTTATGTGTCAGTAATAGCGTACGCGCACCCATGCGCGCAGCAGCTAACGCTGCCTCGGTGCCCGCATGACCACCGCCTACGACGATGACATCAAATTTTTCTGGATAATCCATGGTCTTAAAGATAGATGAATCAGGGGGCGATTTTATGCCCTGAAAGTGAAATTCTCCATTGGCTAACGCTTATCCACTCGAAAAAGGGTTCAGATCAGACAATGGATCCACTTTATTTACCAATGCAGAACGAAGAAAAGATCGCACCCAGCAGGTCATCTGAGGTCATCTTCCCAGTGATCTCGCCCAGATGATCATGGGCCTGACGTAGCTCTTCGGCCATCAGCTCTCCGGCATTATAGACCTCTAGCTGCACACGGGCAGCGTTCACATGGGCCTGAGCCTTTTCCAGGGCATGCAGATGTCGACGCCTTGCCAGAAATTGACCTTCTTCGATGTCATGAAAGCCCATATGTTCCTTGAGTAGTTGTTTCAGGGCTTCTATGCCGGCACCCGTATGAGCAGAAATGCCCATTTCATCACCATGTAAGCCCTCGGGTCGATGGCTGATATCGATCTTGTTATAGACCTCTATCACACGAAGACCAGGAGGCAGGCGGTCGCGAATAAGTGCTGCCTTATCATCGCTACTCTGTGAATCATCAATCAACAACAGAAGAATATCGGCCTGCTCGATGGCCTGCCAGGCGCGACGTATACCCTCCTGTTCCACCGGGTCCTCACTATCACGCAGTCCTGCGGTATCGGTGATGTGCAACGGCATGCCATCAATATGAATGCTTTCTTTCAGGACATCCCTTGTTGTGCCGGGTATATGGGTAACAATCGCCGCCTCGCGACCAGAAAGGGCATTCAAAAGACTGGATTTCCCAGCATTAGGTTTACCAGCCAGAACCAGGTTCATTCCTTCACGCAGGAGACTTCCCTGCCTGGCTTCCTCGAAAATCTGATTCAGATTCATTTCGATCGCTGACAAACGACCCAGAACAGAGTCATCGGCAAGAAAATCAATCTCTTCATCAGGGAAGTCTAGTGCGGCCTCGACATAGACACGCAATTCCACCATTTTTTCAGCCAGGGATTGAATACGCTGGGAAAACTCACCTTGCAGGGAACGTAATGCCGATCTTGCGGCCTGCTGGGTACTACTATCGATTAAATCCGCTATGGCCTCGGCCTGTGCCAGATCCAGTTTGTCATTCAGGAAGGCACGTTCAGAAAACTCGCCTGGTCGTGCAGGTCTCGCGCCTGCCGCAAACAAACGATCCAGCAACATATCTATCACCACAGGCCCACCATGACCCTGGAGTTCCAGGACATCTTCACCAGTAAAGGAATTAGGGCCAGGAAAATACAGGGCCAGACCATCATCTATGGCTAGTCCCTGCTCATCCAGAAACTGGCGATGGACGGCCATCCTGGGAACAGGCAGGTCTCCAAGAATCTGTTTAGACAGGGTTTTTACGGCGGGACCCGATACGCGCACAATGCCCACCCCACCTCGTCCGGGCGGGGTGGCACAGGCAGCAATCGTGTCCGTGGTCATGGATCCTGAATCAGGATTTACTACCCTGCTCCATCTTGCGCATGATCATCCACTGCTGGGCAATGGAGAGAATATTATTGGTGACCCAGTACAGCACCAGACCCGAGGGGAAGAAGGCGAAGAACACGGTGAATACCACCGGCAGGATCATCATGATCTTGGCCTGCATGGGATCCAGAGGGGCCGGATTCAGTTTTTGCTGAATCATCATGCTCGCACCCATGATCAGAGGCAGAATGAAGTAAGGATCCTTGGTTGAAAGATCCTGGATCCACAATATCCAGGGTGCCTGACGCATTTCAACGCTTTCCAGCAACATCCAGTAAAAGGCGATGAAGACCGGTATCTGAACCAGGATAGGCAGACAGCCCCCAAGGGGATTGATCTTTTCCTTCTTATACAGATCCATCAGGGCCTTATTCATACCCTGTTTATCATCACCGTAGGTTTCCTTGAGCTGCTGCAGCTTCGGTTGCACCGCGCGCATCTTGGCCATGGAACGATAACTGGTGGCAGACAGCTGATAAAACGCCGCCTTGATCAGAATGGTGACCATGATAATAGCCCAGCCCCAGTTACCAATCAGGTCATGGATCAGGCTCAGTAACCAGAACAGGGGCTTTGAAAGCACCGTGAAGATACCGTAATCGGCGGTCAGCTCCAGTCCCGGAGAAATTTCCTCAAGACGATTCTGAAGTTTGGGTCCTACGAAAAAACGGGTCTCAAACTGCTTGGTTTCTCCCGGCATGATCTGCATTTGATCAGAACGCATACCCACCAGGTATTGCTGTGCTTTACCCATAGAGCCAGGGATGACCTTGGAATAATAACCGTCATTCTCTTCCGGATTAGCTACCCAGGAAGAAAGGAAATAATGCTGGAGCATGGCAACCCAGCCACCCACATATTCGTGGGCCAGGGGTTCATCCTGAAAATCTTCAAAGGCCAGCTTCTGATATTTATCGTCATAATAAGCCGCACCCGTGAAGGTATAGATCAGTTTATTACCCCCTGTATCGACGGGGGCCCTACGTAACTGGCGATATTGCCTGCCAACCCAGGGTTGCTGACTGAGATTCTCTACCCTGTGATCAACCTGAACCAGGAAATCACCACGATTAAAACGAAAACGCTTGGTAACCCGAATACCATCTTCACTTTGCCAGGTCAGGGGTACTACCAGGCTATCTTCACCCTCCCCGAGACGAAATTCCGTCTGCCCTGACTGGTAGACCGCATAGTGACTTGGTGCCCGACCACTGGTGTCCGAACCCGCCAACTTGCTGTGGATCAAACCGGACTGAGCAGTGTAATAACTCTGGGGGTTCTCATTAAGCAGTTCAAAATAGTTATCCGGCTCATCAACACTGACCGGATAAGTCGGCAATCTGGCCTGAACGATATCGCCACCGCGGGTATCGATAACCAGATCCAGCACATCGGTGCGGACATGGATTCTCTGAGACTGAGGTGCAGCCACAACGGGCTGACTTCCCGGTATGGCACTGGTCTCACTCACTGCTGGCATGTCATCCCTGGCCTGAGACCCCTGGGTCACCTGGCTTACCGACTCTTCAGTAGTCGTTTCCGAAACCTTCGGCTGTGGTTTTGGGCCATAATCCAGCTGCCATTGTTGCCAGATCAGAAATCCAACAACGACTAAAGCGATCAATAGAATATTTCTTTGATTATCCATGATGATGTTTGACTGAGTGATGTTTGTCTTCGGGGACTGGATCATAACCCCCTTTAGCCCATGGATGACAGCGTAATAGACGCTTGATCCCCATCCAGCCTCCTTTCAGAGGTCCATAATGATCAATGGCATCAATGGCATAACAGGAACAGGTGGGTGTGAAACGGCAATGCTGTCCTATATAAGGACTGAGGATAAGCTGATATGCCTTGATGAATCCAATCAGGAGTTTTTGCATTTTTTTTGTAACCGGTGCCAGAGCTTATTCAGCCTGAGTGCCAGATCCTTAGTATTAAGATGCGCGGCCTCTGGGCGACAAAGAACGACAATATCTATAGCCGGTAACTCCTTTTGCTGCATTCGAAAGGTTTCACGGACCTGACGCTTGATCCGATTACGTTGAACAGCTTTTCGAGCGCACTTTTTGGAGATGGCCAGGCCCAGGCGCGGTTGGCCTTCTTTATTAGCACAGGCAAGCAGCGTGAATGCACTGTCACTGACGCGAGTCGGTTTCGCAAATACACGCTGATAATGATCCGATGTAGTAAGTCGGGCGGTGCGGGGAAATGACCACCCGTTTGATTCCATCAGAAAGTTATGGAGCCAGGCGGGCACGCCCCTTGGCGCGACGGGCACGCAGAACCTTACGGCCACCCACGGTGCTCATGCGGGCACGGAATCCATGAGTGCGCTTGCGCCGGGTATTATGTGGTTGAAAAGTTCTTTTCATGATCTTAATCCGATGTTTTTACCCGTTCGATGATTCCCGAGACAGGCGTTAAAAAATGGACGCGAAATTTACCTGTCCACGGCCGTTTTGTCAAGCTTAAAAGTGATGATAAAACCTGTGGATAAGTCTCTGCTTCCGGTATAGACTTTGGCCTTCGTGTTAAATGGTTGTTACCCCCGATTGAGAATCCCCCAGTGAACCCAAGCGTCTGGCAACAATGCGTCAGCAAACTACAGGCCGAGCTATCCGATCAGCAGCTCAACACCTGGATACGTCCTTTGCATGCCCGTGAGGAAAATGGCGCTATTCAGCTGTATGCGCCTAATCGCTTCGTCCTGGACTGGGTCAAACAGCACTACTTTGAACAGATTGTCTCGCTTGCGGGCAATGTATCAGGTAATCCGGATCTGCATATCTCACTGGTTATAGGCAGTGGCGATCTTGCCCCGAAGGGCACTCCGAAGATTGATACCCAGAGTTCGGCCGTCAATCTACCTACCTTTCAGAACAATCTGAATCCCAATTTCACCTTTACAACCTTTGTAGAGGGTAAATCTAATCAGCTCGCCAAGGCCGCTTCCGTACAGGTTGCCGAAAACTGTGGAACTGCCTACAACCCATTGTTTATCTACGGTGGGGTGGGCCTGGGCAAAACCCATCTTATGCATGCCATTGGCAACCAGATCCTGGCACAAAAACCGGATGCCAAGGTTGTATATCTGCATTCAGAACGTTTTGTTGCCGATATGATCAAGGCCCTGCAGCATAATGCGATTGATGCCTTTAAAAGCCACTACCGTTCTGTGGATGCACTTCTGATTGACGATATTCAGTTCTTTGCCGGCAAAGAACGCTCCCAGGAAGAATTTTTCCATACCTTCAATGCCCTTCTGGAATCTCAACAACAGGTTATTTTGACCTGCGATCGTTATCCGAAGGAAGTCGATGGCCTTGAAGAAAGACTTAAATCTCGCTTTGGCTGGGGACTGACTATTGCCATAGAACCCCCGGAGTTAGAGACCCGGGTCGCCATACTACAGAAAAAGGCTGAACAGGCCGGCATAGACTTACCCAGTGAAGTTGCCTTTTTTGTTGCCCAGAAATTACGTTCCAATGTTCGTGAACTCGAAGGTGCGCTACGTCGTGTCATGGCCAATTCCCAGTTTACCGGTCAACCCATTACCCTCGATTTTGCCAAAGAGGCGCTAAGGGATCTCCTGGCACTGCAGGATAAGCTGGTAACTATTGATAATATACAGAAAACCGTTGCAGATTATTTTAAGATACGAATATCCGATCTACTCTCGGCAAGGCGCAGTCGGTCAATAACAAGGCCACGACAAATTGCTATGGCCTTATCCAAGGATCTGACAAATCACAGTCTGCCAGAAATTGGTGATGCCTTCGGGGGCCGAGATCATACGACCGTATTACATGCCTGTCGTAAAGTCGCCGAACTAAGAGAAAGCGACCAGCAGATTGATATGGACTACACCAATCTGCATAGAACGTTATCGACATGAATAAGGCTGTGGATAAGCTGTGATTTTAGCGGCTATAAGAATACCGGGGATAGTTATCCACAAGTCACACACAGGTATTTATCAGGCTATCCTCGATAAAGCCACAGGCAAAAAAGCTATAAGCTATTGATTAATAAATAATTAATATCTTTATCCCCGGAAAAATGGCTCAGTTATTACTACTATTAAAAGATTATATAAATAGTATTTAAGGACCGGTAAATCAATGAAAATTAGTATTGAACGTGATGTGTTATTAAAGCCTCTTCAGCAAGTCATCGGAGCGGTAGAGAAACGAAATACCATGCCCGCCCTGGCCAATATCCTGATTAAGGCAGAAAACAACAACATCCAGTTCACCGGTACCGATCTGGAAATTGAATTACATGCGTCAATTGATCACCCGGTAGACGAAGCTGGCGAAACGACACTTCCAGCCAGAAAGCTTATGGATATCTGTAAGGCATTACCCGAAGGTGCCCAGATTGTAATCGTTGCCGATGCCGACAAGGCAACCGTAAAATCTGGCAGAAGTCGCTTTAGCCTGATTACCTTACCGGCCTCGGAATTTCCCATACTCGAGGAAATCACCAGCAGTAAGATGTTTTCATTACCCCAAACGACGTTTAAATCATTAATAGAAAAAACTGCTTTTGCAATGGCGCATCAGGATGTTCGTTATTACCTGAATGGACTGATGTTAGAAGTGGCCCCCAATCAACTACGTAGCGTGGCCACCGATGGTCATCGCCTGGCTCTTGGTGAAGCACAGGCCGAGATCGACACTGAATCGACACAACAGGTTATTGTTCCCAGAAAAGGAATACATGAGTTAAGCCGACTACTTGAAGATGATGGTGAAGCACAGGTACAGATCAGTGCCAATCACATACGCGTAACAACCGATGGATTACGCTTTACCTCAAAGTTAATTGATGGAAGATTCCCCGAATACGATCGAGTACTTCCTAAAGGCGGAGACAAGGACATATTGATCGACCGGGATATACTTAAACATGCCCTCACCCGTGCCTCGATACTCTCCAATGAAAAATATCGTGGAATCCGACTGCTTATTCAATCCGGAAGTCTCAAGATACAGGCGCACAATCCCGAGCAGGAAGAAGCCGAAGATGAACTGGAAATTCCATATCAGGGTGACGGTCTCGAAATTGGATTTAATGTCAATTATCTGCTCGATGTACTCAATACGATCAAAGATAACAATGTCATCATCACACTCAAGGACTCCAATAGCAGTGCCCTGATTAAAGGAGAAAATACGGATGATGCACTTTATGTCGTCATGCCTATGCGTCTTTAGTCTCCTGGGCGATGAAATCTGGCAGCTCATAAATGTCCATCACGGGTCTGACGATTAAGGATTTTAGAAATATACAATCCGCTGAACTCAAATTATCTCCTTCATTAAATCTGATTTATGGACAAAATGGTTCAGGCAAAACCAGTCTTCTCGAGGCCATACACTATCTTTCAACGGCACAGTCTTTCAGAACTCAAAGCATAGAATCACTGATTAAAGAAGGGTGTTCACATTTCACTGTTGCCGCAAACATCAAAGATTCAGGTCTCACTAAACGTATAGGGTTACGTAAATCCCGGAATCAGATCATTCGCAGAATTAACCAGGAAACGGTTCAACGTCAGATTGATATAACAAAAGAACTGCCTGTCAGAATACTCCATCCCGACTCCCATAGGCTTGTCTCTGGATCCCCTAGTGTCAGAAGAAGCTTTCTCGATTGGGGTTGCTTTTATCATCATCCTACATTTCTTAAGACCTGGTCATCGGTCAAATCCTTACTCAAACAAAGAAATGCCTTACTGAAAACCAGTTTCAATCAGAAAGTACTGGAATCGCTTAACCAACAGTTCAGCCTGTACTCCGATCAAATTGATCAGCTGAGAAATGAATACTTACAGGATCTTATTCCTATAATTACTCTCTATACTAAAAGCATTCTTGGAATGGACCATAAGCTGCAAATTTCCTATTCACGTGGTTGGAAATCTTCCTTATCTGATCAACTCAAGCATGACACTGAACGTGATCGACGCTTTAGACGTACCCATTCCGGACCTCATCGTGCTGATTTACTAATCAGCTTCAATGATGCCGATGCTCGTAATACTGCATCTCGTGGACAGCAAAAACTTATAGTTGTCATTCTTACCCTTAGCCAGATACACCTTTTTAAAACACGCACACAGAATTCAGGCATTTTATTAATTGATGATCTACCATCTGAACTTGACAGTGACCATCAATATCTTTTTATCGAAGCCCTGCATGAGTTAGAACAGCAACTCTTTATAACGGCCATTGACCCAGATTCCCTGGATCTTCAAAACTGGACCGATTCAAGTATGTTTCACGTGAAACATGGTCAGTTTGCAGAAGTGGTATAATGCCGGGATTGTTAATCAGGTGATCTATGAGCGAGCAAGATAAAACCTACGACTCTTCCAACATCAAGGTTCTTAAGGGCCTTGAGGCCGTCAGAAAACGTCCTGGTATGTACATCGGTGATACCGATGATGGTACTGGCCTGCACCATATGGTGTTTGAGGTTGTGGATAATTCTATCGATGAGGCCCTAGCGGGTCATTGCTCAAAGATCCAGGTAACCATCCATACCGACGGATCAGTTTCGGTTATGGATGATGGACGAGGTATTCCGGTCGATATCCATCCTGAAGAAGGGCGGTCGGCAGCAGAGG
>Ga0316189_10007899_pt1 | contig 10028 bp, 6 predicted proteins | sample LowCovwburrow_MG_FD_204930 | JGI IMG/M metagenome (GOLD analysis project Ga0316189, IMG submission 204930) | Coastal sediment microbial communities from Maine, United States - Lowes Cove worm burrow | ecosystem: Environmental > Aquatic > Marine > Coastal > Sediment | place: USA: Maine... | reverse complement strand
AGTCATGGCAACAGCCGACTAACTCTTGCTAACTGCCGGAAGGTCGTGGTATGGTGTGATCTATTTTCTCGCATTAATTTTATGCGTCAGACCTTGTAATTTTCACGTTCATGTGGGCAGGCCATATTCATGCGGCCTTACTTCGACTATCGGCCTTCCACGAGGCCTACTTCTTTAACTAATTTCCATTTCTACAAGCTTGAATGGAAACATCCCTTAAGATGGAATGGCAAAAGCCGAAGAAACAAAAAGGGTCTCTCCGAATTTCCGCGTTTGCTGCCGAGGTTGTAATGAACAAACGTATCCTGGTGATTGATGACAATGCGTCCATCCACGAGGACTTTAAAAAGGTCTTGGGGTTACCCGTCCAGGATAAGTCCATTTCTGAAATTGAAGAGATGAATCAGGACTTGTTTGGCGTAAAATTGGCCCGCGCGGGTGTAGGTTTTGATCTCTCCTTTGCTTTAACCGGAAACCGGGGCTGTCTTCTGGTGGCCGAAGCCATTGAGGCTGGGTGTCCTTTTGGACTGGTATTTTTGGACCAGTATCTCCCGGATTTAGACGTAATCAGCATTATCACAACTATTTGGGAAAAAGCTCCCAGAACCGAGATCGTTATGATTTCAACCTTTGCTGTCGATTCCTGGCAGGCGCCCGTGGAGGAGTTGGGTTTGACCTCGCGCTTGTTGTTTCTTCGCAAACCGATCGATACCCTGGTGTTGCGTCAGATGGCGCTCTCCTTGCTCGAAAAGTATTCGCTTTCTGAGAAATCGTCTAATGCAACCGACCAACTCCCGGGAGAACGGGAAAGACAATTGGAGCTGGCCCTGGCGGCCATGACCACACGAAATCGGGAATTATTGGAAATCAACCAGGAAGCGTCCACGAATTCGTCGAAAAAAACCGATTACCTCATGAGCATGAGCCATGAGATTCGCACCCCGCTCAACGGCGTACTCGGCATGGTGGAATTACTTCGAGAAACGGAGCTTGATCAAAACCAGCGGCACTTGATCGAAACCCTGGCGGAGAGTGGCGAAGTCTTGATGTTGCTGCTTACCAATATTCTCGACCTGGCTAAAATTGAAGAGGGCAAAATTGAACTCCAGTATACCGCTTTCAGCCTGAGAAAGTGTGTGAGTGGCGTCATCAACCTGATGGAGGCCCGTGCCATTCAGCGGGGCAACCGCTTGGTAACGAAAATCGACCCGGCTGTACCCGCCCAGGTGCAGGGAGATGAGATTTGGATGCGTCAAGTCTTGGTGAACCTGCTGTCGAACGCCATCAAGTTCACGAATAAGGGCAATATCAGCGTTGAAATAGAAGTAGATGTGGAAACTGAACGCCATGTCATGCTCAATTTTGTGGTGCTTGACTCCGGGATTGGTATCGACAGCAAGGACCAGGAACAACTGTTCCGACAGTTTGCTCAGGTTGGTGGCAAAGCGGGTGTCATCTATGATGGCACGGGTTTGGGGCTGGCCGTGTGCAAGCAATTGGTGAATTTGATGGGTGGCGAAATCTGGGTCAAAAGCAACCCGGGCGAAGGATCTGCTTTTCATTTCTCGATTGCCTTCGAAATAGCTTCAAGAAAAGAGGCGGTTAACAAACCAGAGCAAGACCGGGAAGAACCGGACAACGTAATTGTACCCACGAGCGAGAATGGTGGCCGTGTGTTGGTGGTGGAGGACAATCCCACCAATAGAAAAGTTGCGGGTATTCACCTGCGGCTGGCAGGCTATTGTCCTGAATTTGTGACCAATGGTCAGGAAGCCCTCGACTGGCTGTCAGAAGAGAAGTGCGATCTTATCTTGATGGACATACAAATGCCGGTCATGGACGGTTTCGAAGCGACGCTTGAAATCAGAAAATTTCTGCCCAAGATACCGATCCTTGCCATGACCGCCAACGTATTTCAAAGTCAACGGGACAAGTGTTTTGCGGTGGGGATGAACGATTTTCAGGCCAAACCTGTCCGCAAGCAAGGCTTTCTGGCAATGATCGAAAAGTGGATCGGCAAACCTGATGCGAAAAAGCAGGCCAATTTTAAAACGGCGCAATCTCAACCCAAGGTAAAAGTTGCGAACACGGATGAACCACTTGAGCCACCCATTTACATAGATCGAGCTATAAAAGATTTTGAGGGTGATCGTGAGTTGGTGGGCATCGTGCTTACTGAATTTGTCAAAATCACGGCCGGGCGTATTGAGACCATGGTCCGTGCCACTTTTGATCGTGATCTGGAAGTGGTCGCCAACGAGGTGCATGCTTTAAAAGGGGGAGCCGGAAATATTTACGCCGAGCGTTTGGCCAGCGTTGCCGAAGAATTGGAAAAAGCGTTAGAACAGAATCATTTAGCGCGTATCAGCTCGCGTCTGGTCAGCCTTTCTCGTGAGTTTGGCTGTTTGCAAGAATATTTACGCACCTGTGGTGATTTGAAATGAAAGAGTTGAGGAATGGAGGTTGTCTTGAAAATTCTTCTCGTTGAAGACGAGTTTGTCTCGCGCATGAAGCTTAACAAAATTCTATCTCACTTCGGTACATGCGACCTTGTCACCACGGGCAAGCAGCTGATCGAGGCCTTCATTCTCGCTCACGAGGAGGGCAATCCCTACGGCTTGATCTCCGTGGATATACGGCTCCCTGACATGATGGGTCAGGAAATCGTCCAAGAAATACGAAAATGGGAAAAACAACACAACGTAGCCGTTCAAGAAAAGGAGGCGCGAATTCTGATGGTTACAGCCATGAGCGATGGCAAGAACATCATGTCTTCTTTCAAAGAAGGCTGTGAAGCCTATGTGGTGAAACCGTTCGATTTAGACAAGATAACACAAGCTCTTGCGAAGATAAATGTATTGCCCCAATCTCGTTAAAATTTTGTGTGATTTTGCTTTGACAATTGCTTCAATTGGTTCCAGGATGTAGGACGAACGAGGACTGAGTATTTATGAAAGCAGAACAATCCGAACAGCTGGAGATCCTTCGAGATTTCGTCGCAGAGGGGCGCGAAATCCTTGAATCTCTTGACCCAAGTCTTATGTGCCTTGAAAAGCAACTGGAGTTGGGTGATCTACTGGATCGCGACTTGATTCACGAAATATTTCGGGGCTTTCATTCTATTAAAGGTGCAGCCGGTTTCCTGGAATTAGAATCCATATCCAAGCTGACGCACGAGGCTGAATCGTTATTGGATCTGTTCCGCAAGGAGAAGGCTGAGCTGCTGCCGCAGCATCTGGAGTTATTCTACCAGGCCGCTGACCTGTTGGGCCGCTTGATCACCACTACCGAAGAAACCCTCTCTGATGAAGGCTTGGAAGTGGAAGTCGGTCAGTTGGTGAACTTATTGGTTACGTCAATGCCCGGAGCCAGCGGGCCTCAAGTTCCAAAAAATGAGGAGCAGGTTGAGGATCTACCCGTTGCGGAACTCAATCAGGCCAGTGACTGCCTGAACACGCTCAGCAATTGTCTGTGGGCCTGCCAACATGTGGAATCAACAGCAAAGCAAGGGGAAATGGTGAATCGCGGCCTGGTGGCGCTGAATGAAGGTCGTTTAATTCTGACCTCCTTGAGATTACAAGAACCGCTAGAGGTTACGGAGAAACTGGCCGCCCAAATCGAGAAAATGGTTCGCGACAACGGATATGGCGACCGCAACCTGATCGGTATTCTCAACCACCTGGCGGAAGGCCTGAAACATACCCTCAGCCGAATGGCGGAAGGCAAGGCCGATACCCAAAGCATTCCCCTGTTGGCCATTCTGGAGGATCTATCAGAGACATCTGGCGACAGACTCACCGATGAATCTGAGTTAATGTTCGGCCGGACCCTTGTCAATCTGGGGGTTATCAGCAACGATGACCTGGACTTAGCCCTTGGTGTTCAGGAGAAACCACTGGGTGAAATTCTGCTCGACATGAAAGCCATAGACCGGGACCAGTTGGAGGTGGGCCTTAAGCTCCAAGAGGAGAAAAAGAAAAAGAGTGGCAAGGCCAAGTCGCGCGAAGGGGTCAGCCACAGTATTCGCGTCGATCTCAACAAACTCGAACTGATGGGGAACCTGGTTGGCGAGTTGGTGATTGCAGAGAACATGGTCACCCATCATGAGAGTGTCAATGGAGATGAATTCGAAAGTTTCCACAAGGCGGCCCAGGTTCTCAATCGCATTTCCCGAGATATACAAGATCTGGTGATGAGTTTGCGGATGGTTCAGATTCAAGCCAGTTTCCAGAAACTGACCCGGGTTATCCGAGACGTATCGTACAAGATTGGCAAAAAAGTTGAGGTCAGCCTGGCTGGTCAAGACACAGAAATAGATAAAAACGTCATAGAAAACCTGTCCAGCCCCTTGCTGCACCTGGTGCGCAACGCCGTGGATCACGGCTTGGAAACTCCAGACGAACGGGCAGCGGTTGGCAAGCCTGAAACCGGTCGCATTTCGTTGGAGGCCAGCCAGGAAGGAGGCGAGATCCTGATTCGAATTCGGGACGACGGACGGGGTATCGACAAGGATCGGGTCTTGGAAAAAGCACGTGAGCGGGGTCTGGTCACTGCGGACCAGGTTTTCAACGATGACCAGAGCATTTTTGGGCTGATATTTCTGCCAGGTTTCTCCACGGCCGAGAAAATCACTGAGGTCTCCGGTCGCGGTGTGGGCATGGACGTGGTCAAGCGAAACATTGAAGATTTGCAAGGCCACATCGGTATTGCCAGCGAACCGGGCAAAGGTACCACCTTCACGCTTCGCATTCCCCTGACCCTATCGATCATTGAGGGCATGCTGGTTCGCATTGGCCGAGCCGTGATAACCATTCCGTTGCTCAGCATTCGCGAATCGATAGTCATGAAAAACCAGAAAATAACGCAAACCGGTTCTGGATGCGAGACCATCATGATTCGAGATACCCTCATTCCCGTCATCAAACTCGCCGAGTTCCTCGGGCTCAGCGGTGATTACCAGGAATTATCTGAAGGCGTCATGGTGATTGTCGAGTACGGCAGAGAGCATCGTTGTTTGTTTGTGGACGAGATTATCGGCCAGCGACAAACAGTCATCAAGCGGGTCTCCAACTTTTTCGGGGACCTACGCGGTGTCTCCGGCTTCTCCATTCTCAGCAATGGCGACATCACCCTCGTGTTGGACGTAGCCCAAGTCGTCCGACTCAGCTAAGAGCAAGGTGCAAGGCGCGGCGGATTTTGCGCTGAACCGCGACCTTCGGACTACTCATCAACCCTCGATCCGTCGATCTAGTGAAAAATCTGATACCCGCAGTTTAAGGAAAGACTGGTCAGATAAAGCGGGGATAGGTGAGCAGGTGCGGGTAAAGGGCTGGTTTTAAACATCAGACAGTGAAGCTCACGCCCGGGAGGTTATGGATTAATTCGTTCCTGGAAAAAACGACCTGGTTTTCGTATGGGCCCGTGGTATGCTGCATTCGACCTTTCCCGTTCCTAGAGAAACACCAGTCCCAAAACATCGGCTTGACAGTTAGGCATTCCTATCCTTCCGCGATTCAAGCTGCTCTCGGCACTGCCTGGCTGAACGGGAGGGGGACAGCCACCAGTCAAGATGCTGTGCTATTGGCGCTTGCGCGACTTCTTGTTTCCGTAAGTTGTTCGCGATTCAGGATTAAGCTTCGTCTGGGATCGGGTTTTCCTTGGGGATATGTGACGGTGCTGAACTCTCTTTCTTCTTCCTCCCTTGTGTGGGGCCAAGATCACTCCCAACCGGCCGCGTTCCTCCATTGAATGGTATTGATGGTGCGCTACCAGTTCGTTTGGTAGGAATTATGCTGCTTTTGGAAATATTCCCTTTGGAAATTGAAAAAAAATCCGTATAGTAAAAGTGAGGAACGGAATTATGTGTACACATCGGGGAAAATGAGTTGGTACGTAAAAGATTGAAAGGGTGTGCGGAGGGGGAATTGGCTGATGGGCAACACTGCCTGGACGTGAAGGACCCAGGCGATGGGGAACGATCTGTTTTAGGGTGATGCGCGTGGTCAATCATTTTTCGAGGAGTCCAGTGGCGTGAATCTCAGCGAGTTCGAATTATCTGCACTGCTTCGCTTCATTCCAGAAGAGGGCAGGTTAATGCTTAAGGGAGATCGAATGTTGATCTTCCGGCAAGAGGCATTCTCTTTTCTCCAAACCTTACTGTCGGAGCAATTGGGTGACCGGGTGACCCATGCCATTCTCAGCCAGTTCGGTTATCGTTGCGGTTACGGGGACTTTGGTGTTTTGAGCAAGGGTTTCGATTGGGATTCGGAACAGGATGAACTAGGCTGCGGGCCGTTGATGCACGGCTGGGAAGGGCTCGTTGCCGTGGAAACGACCTGTATGAAGTTCGATAGGGCAAGCGGGTCGTTTCGGTTCACGGGTATCTGGCGGAACTCCTACGAAGCGGAAATTTTCCAAAAGCGATTTGGCATGGCAACGCAGCCGGTCTGTTCCTCCTTGACGGGTTATGCCAGCGGTTGGTGTACGGCCTTTTTCGGCAAACCCTTGCTGGCGATAGAACACAAGTGTATGGGCAAGGGCGACAAACACTGTACTTGGGAAATATTGCCCGTGGATGTTTGGGGTTCCGAGGCTGATTATTGGCGTGAAGCGCTGAAAGCCACGAATCTCTCCATCGCTCAGAACTTGGAGGGCCAGGTCGAAAAGCGGACTCAAGAAGTTGAGCGCATGGTGGATGAACTCAAGCAGAAAAATAGCCGACTGCTTGAACTAGACCATTTGAAGTCCCGTTTTCTAGCCAATATAAGCCACGAGGTTCGCACACCGCTTACTCTGATGCTGGCGCCATTGCAGAAATTGCTGGCGTGTAAAAGCCTGGATGCAAAAATGGTTGAAGTTGAGTTACAGCGCATGAGTCGCAACGGTGGGCGACTGTATCGGTTGGTGAACCAACTACTCGATTACTCCAAATTGGAAGCCGGTGAGATGAAGCTGGAACGCCAGTGGTTTGATCCGGTTGAGGTGGTTCGGCAATTGCTGGATGAGGCTGTTGGACAGTCTGAGGCAAAGCAGATCGCCCTGTCATTCCACACGGAAGGGGTGGTGCCTAGCGTGAGATTGGATCGTGAGAAGTTTGAAAAAATTCTCATCAACCTGGTCAACAATGCCTTGAAATTCACCCCAGTCGGGGGATGGATTAAGGTCAAGATTGCCTGCTGTGGCGGTAATTTAATTGTGACGGTGAATGACAACGGCCCAGGTATTGCCAGCAAAGATAAAGCGCGTGTGTTCGAGCGTTTTCAACAAGGCGATATTTCGGCAACACGCAAGCACGAAGGCACGGGACTCGGTTTGTCGTTGGTCAAAGAATTTTGTGAGCTCCACGGCGGAACCATTCAATTGGAGAGTCAGGATGGTCAGGGTGCCCGCTTCATTGTTACCCTACCCGTGGAAGTAGGAGGTACCGGTGCCAAACAAGCATCTTCAGAATTCGAATTACCTCGCTTTGCGGGCCACGAGAAATGGGCGATCCAAAAACAAGAGAGGGTTGACCATTCGTACCTGCCCCAGATCATTGTGGCCGATGATAATCCGGATATGCGTGACTATATGCTTCGGCTGCTATCAGACAAATACCAAGTGCTTGAAGCTGAAAATGGAATGCAGGCCCTGGCTTTGGCACAGGATATGGAACCCAAACTGATTCTGGCCGATGTGATGATGCCCGAACTGGATGGCTTTGGCCTGGTACGGGCCCTGAAAGGCCATCCCGGTACGTGCTACATACCGGTCATTCTGGTTACGGCCCGAGCTGGACCCGAGGCCAGTGTCGATGGGTTGAAGGCCGGGGCAGACGACTATATTGTAAAGCCATTTATCGATGCTGAGCTGCTCGCACGGGTTGAGGCAGCGGCACGAATGCGCGACACCTACGATCAATTAGCGCAACAAAAGGCTGAGTTGGCGAAAGAAGTTGCCAAGAGGGTGCGGGCAGAAGAAGAAACCAGGGCCGCCCAAGAACAGTTTGCCCTGGCCTCAAGGGAAGCGGGCAGGGCTGAAGTGGCGACCAGTATTTTGCACAACGCGGGTAACGTGCTCAACAGCGTCAGTGTTTCTATCTCCATGTTATTGGAGCACAGTGGGGGCAAGCCCTCGCGTCTGATTGACAAGATTTTTGAGATGGTGGCTCAGCACAAGGAAAACCTGAGCGACTTTCTTGCATCAGAGCAGGGAAGGGTCGTCTTTACGGCTTTGTTGGAGTTACTTGCCATTTTGCGCGACAACGACGTAACGGTGCTGAGTGAATTGAACGCTGTCGAAAACCAAATCGAGCATCTTTGCGCCATTATCAGTGATCAAAATGCCTTTGCGCGCGCCAGTTCCTTGCGAGAAAATACAGACGTAAACGAACTGGCCAGGCACGCCATTCGACTCGTCGCGCCCATGACCAAGAATTATTTCAAGATCATAGAGGATTTTACACCCAACCTGCCTGCCCTTAATTTAGACAAACACAAGGCGTTACAGGTGCTGGTGAACATTATTAAAAATGCCATCGAAGCCCTGGCGGGAGCACCTGGCACCGAGAAAAGGGTCACGCTGTTTACGGGTTTACAGGATGAAAAGCTGGTGATCAAGGTACAGGATACAGGCGTTGGTATTTCCGAAGAAACCATCTTGAGAATTTTTCAATCCGGCTATTCGACCAAAAAGCGGGGCAATGGTTTTGGTCTTCATTCCAGCGCAAACCTGGCCCGCGAGCTTGGCGGGCACCTTTCCGCAGAGAGCGAAGGCGTAGGGCTGGGGGCGTCGTTTACGCTCAGCTTTCCAATTAAAAACCTGAACGACACGAAAATCAAAAGTCGCGTCTCAACGGACTAAATGCTTAAGGCCCGAGGCACCCATCTTCTTCGAGATATCCATAGGGTCTCGGCAGTCGAGGATGGCATGAATGACCTGGTCTGTTTTCGGGGCGATCAGGCATTTATGGGCGAGAGCTTCGGCTTTTTCCAATAGGGAATTGTTTAAGTCGGCATCTACAACCACCAGGATATGCGTGGGGATCCAGATGGGAACCGGAACCCCGCCGATGTTGTTGGTTCCACCTGCCAGCTTTGCGAGTACCTGAATATGGCCATCGCTAGAAACTTGGAAAACAACCATGCCTACTTGAAGTACGCGGGCTTCATGACTCGCCTCGGTGTAGCCGCAAGAGACAACGGAGGGCAAGGCGGTCAGCCGCGAACACAAATTCTTTCTAAATAATGGGTTACCAACGATAAGAAGTCCTTTCATTTTTACTCCCTGCATATCTCTCGGTTGATTGCATGGAAATAATTAGCATTGTTTCTCAAGTATGCCCTGATTTGCACTGTAATGTATTAAAGTAGCAATTTTTCATAAAAACGCAATGGCATTCTTGATTGTGTGGCATTGAATTTTGTTGATGCGTGGTTAATCCCTGCCTGTTGAGTTGTGTCCTGTCACCAGGCTGGGGGCTGTGCACGGTCTATAGACTACGCATTGAGTGCCTCGTATTGTTGGTGAAAGGTCTTCAGCTTTTCGGCAACCGGTTTGACAGAGTTCTGAAAGAAAACCCCTGATGCATTAAAGAGTGCAGACTTTTTGAGGTTGTCACTGAGCCCCCGGTTGCGCAACAGGTCCTCCGATTTTGCGCGCAGAATATCGGCTTCCCATAAAAGGATCTCGTATTGGTCAGATTTCACATGGTAATCCTCAGAAAGGCGATCTACCTCTAAAGCCAGTGCATATCCGAAATCGGAGAGTTGTTTTCTGTCCATGACAATGAGTATAACACAACCCCCAATCATCCGCCATTGTCTGGCTCATAGCCAAACTCCGAATCGTTCCTTTGAAAGCGCGAGATTTACATATCGCTTCTCCTAAACAGTCAGCCGGGTTGTCTCATCTACACCTATTAGCAATCGTCAGCACTCTTGTATTTCTACAGGCTTGGGTCTCGTTTCACTACGAGCAGGGGAGACATTGGTTCGCATCTCGTCGCGGTGAGCGGAACTTGCCTCGGGATGAGCTGGAATACCCAGTGG
>Ga0316189_10007897_pt1 | contig 10028 bp, 7 predicted proteins | sample LowCovwburrow_MG_FD_204930 | JGI IMG/M metagenome (GOLD analysis project Ga0316189, IMG submission 204930) | Coastal sediment microbial communities from Maine, United States - Lowes Cove worm burrow | ecosystem: Environmental > Aquatic > Marine > Coastal > Sediment | place: USA: Maine... | reverse complement strand
TGGTGCCGGCGGCCAGGGGAACGGTGATCTTGTGCTCAGTGTCGACCGGTTGCCGCTGGGCGGGTTGGGGGAATGGAAGGCCAAGGTTGCAGTCATTAGCCGTGACCTGAAGGGTCAATACACCGCCGATGGGATCGAAGATTCGATTGAAGACCACACCAGGGGCTGGGGTATCACGACCAGCGGCCGCAAGCCGCTAACTTTCTGGGGCGATGATGACTTTGTATTGTGGCAGGTCACCTATGGAAAAGGACTCGGACATTACATCAACGACCTGTCCACCATAGGCGAAAACGATGCGGTATTCGATTCACAAGGCAAGCTGCACGCCTTGCCGGTTTTCGCCGGCTTGCTGTCTTACAGCCACACCTGGGCCAGCAAGCCATGGTTTCTGAAAGACTGGCCAGGGATATTTCGCTCGAACATCATGATCAGCTGGGTCAATATCGAAAACTTCGAATTTCAGGACGATGAGGCGTACGACCGCACCTGGCGGGCTTCGACAAACCTGTTTTATTTCCCCGCTCAGAACGTCCGGCTGGGTGCCGAATTCCTTTGGGGCGAGCGTACCAACAAAGACGGCTCCAAGGGCGATGCAACCCAGCTCCAGGTTTCAGCGAGGTACAGTTTTTAGGTCAAAACCGCTGAGCGGCCATTTACTCGATATAAATCGAGACACTCAGTGATTCATACGCGTTACCGACGTATCCAGACCTTCAAACTCAATATCGCCCTGGCGTTCGCGTTCATAGACCACTTTGCCACCCAAAACGGTCCTCTCAACTTTAGTCCCGTAAATATCCGTAGTTTCCAGATCAAAGAGGTTTTGGTCGAGAACGATGAAGTCGGCATACTTGCCGATGCTGACGGACCCAAAGTCACTCTCAACACCAAGCACCTCCGCACCACCAAGCGTAGCGATGTACAGTGCTTGCTCGAGCGTGATAGCTTCGTCGGCGTTGATTTGCCCGGGCATACTTTCGTCAAATGGATTGCTACGAGTGATCATGGACTCAATAGCAATAAATGGGTCAGGCGTTGGATTCGCAGTCAGCCAGTCGGCGCCTTGCCCGACACTTAAGCCAGCCTGCAGTGCACTGCGAATCGGATAGATAGCGTCCGTTCGGTCGGCACCGACAGCTGCGATCAATCCCGGTGTTGCCCCGGCATGCGGATACCAAATAGGAGGAGAGAAGTCGATATTGACGTCATTCATCGCTGCAAGCTTGTCAATTTCCTCTTGTTGAAGCATCGTATTGTGTGCGACTTTGTGGTGCACTCCGCTGTCTCCATTAGCTTCTTTCATCGCAGCCAATGCATTGACGACACTGCGAATCGAACCGTCGCCCATCGAGTGCACATGGACACCGACGCCCCAGTCATCGAACATCCGGAATGCCTCTATAAATTCGTCTTCCGACAAATTGGCACCACCAAGATTGTCGGTGCCTTCATAGGGCTCGAGTAACAACGACGTTTGTGAAAACGGGCCGCCGTCGGAAAATATCTTGACGTAGTTAGGGTAGACGTATTCGGTCTGATACTGCCCACGGTTTTTGATCTGGCCTTCAATGTCATCAAGTGTATATGCGAGATTGAGCGTCGTTTTCCAATCCCAGCTGACAAACACGCGTTGTTCCAGGTTCCCGCTTGACTCAAGCAATTGCATCGCGTCGAGTGGCGCACGATGGCCTTCGGCGGGTTGCTGAGCCGTGATCCCGTAAGACAGAAACATCTCGAAAATTCCCCTGATGGTTTCAGCATATTCTTCCGCCGTTGCTTGAGGAATATGGCGTTCAACCAACTGGATCGTCTGCTCATTGATGGTGCCGGTTGGCTCACCGGTTTCGGAATCTTTGTGAATCACAATGAGCTGGTTGGTCTCCGTGTCCTTCGTAATTCCAGCAATTTCCAAAGCCGTGGAATTTAGCCACATGCCGTGTCCAGTCTGATCGAGCAAGGCCACGGGTCGGTCGGAAACGATTTCATCCAACCACTCTTTGCGAGGGCTGTTGCCTGGAAAAACTCCGAGAAGCCACTGTCCGCCGATAATCCATTCTTTGTCCGGATTCGCAGCGGCATAGCCGGTGACAGCGGCAAGGATTTTTTCCTTCGTATCGGCACCGGTCAGCTCGAGATTCATGCTTCCGTACCATGGCGTAATAAACGGGTGGGAGTGTAGATCGAAAACTCCAGGCATCGAAAAGGCGCCATTGAGGTCAACTACTTCGGTAGCCTCTCCGACAAATTCGGAGATGTCATCGGCATTGCCAACCGCGATGTATCGGCCGTCCTTTATCGCAACGGCTTCGACCCAGGGTTGTGCTTCATCGACTGTGTAAATGTTACCGTTGGTGTAGACCATGTCGGCTGATTCTGCTTGTGGTACACCGGTCGATTCAGTGGCTGGCTGATCAGCCGGTGAGCATCCACCAAGCAAAATCGTAAGTGCGAGTGTCAAGGTGAGCGTTTTAATTATTTTGTCCTCAGGGTGCTGGGTTTTCGGGCAATAAAAGCTACATTTCCGGACGGATAGCCCCAGTCATTTGACGTGTAACACGCGAGATAACTTTCCTTGAATCCAACATCATTTAGCTGGTCCAGTAACTCCATTCCAAAATCGTAGTAAGCAAGCACTCCTTCATCTGATAATGGATCGCCGTGATAGCAAGGTTCCACCAGGTGCGTCACCTCACCTTCTTCATCTACAGTCGCCCTAACCTGGGTTGCTTTTTGAAAACTGAAGGGTGCAGTAATAATAAGATGACCACCGAAATCAAGCACTCGGTAAAACTCTTCAAGTGCTCGTTGGTAGTTTGGAACATGCTCTAAGACATCGAACGACAAAATCGAGTCAAAGCTTCCGGTATCAAAGGTTAAGTTCGTGACATCTTCATTTCTGACTGTTCTTGAATGCACTTTAACCATCTCCCCAGCTTGTGCCTGTGGCATAAACTCGCTGGACGTGAGATTTGTATACACGCCTGAAAGGTGTTCATTAACAGGTGTTAACGCTTCGGTGATGTAGATGCGATCAAGCCGGGTCGGCTTACATATTGCTTCAAATAGATGGAGGCAGCCTCGCCATCGGTTGATTAAGTGACAATGTGGGCACTTGAGTGTCTCTCTCCAATTAACCTCGCCCCCATCCTTTGGTCGGTCAACTTCAAACAGAACATCCATATTGCAGACAAAACATCTGCCTGGTAAAGAGCCTTCCTGTTGAAGATAAGGGTCTGTGGACATGATGTATCCGGCGAAATATTCATGGACTTCATCAATAGTTTTGGCGCTGGAAAATGGGTCAGGCAGTTCAATTGGCAAATCCAGGGTCAATTCTTCTGGTCGAGTCCATTTATTTTTGAGATTTTTAAGCCAGTTCATTTCAATTGCAAACCACTTCAGTTTTGTTGCGTCAGCGACTGCAGATCAATCTGTTTTCCTTGCAGAAACACGTGTCGCACATTGCGGGAGTCAGAAATATTCTCGGCTGGGTTTCCTTCGACAATCAGGATATCGGCCGACAAGCCTTCCTGAATCGAGCCGTATTCGTCTTCGTCTTGCAAAATTTTGACCTCATTGTATGTACAGCCCTTGGTCGCATCAACGGATAGGCGGGTGCGTCCGTACCTCCAGCAACCAGAGCGCCTGCATTCCAGGCATTCCTGATGTTCGTTAAAAAGGTATCACGAAACGTGCTCAGATCGCCGAAATTGTAAACCTGGTAAAAGGCATGCGGTCCTTCGTAAAGGTTCTCGCGCACATCGGGGTAACTCGCGTAAAAAATCTGTTACGACCTCTTCACCCCAGATATTCATAACCAGCGGGTTGTCGAACAGGCTCTGCTCTGCATCCTTTTTCACACGCAGGCCTGATAATTTCTCACCGACATTGGCGGTTGCAATGACAAGCTTGCCGTTCGCTGCCATCCACTCATTGGCGCTATCGGGTACGTCGAAGGGCGTTGAATACGCCCAACCGTCAAGGCCTGTCATGCGCATCCAATCCACATCCATATTCAGCTGACACAGATCAGCGGAATAGAGGAATGCCGACACTCTTAAGAACATCTGGTTTCATCAAATTTTCCTTGATCCATTTATCAATTGTGCAGTCTATTCATCCACACAAATGTCTCTTAGTGAATGGGGCTAAGTTGTCCTATATGGGCTGACGCCGCACAATGAGGACACTTTTGAACTCGGCTGGTCTGTTCGTTCCGGCATGCGAAGCACTGTTTTACCCGAAATCCCCCGGGGATTGAGCGACGACCAGGAAAATGTTTTAGGTGCGATGAATGTTCGTTAGATCCGTTATAAAAGCACTGTTGTTTCTCTCGCTGGGTTTCCTGGCCGGCTATGGCTGGTTCCGTTTCGGCGTGGTTTTCGAGCCTGCGTTTACAGAAGAATATGTGGAGATAACGGAAACGGCGCGAAGCCTGCCCCGCCTGCCGCCGCAATTCGACGGCACGATCGGCCGGACCTACCGGCAGTCCCAGCCCGACTATCACACCCCGGCTGCAGTGAAGAAGAACGCCCCCAACATCCTGCTTATCCTGACCGACGATGTCGGTTTCGCCTCGTCCACGACGTTTGGCGGACCGGTACCGACCCCGTCCCTGGACGCCCTGGCTTCACAGGGCCTGATCTACAACCGCTTTCACACCACCGCCATGTGCTCACCCACGCGGGCCGCCATGTTGACCGGGCGAAATTCCCATATGGTGGGCAACGGGATGATTTCCAACCTGGCGACGGGCTATCCAGGCTATTCTGCGACCATCCCGGCTAGTGCCGCGAGCATCGGCAGGATACTGACCGGAAACGGCTACAACACGGCATTCTTTGGCAAGCACCACAATGTACCGGATGCCCACAGCAGCGCCGCCGGGTCATTCGACCTTTGGCCCACCGGTCTGGGTTTTGAATATTTCTACGGCTTCATCGGCGGAGATACCGACCAGTTTTCCCCCAATCTTTTTCGCGGGATTCAGCCGGTGGAGGGTTCTGGCCGCGGGCCGGATTTCATACTCGACCGGGAACTCGCCGATGACGCCATCCGCTGGCTGCGCAACCAGTCCGCGGCGGCGCCCGGCAAGCCCTGGATGATCTGGTACGCACCCGGCACGGCCCACTCGCCCCACCAGGCGCCGAGCGAATGGATTGCAAAATTCGAAGGGCGGTTCGACGAGGGCTGGGACGAGATCCGCGAAACGTCGTTTGCCAGCCAGAAACAGCAAGGCGTCATTCCGCCGTCCGCGAAGCTCACGCCACGGCCCGATTCCCTTCCACGCTGGGATGGCCTGGATCCTCAACAGAAACGGATCGCCGCGCGCTACATGGAAGTTTTCGCCGCCACGCTTGCCTTTCAGGACCAGCAGATAGGACGAATACTGGACGAACTTCGTGACAGCGGCGATTTCGACAACACACTCATCATGTTTGTACAGGGTGACAACGGCGGAAGCGCGGAAGGTGGCATTGAGGGCAACTTCAATGAAATCGGCCGCATGGCCAACCAGGTCGAAGAGCCCGAAGACTGGATGCTCTCACGGCTGGATGCCATGGGTGGGCCTGAGTCCTACCAGAACTATCCCGCCGCCTGGGGCTGGGCGATGAACACACCGTTTCAATGGACCAAGGCCGTCGGTTCTCACCTGGGCGGGGTCCGTAACGGACTGGTCGTGACCTGGCCCGGTGGAATCGGCGCACAGGGCGAGGTACGTGGGCAGTTTTACCACGTGATCGACGTTCTGCCCACGGTGCTGGACGCTGCCGGGATCGAACCGCCTGAAATTGTTGACGGGATCAGGCAGCAGCGCATCGACGGCGTCAGCATGATGAAGTCGTTCAATGACGCGGAAAGCCCGGGAAGAGAAACGCAATATTTTGAACTCTATGCGAACCGCGCGATTTATCACCAGGGCTGGCTGGCCAGCACGCAGCCGGTGGTGGAACCCTGGAAACAGGGCTACGGCGGTGGTAACCCGCTCTCGGACTACCAGTGGGAGTTGTATGAACTGGACGCTGACTTCAGCCAGGCCAGCGATCTGGCGGAGAGTCATCCGGAAAGACTGGAAGATCTGAAATCACTGTGGTGGGAACTGGCCGAACAGAACAACGTGCTGCCGCTGGACGATCGGCGTGGCGCCGCCCGCGTCTGGGACCGGTTTGCCCGTAGCTGGGGAGACAGCGAAGACGCGGTCCTTCGCGGCAACCAGGTCTCCGTCATGTGGGCCGCTGCACCGCCGTTGTTTGCACGGAGCTTTTCAATCACAGCCGAGGTGGACCCGGCCGAGTCGGCCAGCGGCGTTATTCTCGCGGTGGGTAGCTGGTTCGGCGGCTGGAGTTTTTACCTTGATGAGGGCCGCCCGGTCGCTTTCCATGCTTTTTCCCAGCGACCGGAAGACCAGTTCACCATCACGTCCAAAGCCGTGCTGCAGTCGCGGCCACATCAACTGGAATTTCGTTTCGAGTACGACGGCCGCGGGATCGGCAAAGGGGGAACCCTGTCTATCCTCGATAACGGGAACCCGGTTGCATCGGGCAGGGTAGAGCGGACGATTTCGATCCCGGCGGGCCTCGGAGAGACCATGGACACCGGGCGCGATACCGGCGTGCCCGTGACGACAAACCCGGCCGGCCAGCTTCCTTTCGAAGGGGAGATCCGGGAAGTCAGAGTCCAGGTGGGCAAGCCGGAAGTACTGCCTTTCTAGAGGCTGCCCCTGATTCAAAAAAAAGCAACCCCACAGGAGAGGGGTTGCTTTTTAGCACAACCGGTTTGTTACCAAACGCTGTCGAAAGAAAGAACTAGTCCACAGGCTCCACCGCGTGGCGGTTCAACTTGGTGATCGACCTCTCGGTGTAGTTGAAGACAGGGTTGCCGTCGTCGTCGAAGACAGGGTTGCCGTCGTCGTCGTATACCACAGCGTCATAATGGGCATTGTTCACGTACAGGGATCTCCCAAAGAGGGCGCCGCTGGCGATTCCGCTCATATTGGGATCATAAATTGTTCCCACGAACTCTCCTGTGAGCATTTTCTTGTCCAATTCCACTACCTGAACCAGCTCCAGGTCGGGGTTCATGATGTACAAAGTACGGCCGTGTAATACAAAGCCATCCAGGAAGCCGGTCAGCGGTGGACTAACTTCGATTTCAACCACCTCGCCGGTGGCTGGAGTTACCCGGTACAGTGCCGACAGGTTGGAATGCCCGACGATCAGGGTCTTCCCATTGCGTGTCGATACGATGCCATTTCCACCACAACAAAAATCATTTTCAGGGTCGAGAATAAACTCGTCGGGCAAGTCTATTCTCGTAACACCGTCGGCATTGCTCGGAAGCCTGCCATTCCTGCCCAGTGGCAAGCGGTAGATATACGGCAGGTAGGAATCTGTGAAGTAGACCGCATCTTTGGTGATGGTCAAATCATTGATTATCGAGAATTCATCATCCGGCGCCAGCATGTATGTATTTTTTAATTTGCCGGTATCCGCGTTATATACATTCGCATTGCCATACACACAACCGGCCACAAACAAATTGTTAGTTCGGGAATGGAAACGCATCCCGAGCTTTGAACAATCCATCGGATCCGGAGTTTCCTGCGGGTTCAAAACTTTGCCTTTTCCGCTTCGCAAGTCAATTTTGTAAATTGACCCATCGACCGAGCCGTTGTAGGCCGTATGTCCTCTGCCAATCGCGAATCCCTCCGGATAGGATCCTTCAAGGACGTCTATTACATGTGGAAAGGCCTTTCCTTTTGCGCTGGCGGAAAGTACTGGCAGTGCCAATAAAGTTATTGCGGTGATGGCGAGAATGGAGTTTTTGATCCTGGTAGATAGTGGTTGCACTAATTAGTACCCCTCTGTAGATAACGTGTGATCTGCCAGTGTGGCAGGGGATGTGTAGTATAATGAATAGCTGCGTCGATTGCCTGTTGAAACCCTGATTTTTAGCTGATGATTCACCCCCCGGACAAGCCTGAGCTATTTTTCTTCGGTCAATGGAGCTTCAACTCCGATGCCGGTGATTTGTCCAAAGGGGAAACTACAACTCGCCTGGAACCCCAGGTGGCAAAGCTCCCTAAACACTTCCTTGCGAACCAACACAAGGTCATCAGCCGCGATGAACTGAATGCCGCGGTGTGGGAGAGCCGGAACGTTTCGAGCGCCTTCAGGGAAAATATACTAGCCGCAGGTTACCTTTCTCACGTTCACGGAGCGGTCACTCATGCAGACCGCAAAACTTTGCAGCAGCAGGGTGCAGCGACGGATGCAGCCTGGCTAAAGCACAGACTGCTATTTACGCACTATTTCGGAAACAGCAGGGTGAGCGCGTAACGCAACTGCCAGTCCGCGCCACCTTTCGGGCTGGTGAGATACCAACCGATACCCACCTGGTTACTGACCATTTGCTTTCCCCACTTGGATACCTTGCTATATTGCAGATTAATGGGGGCGTTCCACTTCTTGGTTTTCCAGTTATAGGTGCTCTCGCTGTTCAGAGCCAGGGTTCTGCCTTTACCAAGTCCTTTCGCCAGGAAAGGCTGGATGAACATCGAACTGATATCGGCGGGGCCGCCCGTATCCCAGAGTTGGTTTATCAGAAAACCGACGGTCCAGGGGCCCGCCTGTTTCAACATGACAATGGTAGGGCCAAACGCCCAGGTATTAGCACCGATACCATCTGTCCCGGTCGGGAGTAATGCGGCGGGCCCAATACCCCAGATCAATCCCGACGCGGTGGGTGCTTTTGGTGAGAACCAGAGACTCTGAACGGTGTCACCCAGGCCAAACTGGGTTCTGCCTGGCTGAACATTTTTTTGCTGAATGACCGGCAAAATGGTTCGGGAGATCAGGTTCCAGTCTTCGGAGATGGAAATCGGTATAACCGGCTGGATGTTCAACAGATTTTTGTAACCATCATCGCCGTAAGTGCGCGAATAATTGTATTGGAACGGAACGCTGATCAGCGATGCAATGGGGTTGGAAAGCTTTTTGGCCAGTTCATCAGCGTTATTGGCAATATGGGTGGCGCGCACTGTACCAGATGTTGCGGTCGGCTTTTCAGCTGATGGCTGCTCCTGGGCTAATGCCAGGCAATTGGATCCCAGCAAAAAAGTGCCGGCAAGAATACTGATCAATTTGCTATTTTTCATATTCATTATCTTTTGTCGATTTCAGGGCCACGGGGGCGGGAGAGTTCCGTCCCCGCTTCGCCTTGCTTGCTCAATTCGTCACTGGGTTACGGATCGGCTGGCCTGGATAAACACCCTTCAGTACCTTGGAGTCCTTGACCACGATAGTTCCGTTAACTACTACATAGGGAATACCCGTAGATGGCAGGCCACCGTCCTTCTGGGTCGAATTGTCCTTTACGGTAGCTGGGTCAAAGATGGTGATGTCGGCATCTGCACCCACTTGCATGCGGCCTTTTCGAGCCATTTGTTCGACACCGTTTTCCTGCATGAATGTTGCAATCAGGTAGGTCATCTTGGAGATACCCAGCATCAGCGGGATATCAACTTTCTTTTCGCGTACCAGCCGCAACAGGCGGGCATGGGTACCGGCGCCGCGCGGGTGTCCGTTAACCCCGTCATACGGCGTGTCCCAGGCAATTGCGGGGCCGCCCTTCTCGCGCAGGGTGTAGGGGTAGGAATCACTGCCAAGTACCGTATTGGGATGCGCCAGTGCAGTATTGACCATGGCTTCGGTTGCGTTGTAGAACAGTACGGAGGTGCCCGGAGCTGATTTGACGAGCGTTTCATAACGGTCCTTGGTCAGGGGTTTCATATCAGAGATTTCAATAATGTCCTTGTAGTCCCTGCCCATATTCTTTTGATAGTTGTCCGGATGAAGGTAATCTGCACCCACGATGGTGGAGCCAAAATTATAGGGATAGATTTCGGCCAACACGGGTACCTGGTTGTCACGGGCATCATCAATAATCTGCAGGGCGGCGGGCGTTACCGATAGTGTCTGCGCAGTCATATGCTGGATCACAAGGCCACCGCCATAAGCTGCCTG
>Ga0316189_10007896_pt1 | contig 10030 bp, 13 predicted proteins | sample LowCovwburrow_MG_FD_204930 | JGI IMG/M metagenome (GOLD analysis project Ga0316189, IMG submission 204930) | Coastal sediment microbial communities from Maine, United States - Lowes Cove worm burrow | ecosystem: Environmental > Aquatic > Marine > Coastal > Sediment | place: USA: Maine... | reverse complement strand
CGTATAGATCACATTATTAAAGAGGAAATGGGTCACATCAAGCTGCTCAGCGGGAAACTGACGGCCTACAGAGAGTAACCGGTCTGTCTCATAAAGTCTACTGTTTAATGGTAAACTGCAGCAAGTTAGCGGCTTCGCCCAATTGGAATGATGGAATGCTGGAACTGTGGAATAATGGGTTACGGAATGATGTAGTCTTGGGTTGATGGTAAAATTTGTGTTGATGAAAAAGTAAAAATGGCTATTTACCTTTAAAAACCAACATTCCAGTATTCCACCGTTCCAGTATTCCATGGTCGTGGGATGGGACCCAGGCCAAAAAAATAATCCCCTGTTTTTATTAAGTTATATAAATTCTGAGATATTAAATCATTCCTTATTCCCGCCGTATTCAGCCAGATCTTCGAGACCGCGGCGATCGAGCAAGGTGATTTTTTTACCGTCGACGTGGATTAAATTTTGGCCGGAAAGCTTGGCAAACGCACGGGATAGGGTTTCCGGTATCGTACCCAGTGTGCTGGCAAGCTGGCCCTTGGAAATTTTCAAGGTGACAAGGTCGTCTTTGTTCTGCTCGTCTGCAAGGAATATAAGATAGGATGCCAGCCTCGCCGGCATTTCTTTAAGAGAGAGATTTTCGATTTGAACGGCAAACTGGCGAAGTTTTTTGGACATGACTGCCAGCATGTTCAGGGCCAGCGAGGGGTTTGCCGAAATCAAATTCACGATTGAAGCTCTCGGGAAAAACAACACCCGTGTCTTGTCAATCGCCTGAGCATTGGCCGGAAATTTCTGGCCGGCAAAAACCGGCACTTCACCGAACGGCTGGCCGGGACCGAAAATATGTAGAATCTGCTCTTTGCCTTCTGTGGAAACTTTAAAAACCTTTACACGGCCTGCCGCAATGACGAAAAAGCCATTGCCCTCATCTCCCTCCGAAAAAATGATTTCACCCTTGTTGATTTTTTTCTCAACAGCGATTTTTTTGATGGCGACAATCTGATCTTCGGGAAGGCCGTTAAAAAGAGGGATGGTAGAAATGATCTTCAGTATTTTATCCATAATGCTCTCTTTTTATTTTATTTTTGATTTAAGTCAAGGTAATATTTGAATAAATCGAATAGACTCGTATAAAAAGCGGTTCCGGGTTGGAAAAAACCAGCCGACTCGTATCAAAGGGATCTTGTCGTCATCTGGTTGTAAATCCTTTTAGCCAATGGGTGATGTTGGGTATTCCGGATCTTAAACAAGATAGTAAGGAGTTTCCAACAGCTGTAACCTTTGAACTCTGAACCTGGAACCGATCAGTTTAGGATTTATAAACGAAAGGATATCACCCATGAAATGTCCCGGACAAGACACCCAATACTGGCAGGCCGGCGCAATCTTTGATGCAAAATGCCCGAAATGCGATCACACAGTAGAATTTTTCAAAGATGACACATCCCGCAAATGCGGTAACTGCGGCCACCGGTTTATCAACCCGAATATGGATTTTGGCTGTGCATCTTATTGCCAGTATGCCGAACAGTGCATCGGGGATTTGCCTCCCGAACTTCTGGCTCAGAAGGAGGACCTGCTGAAAGATCGCGTGGCCATCGAAATGAAGCGCTATTTTAATAGCGATTTTAAAAGAATCGGTCACGCCACCCGGGTGGCGCGCTATGCGGAGCGGATCGGGAAAATTGAGGGCGGCAACCTGGCTGTAATTCTGTCCGCGGCGTACCTGCACGATATCGGAATTGTGGAAGCTGAAAAAAAATACCGGAGTACGGCAGCAAAATACCAGGAAATGGAGGGTCCGCCCATTGCCAAGGCGATTTTAATTAAGTTGGGTGCCAAAGAAGCGCTTATTGAAGAAGTCTGTGATATCGTCGGGCATCACCATCACCCGCGACCTGACGAAACCATTAATTTTAAAGCCGTATATGATGCCGATCTCATAGAAAACATTGACGAAAAACAGAAAGAAAATCCAGTGGATCCTGCACAGCTGGCGGAGAAAATTGAAAAAGTGTTTCTGACTCCCGGCGGCCGTGAGGTTGCGAAAGAAGTTCTATTATCATAAAGGAGAAATCATGAAAGTTCTACGAAAGATCATAAAAATTGATGACGAACTGTGCGATGGCTGCGGAAACTGCATTCCATCCTGCGCCGAAGGCGCATTGGAAATTGTAGATGGCAAAGCCCGGATGATAGCTGATTTTTATTGTGATGGCTTGGGGGCCTGCCTTGGCGAATGCCCCACCGGCGCTCTGACTATCGTTGAACGCGAAGCGAATGAATTCGACGAAAAAGCCGTAGAAGAACGTCTGGCGAAACAAACAGCAGAGGAGCCCAGGACGATGCCCATGGTTTCAGGGGGCTGTCCGTCGGCCAGACTGCAAACATTTGCACCCCGGGAAGCGGCACCGGCATCAAGCCCCTGCCAGGCGGCCAACCAGCCTGCCGCGTTCGAGCAGTCCGAATCAGCCCTCTCCCACTGGCCGGTTCAGATCATGCTGGTACCGCCCACGGCCCCGTTTCTCAAAAATTCGGATTTACTGGTCGTAGCGGACTGTGTCCCGGTAACTTACCCTGACTTTCACAGAGATTTTCTGAAAGGAAAGGCCGTCATGATGGGCTGTCCGAAATTTGATGATGCTCAGCATTATATTGAAAAATTTTCACAAATTTGCAAAGTTTCCGGCATTAAAAGCATCACCAATGTGGTCATGGAAGTTCCATGCTGCTCAGCACTTCCCATGATTGTCAAAAAGGGTATGGAACTGTCCGGTGTCACGATTCCCATGGAAGAGGTCGTCATCAGCACCAGGGGCAAGATCCTGGAGCGCCGTCAGATTCAGGCCGCTTAATTCAAATAATTAGGTGCAGGGCTCAAGGCTGAAGGCTCAAGACAAAAAAGGATAAAATCATTGTCTGACCTTGCGCCTTATGCCTTGCGCCTCAGATTAAATTCCGCATTCCAACTTCCAAATTCAATAAATTCCCCATTCCGCATTCCACATTCCGCATTCCATAATCTGCTTGTCCTATGAGACACATTTGTGCCAAAAATTAATCTGAGACTGTATTGCAATGACTTTTTTATTATGATATTCGGAGATTACCTTTAAGAGAGTTGAATTATCCTTTAAATCGCTATATATTCATGTATCGCAATTTAAATGGTTGATATCTTTTTGGCTGTGTTCTAAATACAGAGATCGGCCTGTAACATTCCGAAATAAGCTATCTACAAATATACGGCAATCACGCAGTCACTTCTGGCACAAATTTTGAATTGCAGGTGGCATAACCAGATTTCAATACGGCAAGCATGGCCCTGCCATCATGCCCCGGACCTCAACACCAACCGGAGAGTGAAAGAGCGTGAGACCCTGCAACCTGCACATTACGAAAACGTTAGAACTCGTTGAAGATATGATCTACCTGGCGGATCAGGGAGACACCGATCGGGAAGACAACGGATGCGGTATTCTTTACGGCATCTTACGAGATTCTGCTTACAAGCTGAAAAAATTGGCTGAAGAAGAAAAACAAAATCACGTCAGAAAAGGCTGGTGGCCGGAAGGTGCAATGAAGAATGACGGATGAAGTAATCAGGTTCCAGTATTCAGGTTTCAGGAATTAGCAACTCGCCTTCCTGATCCGCCTGCGGCGGAACAGCTGCACTTCGCGTCACTAAATAGCCAGCTTCCTGGCTGCCCCGAAGGGACCACTTTTTCCGAGCGTCGTCTCGGAAAAAGTTTAGGAACGAATCAAATCAAACAAAGTTGGAGGGTAAACAGATGGCAAATTTGAAGGGAACCCAAACCGAAAAGAATCTTTTAACCGCATTCTCTGGTGAATCGCAGGCGCGCAACCGTTACACCTATTTTGCCAGTCAGGCCAAAAAAGATGGCTATGTTCAGATATCCGACATCTTCACCGAAACGGCAAACCAGGAAAAAGAACACGCCAAAAGATTATTCAAGCTGCTTCAGGGTGGAGAAGTTGAGATAACCGGAGCATTCCCAGCCGGTGCCATCGCTACGACCATGGAAAATTTGAAAGAATCCGCAGCCGGAGAAAACTACGAATACACGGAAATGTATCCCGGATTTGCCAAAATCGCAACGGAAGAGGGATTTGGCGATATCGCAGATATCTTCAGCGCCATTGCGGTTGCTGAAAAGCAGCATGAAAAACGGTATCTGGAACTGGCAGCCAATATCAATGCCGGCCGGGTATTCAAAAGAGATGCGCCGGTGGTTTGGCGATGCCGCAACTGCGGATACCTTCATGAGGGCAGCGAAGCGCCTGTGGTTTGCCTGGCATGTGACCATCCCCAGGCTCATTTTGAGCTGCTGGGGGAAAACTGGTAAAACGACTCAACTAAAATGAAAGGAGAATAAAAATGGCGGAAAAATTGGAAATTTACAAATGTGAGGCCTGTGGCAACATCGTTGAAGTTATCCATGGCGGCGGAGGTGAGCTTGTCTGTTGCGGAGAACCTATGAAGAAAATGGTTGAAAATACGGTGGATGCCGCTAAAGAAAAACACGTTCCCGTGATCGAAAAAGTTGAAGGCGGTGTTAAGGTGAAAGTCGGTGAAGTCGCGCATCCGATGGAAGAGAAACACTACATTGAATGGGTTGAAATTATTGTAGACGGCAAAGCGGACCGACAATTTTTAAACCCCGGAGAAGCACCCGAAGCTGTTTTCAAGACGGATGCGCAAAATGTAACCGCCCGTGAATATTGCAATCTCCACGGCCTTTGGAAAGGATAAGCACCATGATATCTGAAAAAATGCAGGATGCAATCAGCGGTCAGCTAAATGCCGAACTTTATTCTTCCTACCTGTACCTGTCGATGAACGCCTATTTTAAATCCATCAATCTTGATGGTTTCGCCAATTGGATGTATTACCAGGCTCAGGAAGAATTAACCCACGCCATGAAGTTTTATGACTTCATCAATCAGCGCGGTGGAAGGGTCAACCTGCTGCAAATCGAAGCTCCTCCGGCCCAGTGGAATTCTCCCCAAGCAGTCTTTGAGGCGACCCTCGAACACGAGCAGAAGGTAACCGGCCTGATTAATGAGTTGGTGGAACTGGCGCTTGCAGAGCATGATCATGCCAGCAATATCTTTCTTCAGTGGTTTGTATCGGAGCAGGTGGAGGAAGAAGAAAATGTCACCGGTGTTCTGGAGCAATTGAAACTCATGGGTGAGGCCAAGGGCGGTCTTTTCATGATCGACCGGGAACTGTCCAAACGAAGCCCGGGAAACACGTCCGGAGAATCGGAATAGTCAATCCAACAATAAATAATTAAGTGACCCGTATTCAGAAGTCAGACCAGAGCAGTATGATAATTTGCGAATGCCTCCCCGCTCTGGGGATCTGTTAAGCAGCTGGTAAAAAACTGGTCCCGGATATATCAATTTTCTGTCTTCCGACATCTGACTTCTGACTGCTGTCTTCTGACTTTTAAGGAGGTGATTTTATGCCAAACTGGAAATGCTCAAATTGCGGGTACACCCTCGAAGCTGATGCCCACCCCAACGAGTGTCCATCATGCAAAGAAAAATGTGAGTTTCTCGATAATACCTGCTATACCCCGGATTGTGCTTACGAAGGTACGGATAACAGAATCGGTAAGCCGAAAGCCTGATGTTGCCGTTGAACATAAACGGGTTGACACATTAATTTTTCTATATTGACTTCTCAACAGCGTGGGAGAAAAAATATGGCCAAAGCGCTATTAGTCTATGCCACCAGGACCGGTGAGACCCGGAATATCGCCGAGCTCATTGCAGAAGGAGTTCGCTTTTCCGGTCATGAAGCAGATGTCGTCGGTGTTAAAGAAATTAAAAATGAAGCCGACCTTGACGGCTATGACGGTTATGTTTTTGGATCGTCCACCTACCATGGAGAAATGCTGCAAGGCATGAAAACCTTTTTGTTTCTGGCTGAAAAGGCAAATCTCGAAGAAAAGGTCGGGGGGGCCTTCGGGTCCTTTGGGTGGAGCGGCGAAGCCAACGATCGCATCTTCGATACCATGAAGCATATCTTAAAAATGAACATGGTCGGCGACACACTGCGATTAAAGTCAAGTTCTCTCGGAGGCGGACAACAAATGGCCCAGGATTACGGACGGGCAATCGCTAAAAAATTTGATGGATAGAAAGATGTCAAGGCACTCGACGTAGCCCTTAAATCCAATTTCAATCTAAGATAATTAACAATAAGGAGGATATGATGGCTGATGATATTTCAACTCCCCAGCATTGTCCCGGCTATGCAGATTTTAAAAATCTCAAAGTAGTCACCTGCAAATGTACCAAGTGCGGTGAAGAAAAAGAGATATTTTCGGATGAATTTGATCGGGCTCACTCCTGCAGCGGATGTGGTGAACCCATTGATTTTGCCCAATGCACGGTTGAGGGTGAAGGCAAAAGTATCGCGCCCCGTTAAGGAATTCTTCCCATTTAAAAAGGACGGAGCGACACGCGGCGCCTGCGCTGCGTGAGCGACATCCACAAATATTAAATTTTCAATTTTTAATTCCCCGATAAAACGGGATTTACGCTTCGATACAACCGGCACGTTCGGGTTAAGAATGGGCCGATAAATACGAATGCCAAAAAGACAGGATTTTATGAACATTAAACTTAGCGTAGTGTTGATATCAATTGCGGCAATCGTCATCGGTTCATCGGTCGCTTTTTCCGATAACGACCAAAATAAAGGCGCTAAGAGCATTGAGATTGATGGCGGTACAAGAGGCAAGGTCCCGTTTCCCCATCACCGGCACCAGGAGAATCTTACTGACTGCACAATATGTCACTCCATATTCCCCCAAAAACCGGGAAGCATCGAAGAACTCAAGGCACAGGGAAAGTTAAAAAAGAAATATGTGATGAACAAGCTGTGCACCAAGTGTCACAAAGAAATAAAAAAAGCCGGTCGCAAGACCGGCCCCACGACATGCTCCAAGTGCCACATCAAGGCTAAATCTTGACCGTGATTTACCATTATTCGTAATTCTATTTTGTCGCATTATCATAGCAAAAAAATTTTATTTGAATTTCAAAAGGTTGTAATTTTAATTGAGAAAATGAGCTAAAATTTGAAATGAACTAAAATGAACTAAAATTGTGGTATTCTGGCAATTTTATAAAAGAGATAGAGCGCAGCGTTTCCTTAATTTTAGTCACTTTAGGCAATTTAGATCACTTTAGGCATTCGATTATTCAGCTATATCAATTTGTTATAAGAAGGGGCTGAAGCAAATATGAATATGACAATATAGAGTTGTTCTATAACCGGATAAGGATAATCATGCTCGTTCTCGGTCTACAGGGCAGTCCCAGAAAGAAAGGAAATACAAATTTTCTGCTGGAAACGTTTATGAATGCGGCGGAAAATACGGGCGCACGCACGCACATTATTGATGTCACCCGAAAAAATGTTATTCCCTGCAAGGAATACATCGTTTGTGAAAAAAAAGGGGTTTGTCCGATTGATGATGACGTCAGAGATGAAATATATCCCCTGTTGCGGCAGGCTGAAGTTGTGGTCATCGCCACCCCCATTTTTTTCTATAATATGACGGCTCAGCTGAAGGCCGTCATTGATCGTTGCCAAACGTTCTGGGCCAGAAAATACAAGTTCAAACTGAAAGACCCCGGTTCGAATATGCGACGCGGGTTTCTGCTTGCGGTGGGGGCAACAAGGGGAAAGAATTTGTTTGAAGGCCTTAATCTGACAACCCAGTATTTTTTTGATGCCATTTGGGCCCAATTTGAAGGCGGTCTGACATATCGGGGAATTGAGGGCCCCAAGGATATGGCCGGGCACGCGACGGTTCAGGATGATGTCGAAAAAGCGGTGCAACGTATTTTAGAGCCGTTCAGGGGCAGGAAGAAAGTACTGTTTGCCTGTCGGGAGAACGCTTGTCGCAGCCAGATGGCCAGTGCTTTTGCTCAATCTCTGGCCGGCGATAAACTGGAAGTCCTCAATGCCGGAAGTGAACCCGCTGGAAAAGTTCACCCGGATATGGTTACGGCCATGCATGAAAAAGGGATCGACATGGGGTTTCGGGTCCCGCGGACAATTGATGAAGTCATCTCACACGATACGCCTGAAATAATCATCACCATGGGCTGTGCCGAACAGTGCCCGTTTGTGCCGGGCGCGCGCAAGCTGGACTGGGACCTGCCGGATCCTGCCGGTAAACCCATAGAATTCATGCGCGATGTTCGCGATGAAATTGAAAAAAGAGTGCAGAACTTGATCAGAGAAATAACCTGAGTCGAATAAATCACTGAATTGAATCGTGAAATTTTAATTGCTGAAGAGGTAACCATGGCCCAACCAGAAGAAATGTACCAGTGCCAAGCAGTGAGTTGCGGCTATATCTACGATCCGGACAGAGGGGATCGCAGAGGAAAAATACCCAAGGGTACCCGTTTCGAGGACCTCCCGGAGGATTGGCGTTGTCCCGCGTGCGGGGCCAGTAAAAAAATGTTCAAACCGCTCGCCGGACCGGGATCCGTCATAGAAGATCAGAAATAAGCTTGCAAAACCCTGCTGTTTTGATAATAATTGCGCCGATCATCGGATAAATAATTCAACCCATTAAAAGAAAAAGGAGGAAGAAAATGGACAAATACGTATGCACGATTTGCGGGTGGGTGTACGATCCGGAACAAGGCGATCCGGACAATGGTGTGGCAGCCGGTACCAAGTGGGACGATGTACCCGATGACTGGGAATGCCCGGTGTGCGGAGCATCCAAGGATGATTTCGAAAAGGAATAGTAGCGACCTCAGTTCTTGTGTAAAACTTAGATAACCTTATAATTTGATGCCCTTTCCAGACAGAAATACAACTTTCTGGCGAAAAGGGCATCAATACTTGGAAGCAAGCTGTTTCGAAGGAAAATTGGAGTTCCACCGGTGTGTGTTGAATCTTGCCTTAAAATGAATCATGTTTATATTTAACCCTTTGAATACCATGCGTTTGGGATCACCATCAACTTTTGGCAATCTCAATTTCATTTGAAAAAAATTTTATAAACGTTAACCCAAAAAAATGAACCGGGGATTGAAAATGGAACCGATACAACTTACTGACGGTGTATATGATGTCGGCGTTATAGACTGGAATATCAGGGACTTTCACGGTTATTCCACCGATCTTGGTACAACCTACAATTCTTTTCTAATCGTAGATGAAAAGACAGTCCTCATAGACACGGTGAGGAAAGAATTTTCTGATCAATTAATAGACAATATCGCCGCCGTTATAGATCCTAAAAAAATCGATTACGTGATCAGCAACCACACGGAATTGGATCACTCCGGAGGTCTGGCCCGGGTGATGCATAAAATCGGCGAAGACAAGCCTGTTTATGCTTCGAAAATGGGGCATAGGAATCTTCCCAAGCATTTCCGGCAAAACCTCAATTATCAGGCCGTCGCCAACGGGGAAGTGCTGAGTCTTGGCAAACGAACTTTAACGTTTCTCGAAACCCGCATGATTCACTGGCCCGACAGCATGTTTACCTATTTAAATGAAGACAAGATTTTATTTTCCAGTGATGGATTTGGCCAGCACTATGCCGGACCCGAAAAATTTGATGATGAAGTCGGCGATAAGATTATGGTTCATGCGAAAAAATATTTTGCCAACATTCTGCTGCTGTACTCCACCCATATTCAAAAATTGCTGGATAATGTATTGGGGCTCGGGCTGGAGTTCAATATGATATGTCCGGATCACGGCATCATCTGGCGCAAGGACCCGGCCAAAATCGTTGATGCTTACGTTCGCTGGTGCCGACAGGAACCTCAGAAAAAGGCCGTGGTGGTGTATGATACCATGTGGCACAGCACCGAAAAAATGGCGACAGCCCTAGTGGCTGGTATAAACAAAGAAGGCGTCCCGGCAAAACCGCTTCATTTGAGAAAAACCCATCGAAGCGAGATAATGGTGGAAGTTTTTGATGCCGGAGCAGTCGCAATCGGATCGCCGACCTTGAAC
>Ga0316189_10007895_pt1 | contig 10030 bp, 9 predicted proteins | sample LowCovwburrow_MG_FD_204930 | JGI IMG/M metagenome (GOLD analysis project Ga0316189, IMG submission 204930) | Coastal sediment microbial communities from Maine, United States - Lowes Cove worm burrow | ecosystem: Environmental > Aquatic > Marine > Coastal > Sediment | place: USA: Maine... | reverse complement strand
GTGCAGAGATCCGGGTCAATTTCATAAATTTCTTCACCCATATAAATTGCTTCATTCGGACATTCCGGTTCACACACCTCGCAGTTAATACAATCTTCTGTAATAATTAATGCCATACAAGGCCCCCTTTTAATTAATGCTCTATGATCAATACTTTATGATAAAAGCCTTTCCTATTTACCATATTCATAGGTCAACATCAAACTCAGGCGGCACACTAGATAAAAATCAATCGCATTTCATCAACTAATAATACCACTGAATACTAGCCCAACAAATCAATTGAGGTTATATTTTAGACTATGTCGGAATGTATTGATTCAGGCCGTATCTTCAGTAACGGAAAAGAGGCCATTTAGTGGTTTCTGAAGATGATGATCAAATTACGATTTATGCAGACTTGGTCAAACTGTACCCTGAAAATGAGGCATATATTAAGCAATATGCCGAGCTATTATTAAAAGACGGTCAATTTTCAACTGCGACTGAAATGTTACGACACCTACATGCAGTAGCAGCAAAAAAAGGAAACACTGGCATGGCAGATGCGCTGATTAAGCAGTTTCCTCAAATTGGCCGTATCAACTCCCAGGGAAAGGCTGATCAGGATATTTTTGATTTACTGCCTGATTTTGCACGCAACCGGCTGTGGCTACGTATACATCAACAGGGAATTAAAGAAGGCCATCATTTACTCAATCAGGGTGAAACAGGTGATACACTTTATCTGGTTCGCGAAGGAGAGTTAGCGGTATTTACCACCGATGAAATAGGAAAGCCGACATTGCTTAACATCATCGGCCCTGGCGATATCATCGGTGAAGATGCTTTTCTCAACCCCGGCCCGCGCAATGCGGATGTAGTAGCCAACAAATATAGTGTGGTTGTCGAGCTGCCGCACAAAAAAATGGCCAATGCGATAGCCAAGAATCCCGGTTTGAAAACAGCACTCAAGCAAAAATCAGAATTACGTCATATGACAGGGTTACTTTCTAGCAGCGCGTTGTTGGAAAACATCCCCATGAATATGCGGCAAAGTATCGCCAGGGACAGCTATATTCAGGTGTTCGCCTCAGATTCAATCATTCACAAAGCTGGTGAAAAGCTGAGCTATGTAGATATGCTGGTGCATGGACAGGCCAGTTATATGTTCAAAGATGGCGCTTCGAACAAAGTACTGGACATATTGCACCCCGGAGATCTGATTGGATATACCTCGGTCATACTTGAAGATGCCAGCTGCCCGGCTGATATTGTTGCCATGTCCGATGTCACTATCGCACATATCCCCTATGCCACGTTCAAGAATATTACCGAAGCATACCCTCCCCTGCGTGAAAGCCTGTTCAATCATGCTGGTAAAAAGCAGGAGGAGTTAATGCAAAAGCTGGATAAATTACAGGCTCATAAAACCAACAACAACAGATGAAATAATCGCCCCCGTTAATGCGGACAATCTGACCAAATAACTGGTATCAGCCTCGAATCCATTTGACCAGCAACCACCCCAGAGCCACAGCCAGCAAGCCAGTCACACGCAATGAGGCAGGAGATATTTCAGGCAGGCGGCGCATGGTATTAATCATGGCCTGAGGAAACAACGCATACAACGCACCTTCAATCACCAGTACCAGCCCCATGGCCGCCAGGAGATCATCCACCAAAAATGCCACTCACTGGAAGCAAAAAGAGCTTACTTTTGTGACTTCTCGAAAAAGCGGAAAAACTCCGAGTCTGGAGAAATAACTAAACGCGTACCCTCACCAATGGATTCTCGATAAGCCTCCAGTGAGCGGGTAAATCCATAAAATTCGGCATCTTTCTCATATGCCATGGCATAAATAGCTGTGGTTTCCGCATCGGCATGACCACGCAATATCTCCGACTGTTTATAGGCATCTGCCAATACAAACTTACGCTTCTTTTCAGCTTCAGCACGGATTTCCTTGGCTGCTTCCTCACCCTCGGAGCGATATTCCTTGGCGATTCTGTTACGCTCAGCTCTCATACGCTGAAACACAGCCTCCGAGTTTTCCTGCGGCAAATCAGCCCGCTTGATGCGCACATCAATGATTTCCAGCCCCAACTCACGCACACCCTTATCGGAACGGTCGCGAATTGACTGCATCAGTTCCACACGTAAATTGGCCTTTTCACCACCAGAGACAATTTCATGCAGGGTGTGTTGTCCGAGAACCTCGCGCACTTTACCGCGCACTACATCTTCCATGCGTGATGCAACGCCAGTTTGCGTTCTAGCTACCTGATAGACCTTAAGCGGATCAATGATGCGCCAGCGCGCATAGTTGTCGACCAAAATGGTTTTCTTGTCCTTGGTAATAACTTCATTGGGTGGAGCATCACTTTCCAGTAGGCGGCTATCAAAGGTTTCAATACTTTGCCATGGTAGTTTAAAATGCAGGCCTGCTTCCTTTTCTATACCTTTGGGATTGCCAAATTGAAGAATCAGTGTCTGTTGTCGTTGATCAACCACAAAGGCACTCATACTCAAAATAACACCAACGGCTGCCAGAACTACAAGTAAAATGGTCTGTTTGGGGCTCATTTCGTCACCTCCACCTTATTAGACGCACCGCCCAGTGGCAGGAACGGCAATACATTCTTGGCTACAGAACCATCGACAATGACTTTATCTGCCTTGGCCAGCACATCCTGCATGGTTTCAAAATACAGGCGTTTTCGCGTCACTTCAGGGGCCTGGCGATAAGCAGCCAATAGGCTGTCAAAACGGGAAGCCTCACCCTTGGCGCGCTCAACCACTTCGTTGGCATAGGCTTCGGCATCCAGTACCATCTTTTTCCCTTCACCACGCGCATTTGGAATAATATCATTGGCATAAGCCTGAGCTTCATTTTTAGCGCGCTCTTTATCCTCTCGCGCACTAGCCACATCCTTGAATTCTTTGATCACGCGCTCAGGTGGCTGCACATCCTGTAATTTTATTGTACTGATCGAAATACCAGCTGCATATCCGTCCAGTATGGACTGAATTAGTATCTGGGTTTCAACTTCCACTTCAGCTTTCTTAGTTGTTAATACGTCATCAATGGATGTCCTGCCAATCACCTCGCGGATGGCAGATTCAGCTGCATCACGCACAGTCTTGGTAGCGTTGGCAATATTGAACAAATAGTTTTCAACGTTCTTGATTTTATATTGAACGATGAATGAAATATCAACGATATTCTCATCTTTGGTCAACATCAGCGACTCATTGGTGCGTTTGCGTGTTGCTCCATCTGTAAAGCTGCGGAAACCGATTTCCAGACGCTGTACCCGGGTCACCGGCAGATTTTCAACCGTTTCAACAGGATATGGTACATGCCAGTTCAAGCCAGGACCCTTGGTTGCCGCATGCTTGCCAAAACGTAACACCACGGCTTCTTCATCGGCAGCAACCACATAAAAGCCGGAAACGCCCCACAATAAAAACACAGCCACCATCACGCCGGTAATCATACCTTTGGTTAAACCCGAGCCGCCACCTGAGCCGTCCCCACCACTTCCACTGCCACCAAACATGCCGGAAAGGCGCTCCTGCAAACGGCGAAGAACTTCGTCCAAATCCGGAGGTGTCTGGTCGCCGCCACCGCGGTTACCCCAAGGGTTTTGATTCTTGTTCGAATCGTTCTGGTCGCTCCAAGGCATATATTTGACCTCCATAAAATTACAGCGCTGCAGTGTAGCCATCTCAATCAACCAATGCATCCCTTACGTTGACCCACAGCCAAGTTAAAAGTCAAATGTCGGCATACACCACATATCAAAATGCTTTAACCCATTTGGTGTTTTTCCAAGTTTATCAGCAACAGCAAAGATTATCGAAACATCAAAAGAACTAAATTATTATATATATACATGTGTGTGTGTGTGCACGTATGTATCTAATACCCCATAAAAAAACTGGGCTTTCTCTTTTCATTTCATCGAGCAAGTTGCAATGATAGCCTTGCAGCATGCCTGTTATTTTTCGCTGGATATTTGCCGGTTGTATGAATCGTTCTCTTGTCACTATGGCAGGCCTGTTGGCTATTTACGCCATTATCGAGGCATTCGACAAAGCCCGCTTTCTCGGTCATGGCATGGATGGCGCCTTACTGATTGAATATTTATTGCTCAAAGCACCATTCATGATCTCTGAATTTATGCCTATTATCATACTTATTGCTGCCAGTATCTATTTGATCGAACTTTCACGCCATCATGAAATAGTTGCTGTCCGTGCAGCAGGTCTTGGCATCAATAAACTACTGACACCCCTGCTGGCTGTAGCGCTTCTAGCCTCAACGCTCAGTTTTTTTATTAGCGAATGGGTAGCCCCGATAACAAACCAGCGGCTGGATACCATCGAACGCATACATATCCAGCATAAAGAACCTTCCAAGCAGGGCATCAAGTGGCTAAAAGACGGACGGCAGTTTTTTCGCCTGACCCCATTGGGAAGCAATCAGTTCTCCCTGATGATGCTAGAAACTGATACCAAAGGAGGCTGGGTTCGCCGCATTGATTCTCCTCTTGCACAATTTAATGATGGACAATGGCATCTCACAGGTGCTCATATCAGCACACCATCTGATAAGATGGGAATGCTATTCGAATACGTTTCCGAAATTGATATTGCTTCCCAGACTGGTCCTGAAACCACCGAGCTTCCCAAGTCCAGACATATGCAACTTTCCGAATTATATCATTATATTAAAGATTTAGAGCACGCAGGCTTAAGCACAGGTTCATATACCTACGCACTGCACCGTAAATTTTCTGCACCGCTGGCCTGTCTGCTGATGGTTATTTTAGCTGCTGCATTATGTCTGCATACTGGTAGTCGCAGCGGTAAAGCATCATGGGGAATGGTCCTGGCCATCGCTATGGGGCTTGTTTTTTACGTGTTGAGTAATGCTGGTCATCTACTCGCTAGTGGCGACCATCTACCAGCAGCATTTGCTGCCTGGTTCCCCAGCCTTGCTTTTGGAGGGCTGGCAGTTTTTTTACTCTTAAAACGAGAAGGCCACTAAAAAACTGACTGCTCTTGTGAAAGATTTAACTACCCGCAAATTGCCCTTCCATAAAATACAGCTAATCAGTTATCAGCGGCATCATTTAGATGAATGGAATAACGTACAACGGCTAACTGACCTTCAGCAAACGGGAAAACTCCCCGTGTAAATGCGGGTTGCTGACCAGAATATCACCCTTGCCCAGATCGAACTCTGCGCCTTCTATATCTGTCACAAGGCCGCCTGCTTCCTGAACGAGAAGGCACCCTGCTGCAATGTCCCATGGTTTGAGTTCTGCCTCCCAGTAGGCATCAAGTCTGCCAGCGGCAACATAAGCCAGGTCCAATGCCGCCGATCCACCCCGCCGGTAGCTATCCACTGAAGGCATACAGGCGGCCATGCGCTTCTGAAATATATCCAAAGAATCACGACAATAGGGAGGAAGGCCTGAAGCAAATAATGCATGGTCCAGTTTCTTTTCACCACTCACACGCAAGCGTCGCCGGTTTAAAAAAGCTCCACCACCATTACGCGATTCAAATGTTTCATTTCGGATCGGATCATGAACAACTGCAAGCAATGGTTTACCATCCTTCCAGGCGGCTATAGAGACTGCAAAATGTGGATAGCCATGGATGAAATTCGTCGTGCCGTCTAGAGGATCAACATACCACTGCACATCAGAGTCGGGGTTGATATGCTGATTTGATTCCTCGGCAACAATGCCGTGGTCAGGATAATGCCGGGAAATCTCGCGTACAATCACGGCTTCAGCAGCCTGATCGACTTCAGTCACATAATCACGGTCCGTTTTCTGATGCACTTTCAAATCATCACGTTCGTCAAAAGCGCGAACAATCATATCTCCGGCTCGCCGCGCCGCCCGTACAGCAACATATAACACGAAATACTCCTTAACTGGTACTTGAAACTGCTTATATAAATACTGACCGAAACATACCACATTAACCATGGAAGTGTATGACCCGAATAAAGTATACCTTGCTCACAAAGCGCTGTTGCCTTGCGGCGACACAGAATAATATTAGTCTGGATTATTTACAGATGCCGGGCCTTGCTTTGTGTCTCGTATTCCAAGCCGGGTATGGAGAGTAAATGATAAAACAGTATATTATTGAAAACTGGCTGGTAAAACCCGCTCAAGATGATGTGGAATATATCACTCGATCTCAGGTACAGGCAGCTGGGGCGCGGGTATTATTTGCTATCGCCAGCATGATATATTTGTCTCAGCACGCTATTTTCTTTGCTGAATATAAGATCCCACTCATACTCTTTTTCAGCACTTACCTTGCCTACAATGCACTATCTATCATATCTATCCGCCGCACTCCGCTTTCTGCTTTCCGCACGTTATTTGCCCCAATCTTTGATACTACAGTCATCTGCACTGGCATGATGGCTGATGGCGGCCACGGCAGCGGTATGTTTTTTATCCTATTCTTACCTATCATCGGCAACAGCTTTCGTTTTGGTAATGCGCTAATGTTTTATACTCAGATGCTGAGCTGCATTGGCTTAGGCAGCATAGGTATCTATCTAGCAATGAACCCACTGATTGAGTCGGATAGAACTTTACTCATCTGGCAATTTTTCGGTCTGCTAAGCATCCCCTTTTATGTCTATCTGATCAGGGAAAAGGCTGAAAAAGCAATACGCGGGCAGGTCGCAGCTGAAAAAGCAGCAATAACTCTACTTGATCATGGGCCAATGCCAGCCTTTGCCTATAACCTGAATGATAATAGACAGCCGCACATTACGTATGTCAACGAGGCTATCCTTGATATGCTTCCAGATAATCAGACCCATGTGATAGGCAAGCAGCCGGACGTGCTAACCTTGCCTGAAGATAGTGAAGTTATGCTCGACTTTTGTCGTAGAGGGCTACTTCAAAAGCCACAGATGGATAGCCAAACAATACAATCAAATATGTATATACGAGGCCGAGACAAATCCGGAAATATTTTACGCCTTTTATGCAGTGTCAGCCGTTTGCGCTGGCGTGAAGACTGGATCGGAATTTGCTTCATTCTCGATATCACCAAGCGGGAAATCTTACAGGAACAGTTGGATGCAATGCATCGCCAAGGCTTCATGTCCACACTCGTAGCTGGCATTGTTCATGATTTCCGCAATGTGTTAACCAACATGATCGGTTATGCAGAAGTTCTACAGATGAGCAACTCCAATGACATTAGCAACCAACAGCTTTCATCAATCATCAATGCTGGTGAGCGTGGCTCTGATCTGATCACTCACCTGCTAAAGCTGAGCAAAAACAATGCAGATAAATTACCTAACCAACATACTGAAGGAGCCAAGCTGGATCAGCCACTGGATAATATTATTGGCCTTGCTCGCCTGCAATTGCCCTCACATGTTAAGCTAGACTGTAAAATTGATGAACCGTTACACGATGTCAAATGCAGCATCGTTGAAATCGAACAAGTGCTGCTTAATCTAATCAATAATGCCACCCAAGCACTCAATGGATCCGGTCATATTCACGTTAACATCTACAATGATTATGATCATCCCGTAGCAAACAATGGGCAACCTGCCCTTTGTATTGAGGTGATGGACAACGGCATCGGAATAGCCAAAGAAAATCTGGATAAAATTTTTGACCCATTCTGGACCTCCCATGAAGCAAGTGGTGGCTCAGGACTGGGTCTTACAATGGTTCAACGCATCGTAAAGCTCCATCATGGTAGTATTGATGTCGAATCAAGTCCCCATCAGGGAGCCTGCTTCACTATCCATTTCCCCCCATACACGAAAGAGAATAGCGAAGCTGCAGAGTCAAATACAAGCGCGCCAGCACCGACTCTTGCAGACTCTTATCAACCGCCAACAGCTGGGACAGCTTATCACATTCTATTGGTTGATGACGCACCGGATGTGCTGAACATCCATCAGGCTTTGCTTGCACGCATGCACCACACTTCGAGCACTGCTGAAAATGGCAAACAGGCTTTGGAGTTATTCCTAGAAAACAATCGGCATTTCGACATGATTATCACTGATTTTCGCATGCCTGTGATGAATGGTCTGAAACTCGTTGAGGCTATACGAAAGCATAATGCAAACATTCCAATTCTGATGATCTCGGCATTTGGAGAGGATGAGAGCCTGCAACAAGTTGACAAGATGGGCGTCACTCTAATGAACAAACCTGTTACGCTGAAAAAGCTGGGGGAAACCATAGCTGAAACTATGGAGGCCACAACATCCTGAATCAAACTTTTCACCAGTGGATGTGTTTGTATTTCCGGCACATGATCTAATCCAGATTAAAGCCCACCAATCAGATCGCTGGCTCTGAAGTTTTCATAAACAGCATCGGTGAAATACAGCCCCCATGCTGGTGCTGTGGCTGCGCCCTTGGTGCGGTCACCGCTGAGTAACAATTCAGAAAACTCTTTCGGGCTGAATCTGCCAACGCCAACAGCGACTAGGTTGCCCACCAGATTACGCACCATATGGTACAGGAACGCATCTGCAGAAATATGCAAGGCTATGCAATAGCCATGCTGCTCAACACGAATATCGCTGATTGTTCGAACAGAACTCGATGCCTGACAGTTGGCAGCACGCAAAGCGGAAAAATCACATTCGCCCAAACAGATGGCTGCAGCCTGACTCATGGCATCAAAATCAAGCGGGCGCGGCATCCACCAGTGCCGCCAAACCTGTAATGCCGACGCGGTAGTACGATTCCATATCTGATAGCGATAACTGCGTTCACGACAATCAAAACGGGCATGGAAATCATTTCCAACAGCGCGAACACCTGTCACCCTGATAGCATCAGGCAGTTTACTGTTGCAGCCATGAACATAAGCCCTGTGCGAGCGATTCCAGCGCTCTGCGCATACGTCGGCATGCAACAGCAAGGCTTCGGCATGAACGCCTGTATCCGTACGTCCGGCAGCTACGGTTTTAATGGACTGGCCATCAATAGAAGCAAGGGCACGCTGCAATTCAGCCTGTACCGACGTTGCATTATCCTGTTGCTGCCAGCCATGAAAAGGCCGACCATCAAATTCAATAACCATGGCAATGCGCTGTAAGTTTTCTCTAGTCATGGCCATGCCACCACAATTCCCACAAATCCTGCGCATAACCAGACAAGACTTAACGTCCACCTGTATGAAGTATTTTGCTCGCATGCCGCCATATTCATATGCATACCGCTGCCTGTTTCAGGCCATCGCAACCAAAGCATTCGGGCCTGCTCTCTACCAACGGCTAAAGCCATGCGAAATGACGCCAGTAAAAATACCGCAGTCATCTGCCAATCTGACCGCAAATTCCATTGCTGTTTCAAATGTCGGAGCTGATCTGTAATATGTATTTGCATCGCGGTCATCATCATCAGGAATACGATGATTCGCTTGCCCGCAAATGGCAGCAACATTATTGCCTGCAACCATTCTGAACGTTGCAGCAGCCGAGAAAGCAGCAGTGCTGCTGCAAAAATTGAGCCCAAGTGAACGCTGAGCCACATACCCTGATTTACACCTTCCCATGTCATTGGCAATCCCGCAAATATCAACTGTCCTGGTGACAGCAGCGAATGCAAAAGAAAGATTGGTAAAACAAACCAACGCAGTAACCTCAGCAGCCGGACAACGGTCAACCACTCACCTTCCAGTATACGAATCATATAAACTGACAGTGTGAGATACAAAACAGATAGCATGAGTGAATGACAAATGATTGCGGCGAGCAACATCCCGCATCCAGCCAGAAACCTGGATGCGGGATGGCTACCAATAAAAATATTCGGTTTCATCATGCGCCGCATAAAAAGGGCTGACACAGGTTTCGTTGCAGGTAAGGGGATAAGCCAGCACATGGTAGTATTTGTGAGTAATGCGGATCAGGCAACTTTCCCGGATTGTCTATTAATGCTGTTGCGCTGTCGCCTGAGCTTTTAGCTATAACGACACAACCCCCAATCAGCCGTTATAGCTAAAAGCTCAGGC
>Ga0316189_10007893_pt1 | contig 10031 bp, 7 predicted proteins | sample LowCovwburrow_MG_FD_204930 | JGI IMG/M metagenome (GOLD analysis project Ga0316189, IMG submission 204930) | Coastal sediment microbial communities from Maine, United States - Lowes Cove worm burrow | ecosystem: Environmental > Aquatic > Marine > Coastal > Sediment | place: USA: Maine... | reverse complement strand
GAAAGCCTCGCTCCAGAAGCTTCGACCGGTCGAGCAGCATGGCGATGGCCAAACCGGCCACGATCCCGGCCAGAAATCCAATTGCCGCTTGGGTCAGTGTTTCCAGTGCTTCTGAAGCAACGATAAGCCCGAATGGTAAATCGTTTCCCCGTGGCGTCTCACCGGCTTCAGCCAGAATGTTCAGTATCGGCGGCATGGTTAAGTCATTGGAAGGTGGTAGTATCTCGCCGATCACCGGCCAGGTCCCCCACGCGTCGTCGATTGAGGAACCGACAGACTTGAAGCCTGTGTAGGCGATGGCCAACAACAACACGAACGCCACGAAGACGATTATCCGTCGAATGGTCGCCCAGTAGTTCTCTGTCGTTGCTGGTTCCACCGCTGTCATGCCGGTCTTAGCCGCCGGACCGGACGGCGGGGATGATCCGTTCGCCATAAGCGGTCAAGGTCTCGTCTTGATTGTCGTGCATCAGATAGATCGCGAACTGGTCTACACCTAAAGCTTCCAAACGCTTCAATTTATCGACATGGGCCGCTTCGTCGCCCAAGATGCAGAACCGGTCGATGATCTCGTCGGGCACAAAGTCGGTGTGAGTATTGCCCGCCTTGCCGTGCTCGGAGTAGTCGTAGCCTTCCCGGGATTTGATGTAATCGGTAAGTGCTTCGGGTACGGCGTCGCCGTCGTCGCCATAGCGGGCCACCAGATCGGCCACGTGATTACCAACCATGCCGCCAAACCACCGGACCTGGTCTCGCTGATGGGCGATGTCGGTGCCGACGTAGGCTGGTGCGGCCACACAGATGTAGAGGTCGTCGGGGTTGCGGCCTGCCTGCTCGGCGGCGGCACGAACGGCCCCGATCATCCACTCTGCCAGCTGAAGGTCTGCCAATTGCAGAATGAATCCGTCGGTCTCGGAACCACAGAGGTGGAGGGCCTTGGGGCCATAGGCCGCCATCAAGATGTCGAGCTTGGACTCCTTGGCCCACGGAAAATGCTGTTCGGTGTTGTTGTAGGTCGTCGGGCGACCTTCGGCCAGGTCCTTGATGACCTTCATCGCCTCCGAAAGCGTCGACAGCTTCGAGGGGGTGTGGCCCAGCACCCGCATGGCCGAATCGCCCCGCCCGATACCGCAGATTGTCCGGTTGCCGAACATGTCGTTGAGGGTGGCGAAGTGTGATGCAGTAACGGTCCAGTTTCGAGTGCCGGGATTGGTGACCATCGGCCCAACAACCATCCGGTTGGTGGCCGCAAGCATCTGGGAATAGATGACGTAGGGCTCCTGCCACAAGACGTGAGAGTCGAACGTCCAGCCGTGGCTGAACCCCAGGGTCTCCGCTCGGTGGGCCTGGTCGACGACCCGCCACGCAGGGGGGTCGGTCTGCAGAACTACTCCGAAATCCATTCCACTCTCTCCTTTGAGTCCTTATCGGTTCTGGGGGAATCCCAGGTCGACGGAGCTGGTTGCGGGATTGGGCCAGCGGGTCGTGATGACCTTGGGCTTGGTGAAGAAGTTGATTCCTTCGGGCCCATACATATGGGCGTCTCCGAACAGCGAATCTTTCCAACCCCCGAATGAGTGGTAGCCAACCGGCACCGGGATCGGTACGTTGACGCCGACCATGCCGGCATCGGCGTCGAGGGTGAACTGTCGGGCCGCCCCACCGTCGCGGGTGAAGATGGCTGCGCCGTTACCCCATTGGTTGTCGGCAATCATGTCTACCGCTTCCTGGTAGGACTCAAGCCGAACGACGCTAAGGACCGGGCCAAAGATCTCGTCGGTGTAGACGCTCATATCGGTGGTGACATTGTCGATTAGCGATGCCCCTAGGAAGTAGCCGTCGCCCTCGATCTGGCGGTCTCGACCGTCGACAACGACGGTGGCTCCGGCATCGGCTCCGGCCTGGATGTAGCCGGCAACCCGGTCGCGGTGTTCAGCGGTGATCAGCGGACCCATTTCCGAGTCGTCTTGATCGCCGGGGCCGATCGTCAGCTTGGCGATGCGGGCCTCGATTGCTTCGATTAACGGATCAGCGGAATCGCCGACAGCGGCCACCACCGAGATGGCCATGCATCGTTCACCGGCCGATCCATAGGCTGCTGACACCGCGGCATCGGCGGCCAGGTCGACGTCGGCGTCAGGCAAGACCACCATATGGTTCTTGGCCCCGGCCAAAGCCTGGACCCGTTTGCCGTTGGCGGTGCCTGTCTCATACACGTAGCGGGCGATCGGCGTGGAACCGACGAAGCTCAGGGCCTTGACGTCGGGATGGGTCAGCAGACGGTCGACTGCTTCCTTGTCGCCGTTGACGACATTGAGGATGCCGGGAGCGAATCCGGCTTCCTGGAACAACTCGGCAATGAACATCGGCGCCGACGGGTCACGTTCGGACGGCTTGAGAACAAAGGCGTTACCGGCGGCCACGGCGTTGGGAATCATCCACAGCGGAACCATGGCCGGAAAGTTAAAGGGGGTGATGCCGGCTACAACACCTAAAGGTTGCCGAACTGTGGTGACGTCGACACCGGTCGAAACTTCGGAGCTGAATGTGCCCTTCAACGACTCGGCCAGGCCACAGGCAAATTCGATATTTTCGATGCCCCGTGCCACCTCACCCATGGAGTCGCTCTTGACTTTGCCATGTTCGGCGGTGAGTCGGCGGGCGATCTCGTCGCTGTTGTCGATCACCAACTGACGGAACTTATACATCAGTTTGGTGCGGGTGGCTATGGACGTAGTCGCCCACTCGGCGGCGGCTTCAGCAGCGTTGGCAATGGCGGCATCAACCTCGGCGGTTGATGCCAAGGACAGAGTTCCCGATTGGATGCCGGTCGCCGGGTTGTAGACAGGCTGGGTCCGACCCGAGGTGCTCTTAACCTCGACGCCGCCGATTAGGTGATGGATCTCGTTCATAAAAATTCGCTCTTTGTTCGCGTTGTTCGCTGGTGGTGGTGAAATTAGATCAGATATTGGGACAGGCCACGCTTGAGGTACTTACCGTGGCCGGTGTTGCCGAGGTACTGGCCGTTGTTAATCAATACTCGGCCTCGGCTGAGGACAGTGTCGACGTGTCCGGTGACCGAGATGCCTTCATAGGCGGAGTGGTCCATGTTCATGTGGTGGTTGTCGACGCTGATTGTCCATTGGCGTTCGGGGTCATACAACACGATGTCGGCATCGGAGCCGGGCTGGATCGTACCCTTCTGGGGATAGAGCCCCATCATTCTGGCTGGGGTTGTGGCGCAAAGTTCAACCCAACGGGGTAGCGAGATCTCGCCTTGAACTACTCCCTGGAAGATCATATCCATTCGGTGTTCAACCCCGCCGATACCGTTGGGGATGGCTCGGAAGTCTTCGGTGCCCAGCTCTTTCTGTTCTTTCATGCAGAACGGGCAGTGGTCGGTTGACACAACCGACAGGTCATTTGTCCGCAGGCCCTTCCAAAGCTCGTCCTGGTGATGGTCGTGCTTGGAGCGCAACGGCGTGGAGCAAACATAGGCCGCACCCTCGAAACCGGGGCGGTCAAGGTGGTCTTCCAGCGAGAAGTGAAGGTACTGGGGGCAGGTCTCGGCAAAGACGTTGGCCCCTTTGGTGCGGGCGATCGCCACCTGCTCCAGGGCTTCTTTGGCCGAAAGGTGCACGATGTAGAGCGGAGCTGCCCCCACCTTGGCCAGTTGGATGGCCCGATGAGTGGCTTCAGACTCCAATTCAGGTCGACGAACATAGCCGTGGTTCACCGGAGAGGTCTCGCCCCGTTCAACCGCCTGTTCGGCCAGTACATCGATGGCCAGGCCGTTTTCGGCGTGCATCATTATCAGCCCACCGTTACCAGCCGCCTTTTGCATGGCCCGCAGGATCTGGCCATCGTCGGACAGGAACACGCCCGGGTAAGCCATAAACAGTTTGAACGACGTGATGCCCTCGTCGACAAGGCGATCCATCTCAGCTAGCGAGTCGTCGTTGACGTCGCCGATGATCATATGAAAGCCATAGTCGATGGCGCAGTTGCCTTCAGCTTTAGCAAACCACGAATCCAGGCTTTCCCGAACACCGTTGCCGAAGGTCTGAACGGCAAAATCGACGATAGTGGTGGTGCCGCCCCACGCCGCGGCTGTTGTGCCCGACTCGAAGGTGTCCGAAGCCGACGTTCCGCCGAAGGGCAGTTCCATATGGGTATGAACGTCGACCCCGCCAGGCACGACCAGCTTGCCGGTGGCGTCGATGATTTCAGCCCCTTGCTCAGCCGATGCGGCAAGCTCGCTGCGTGGCTGTAACAGGGCTACTACCTGTTCGCCGTCGATCAACACTTCGGCCGGGTCGGCCCCGGTTGAAGTTACAAGCGTTCCGCCTTTGATCAGCTTAGTCATCGTGGAATATCTCCTGATTGTTCGACTGGTAGGTCAACGACTATCCGACAGCTTTGATCGATTCGATGAGCGCGTTGGCCCCCTCATCGATTTCGGCTTCGGTCACATTCAACATTGGTGCAATTCGGATCACGTTGCCGTACAAGCCGCCTTTTCCCACCAGCAGCCCTCGCTGTAGGCATTCCTGGGTGAGCTGGGCGGCCCTGGTTGCGTCGGGCTGAATAGAGCCCGGATCCACCGTCTCAATGGCCCGCATCAAGCCTCGTCCCCGCAGTTCGGCAATCCACGGGGTGGCGTCAACCACCGGCATCATGGCATCAATCAAACGCTGGCCCATGGCTTTGACGTTGGCTTGGATGTCATTGGCCTGAAGATAGCGGACCGTGGCCAGGCCGGCCGCGGCCGACATGGGATTGCCGCCGAAGGTGGAAAACGAAGTGGCTTCGATGGTGTCCATCACATCGGCCCGGGCCACCACACCGGCCAGCGCCGCGCCGTTACCGACACCTTTGGCGAAGGTCATGATGTCGGGGGTGACTCCATGGGCCTGGTAGCCCCAGAAATGGTCGCCGGTGCGACCCCATCCGGTTTGGACTTCGTCGGATATGAACAAGATGCCGTGATTGGCCAGCGACTTGTGAAGGGCCCCGAAGAAGCCGTCAGGCGGGGTGGCAAAACCGCCAACGCCCTGGATTGGTTCCGCAATCAGGCAGGCGACACGGTCGGAGGTGACCATATCGAGTAGCTGATCAAGATCGTCGACACATGCCTGGGTATAGGCATCGTCATCGAGAGTCCGGAACGGGCTGCGAAGCCGGTAGCCACCCTGGACGAAATGCACATCCAGCCCTGAAACGCTGGTCGAGGTCCACGAAGCGTGGGAGGTAATGGCTTGGGCTGTGAATGACCGACCGTGGTAGCTGTTGCGCATGGCCAGGATCTGATTGGAACCTCGGGCCGAAGTGGCCAGAAGTAGTGCGGTGTCGTTGGCTTCGGTGCCCGAAGCGGTGAAGAACACCCGAGCATTGGGGATTTCGGACAGCCGAGCGATCTCCTCGGCCAGAGTGATCATCGGCTCCGACAGGTACAGCGTCGAGGTGTGCATCACCTTGGCTGCCTGCGCCTGAACGGCGGCTGTTACCTCGGGATTGTTGTGACCCACCATCGTGGTGAGCACACCGCCGAAATAGTCGAGATATTTGTTGCCCTCGGTATCCCAAACGTAGCTACCCTCACCGTTTTCGATTGAGATGGGCTCGGTATACAGCGGTTTCTGCCACGCCGGGAAGACAGCGCGATAGCGCTCGTGAAGCTCGTTGGTGCTGGGTTTCTGGGTCATGGCTGTACCAGGTCCTGGTACATGTCGGGACGACGGTCACGGTAGAACGCCCACTGATCGCGAACTTCGTCGACAAGGCCGAGGTCGAGGTCTCGGATGAGGAGTTCCTCCTTCTGATCGCTAGCCGTGCCGTCGACAAATTGGCCGCGGGGGTTGGCGAAATACGATGTTCCGTAGAAGTCGTTGTCGCCAAGATCTTCGATTCCCACCCGGTTGATGGCGCCGACGAAATACATGTTGGCGGCCGCTGATGAGGTTTGTTCCAACTGCCACAAATAGGCCGAGAGGCCACGGCTGGTGGCCGAGGGGTTGAAAACCATTTGGGCACCGTTGAGGCCCAGCGCCCGCCAACCTTCAGGGAAGTGACGGTCATAGCAGATGTAAACGCCGACTTTGCCCACGGCGGTGTCGAACACGGGATAACCCAGGTTTCCTGGACGGAAGTAAAACTTCTCCCAGAAACCGTTGACCTGGGGGATGTGGGTCTTGCGGTACTTGCCGAGATAGGAGCCGTCGGCGTCGATTACCGCCGCGGTGTTATAGAGCAGGCCCGACTGTTCCTTTTCGTACATGGGCAGCACAAGCACCATGCCGTGGCGTTCGGCGATCTCTTGAAATCGTTTGGTGGTTGGCCCGTCGGGAATGGCCTCGGCGTAGGAGTAGTACTCCGCATCTTGAACCTGGCAGAAGTAGGGGCCGTAGAACAGTTCCTGAAAACACATCACCTGGGTTCCCGTCTTGGCGGCCTCGGCCACATGCTTCTCGTGGAGTTGAATCATCGACTCCTTGTCACCAGTCCAGGAGGTTTGGACTATGGCGGCTCTCACGGTTTGCGACATGGATCGGCCTTTCGGTGCCGGGGTTTGCTTGGGACTCCCTGGGCCTGACACTATGTGATCGAGTTTGGGTATGACAAGCGCATCTATGTTGTATACAAAGAAAATTTATTTCAGCCCGGTTTCCTGGCTGGCAGGCTGGCTGGCAGGGGTGAATTGTGACTATTGATCCCATTTCGGCCCGAGTGGTCGACCGAGTCAATGGCGGTGGAAACCGGGGGACGGCCGGCCCGACCGCTCGCGAAATCGCAGCCACTATCGGCCAGATGGTAACCGCAGGCGACTTGGCGCCGGGTGATCGCCTGCCGACAGTGCGGGCACTGGCCGATCGGCTGGGTGTCAGCTCATCCACCGTGTCCGACGCCTGGCGGATTTTGGCTCATCATGGAACGATCAACACCGCCCGGCGCAACGGCACCACGGTTCGAGCCTCTCGTGTGTCTTTGGCCGGCAGGCATTGGCAGGTACCCGTTCCTCCCGGATCGCTGGCCATCGACCTTTCGGCCGGCACCCCCGATGCGGAATTGCTTCCCTCTCTGGGGTCAGTTCTTCGGGGTCTTCACAGCGACATGATCGTCACCTCCTACATAGACAGCCCGCTGCTTGGTTCTCTGGAGGCCGAATTGGTGGCTCGATGGCCGTTCGAGCCGGAACGGTTAACGGTCGTCGATGGGGCCATGGACGCCCTCGACCGGCTAGTGTCGTTGCTGATCGGTCTCGGCGACACTGTCGTGGTGGAAGATCCGACTTTTCCTCCACTGCTCGACATGTTGGAGCTGGCCGGGGCCACCGTCGTTGGTGTCGAGCTCGACAGTCAAGGCCCTATACCGCAACAGTTCGCTGCAGCCATGGACACCGAACCAGTGGCGGTGATCTTGCAGCCCCGCGCCCACAATCCGACTGGTGTGTCGCTCTCGTCCGAGCGGACTTTGGCCTTGTCGGAGGTGCTGGAGCGATCCGGTTCCAAGCCCTGGATCATCGAAGACGACCATTCGGCTGGTGCTTGCGAGGCCCCGGTGGTATCGCTAGGCCTCAAGTGGCCGTCGCAGGTGATACACATACGGTCGTTTTCAAAATCTCATGGGCCAGACCTTCGCATCGCCGCCATCGGGGGAGCGGGCGACCCCATCGCCGCCGTTGTTCAGCGTCGACAGCTTGGCGCCGCCTGGACCAGTCGAGTGCTTCAGCACCTCCTACTAAATATGTTGGTCGACGCCGGCACTGAAGCTTTAGTGGCCAGGGCAGCAGCCGAGTACGGCCGGCGTCGGCGGATCATGGCCGAGGTCCTGGCCGAAAACGGCACCATTGTCGGTCAAGGAACCGGTCTAAACATGTGGCTCCCAGTTAATGACGAAAATCGTGCTTGTGTAGCACTGGCAGTGGCCGGGATCGGTGTTGCCCCCGGCCGGCCGTTTCGAGTGACCGAGCCGGAACGTGGTGGACACATCCGGTTGAGCCTGGGCGAAGCCCGTGGCTCGACCCCCGAACTGACCGCATTGGCCGAAAAGATCGCTATCGCCGCCAAGGCTTAGGGGCTGCGCAGCGACATACCTGGTCTGCTTGTGACCTGATTTGAGCAGGCTGTCGGGGTGACCAGCCTGCCCGCTCCCAGCGCGAAGCGGGCCGTATCTACAGCCGATGGTCTATGACGGAGAGCGTCGCCTTTCGGCCCTCTCGGAACACGCCCACCCCTTAGGTGACGTCACAGGTTCCAACGAGTCGTTCTTGCGTTTCGGCCTCAGCCTCTAACGCCGGCGCCGGCCGCAGTGACGATCGGAAACGGTGCGTGCCGCATGGCCAGGATGATGGGGTTGATCGTCCGTCGCATGAGCTCGGCGAGCGAGCCTGATTGTTTTTCGAGGCGTGTGCTGGCGTTGGACGACAGATTGGCCCTGAGCAGAAGCCGTCTCCGGAACCGGTAAGCAGCATGGCCCAGATCGAAGACGCCTCAGATGCTTCGGTAAGAAGTCGTAGTAGTTCGCTCAGCATCGGACCTGACATTGCGTTGCGAGTTCGGGGTTCGTTGAGCGTGACAATGCTGATGTCTTCGACGCGTTCGAAATGAACGGGATCGTTGCTCATGACTTGGCCGATGCCGGGACGGCCGGGGCAGAGTGCTGGTCGCTGGATTTGTGCTTGTAGGCATCGTGCCTTGAGCCGGAACGTCCGGCTGGCCGTGCTGTTGGGTCCAGGCCGGCCAGGATGAGTGATGTCATCTCTTCTACGGCTTCAGAGAATGTGGTGTCTTGTTCTTCGAGGACGGCCGGGTTCTGGAAACGTTCGAGGGAGGCGTCGATGATCTCGGCGATCAACATCGGGCTGACGTTGCGGAAACGACCGCGTTCGATGCCATCAGCGATGAGCTGAGCCACTATGGCCGATCCGTACTGGAAGTGAGCGTTGATCAGGCGCTGGCCGGCGGGGAATGCTGCGATGTCCTGCCTGAAGTCGATCGTGGTGCGCCTGGTCTGCGATGCGCCGGTGACCATGAACGTCTCGAGCTGGTCGGCCGGGTCGTCTATTGACTCGATGGCCAGAGTGGCAAGGCGGCCAAGGTCGTGGAGATGGCGGTCGATTACAATCAGCACGAGTTCGTCGCGGCTGGGGGCCAGTTCGTACAGGGTCCGTCGAGAGCACCGGAGGCGCTCGGCTATTTCCTTAACCGTCGTTCGCGAGAATCCTTCGTTGAAGATAATGAGGTCGAGGTCGTCGAGAATCTCTCGTTGCCTGGGCGACAGGGCTGCATCTGACGGTCCGATCCGCGGGGGGACGAGGCGGGCGGCGATGGCCCCGGGGGCGTTTGGCATTGTCGACTGCTGTGTTTTCGGCGGCATCCGCTTCGACCTCTCGTTTGACCAAGGCTCACTTCCACTGGACACAGCATATCATGTACGGTACTATCATCTATGCATTGGTACCGTTCATGATACCTTGATCGAGAGAGCTTGTCGGTCAACCCGATCCGAAGCAGGAGAGCCAAGACGTGACAACGCAAGTACTGGTCGCAGGTGTGGGGATGATCGCCTTCACGACGCCGCGCAAGTCGAGACCCTACGACGTGATGGGTGGCGAAGCTGCCCGATCTGCACTCGCTGACGCCGGGATCGCCTACAGTGATGTTCAACAGGCCTACGTCGGCTACGTCTACGGTGATTCGACGTGTGGCCAGGCGGCTCTGTACGGGCTCGGTCATACCGGCATCCCGGTGGTTAACGTCAACAACAACTGTTCCACGGGATCCTCGGCACTGTTTCTGGCTCGTCAGGCAGTGGAAAGCGGAGCGGTGGACTGCGCGTTGGCGTTGGGGTTCGAGCAAATGCAGCGCGGCGCGCTGTCTGCGATGTGGGACGACCGGCCGAGCCCGTTCGACGCCTTCGACGAGGTTAGTGATGCAGTCACGGGCACGAGCGACGCTCCGATGGCTGCCCGCTATTTCGGTGGTGCTGGGGCCGCCTATGCCGAACAGTACGGTCTGGCCGACGACACCTTT
>Ga0316189_10007892_pt1 | contig 10031 bp, 9 predicted proteins | sample LowCovwburrow_MG_FD_204930 | JGI IMG/M metagenome (GOLD analysis project Ga0316189, IMG submission 204930) | Coastal sediment microbial communities from Maine, United States - Lowes Cove worm burrow | ecosystem: Environmental > Aquatic > Marine > Coastal > Sediment | place: USA: Maine... | reverse complement strand
ATCGTAGGCCGGTTCAGCTTGGTGTACTTTAGATCAAGAAAATCTTTATCATCCATATCGGTATCTATTTATCTTGTAGTGCTTGATGTGTTCTGAATTGCTACGTAAAATCAGTTTGCAATGATGGGTACAAATTTGTCAACTCACAATCTTATAGAATACCATCAATCAGGTTTACAGGTGTGATCTTCTTGCCAGCTATTGCAGTCTCTATTTCCTGCGACATTCTGTATCAATTATTGTTTCTGCTGTATAAACCATACGGAAATCCCCACACGCTCCAAAGTGGTCCAAATTGTATATATCGTGCCTAAATCTTAACTTTAAAAGGCTCGAAATATTTTAGATTGGCAAACCGAAGATAAATAATTTCAATAGGTTTGATATAGACATATCGATAATTCGAAAACTCTGGGATAAGTTGGAAACGCACGGTTGACATCAATTATTCTATCGTATATCGTCGATCAACGATTAATAGACAAGACTCTACACTAACAAAACGGAATCGTCCATGGATCAAAAGGTTGAATCGACTGTGGATTACCTGAGCTTTGCCCAAATTTGCAAAGCGTTGGGGCATCCAGCCCGGATTCGGATCGTCGAACACCTGAAGGCCATCGATCACTGCATCTGCGGCGAAATTGTCCAGATTCTGCCCCTGGCTCAGTCCACCGTGAGTCAACACTTGAAAGTGCTGAAGGCAGCGGGACTCGTAAAGGGCGAAGTGGAAGGCCCCCGCACCTGCTATTGTTTGGACAGAGAAATTTTAGAGAGCTTCAAAAAAACTGTAGGGTCAATCTAAACCCCCAGCATGTCGACCAGATTTGCGAGGCAAACAATGACATCGTGCTGCCCGGAAGAAAAGGATCCTTTTCCATCTTCCTGCACCTACCAAAAGGCTCCTGCCGGCCTGAAGGCGGACTTTCCCATATTCGGAGGCGACTCGTCCGCCTGTTGCGGCGGTCAGACGCCCAAACCCGATTTTCCGCATGAAAAACCCGGCTACCGACTGTGGGGCTTTGTGGAGAACTTCCTGCCGGCACCGGCAAGTCCGGTTCCCCGGGTGCGCAGTCAAATGAGCCGGGAGGACCGTCGGGGTACCCTGTTTGCACGCCTTGGCATCGGCCGGAACAGCTACCGCATTGCTCCCGGACTCTACGCCATTGGTGCGCCGGATGCGCAGTCGCCAGTGATGGTCACCGCCAACTACAAACTCTCCTTCGATTTCCTGCGGTTCCATCTTACGGGCGTCAACGCCTGGATTCTGGTAGTGAACACCCGCGGCATCAACGTCTGGTGCGCAGCCGGAAAAGGGATCTTCTCCGCGCAGGAAGTGGCCTGCCGGGTGCAGGCCGCCAGGCTGGTGGATATCGTCACCCACCGGCGTCTGGTCCTCCCCCAGCTTTCTGCCACCGGTGTTTCCGCGCGAGGGGTAAAAAAACTGTGCGGATTTGAGGTGGTTTGGGGCCCGGTGCACGCTAAACATATAAAAGAATTTTTGGACAAACAAATGAAGGCCACGCCGGACATGCGCAGGGTGACCTTTACGCTTCGGGAGCGGGTGGAACTGATCCCGGTGGAGCTGGGCCACATGGGTAAGCCGACGCTGTACCTGGTTCCAGCACTGTTTCTGCTGTCGGGGGTGGGCCAAGGTATCTTTTCGGTCGGCAGCGCCGTCTCACGGGGTGCAACGGTCCTGCTGGCGTACATCCTGGCGATTGCAGCCGGTGCTGTCCTGGCGCCGGCTCTGTTGCCCTGGCTGCCCGGCAGGGCCTTTGCCGTCAAGGGCGCCGTGATAGGAGCCGCCGCCGGCGCCCTACTGTCGGCCCTCTTCGCCGGACAGCTGGCCTGGTTGGAAATGCTGGCCCTGACGATCTTTATCATGGCCGCCAGTTCTTATCTGACCATGAACTTTACTGGGTCAACCCCCTACACATCCCCCAGCGGAGTGGAAAAAGAGATGCGCAAGGCCATCCCGGTCCAGGCGCTCGGTGCCCTCGCCGCCGTGGCGCTTTGGGTGAGCGCCGGATTCATGGGATCGTAAGCAACACCGTTTTCAAGCACCGTTTCAGGAGAAAGACAATGGAGGATTTCAGATACCTGCCCGGCGCCACCTCGCTGGTCTATGATAAAGAAAGCTGCGTTGGTTGCGGCAGCTGCGCCATTGTATGCCCTCACGGGGTGTTCGTCATGAATGAAAAAAAGGCGCACCTGGTGGATAAAGACGGCTGCATGGAATGTGGCGCCTGTGCTTTGAACTGCCCCACGGAAGCGATTCGGGTCACCCCGGGGGTCGGATGTGCGGCCTACATAATCTCCGGTTGGATCCACGGCAAGGAAAACGCCAGCTGTGGCGGCGAAGGAGACTGCTGTTGAGAAGCGTGTGAAATCAAGTGGGCTGGAAATCTATATTTATAACACCATTACTCCTTCATTCCTGTATGAAGAGTCGTAGTGTAGCGATTTTTGGCTATATTTGAAATTGTGTCTAAAATTGTGCCTATTTTGGGCTGATAAACGGTGATGCCGAATTATATACAATGACACCTTGAACGGAAAGGATGGTGATGAAAAAGCTATTCATATTGTAATTTTAGATAATTTTTCATCACCGTTTATCATTAAATAACAGCAAGTTATAACGGATTCGACTCCCGCCGCCTCCAAAATTAACTTTTTATATAATTCCAGATAGTTACAGCTGGTAAACTATTCAAAATATGAATTGTACCGGTTTCGGGTTGCCTTTTCTCCCGATAGCCTTCATGAACGTGCTCCCATACTGTAGTGAACAGCACTGCTATTATGACCTGCTACTTCATTCGGCTGTTATGCCGGTGCTACCACCTTCTTAAGCAATACCGGTCATTGAAATGATTCGCTCCTCGGTCAGGGAGAACCTCAAGGATTTGAATACAGATCAAAGTTATTTAAAAAAGTTGAGACTTTGACCAGCCGATAGACCGTGTAAGGGGGGAAATACAGGGGGAAAACACTTTTTTAGGGCAAAAAAATAGGGCTTAGATTTTCGTCTAAACCCTTGATATTACTGGTGGCGTCCCCAACCGGATTTGAACCGGTGTTGCCGGCGTGAAAGGCCGGTGTCCTGGACCAGACTAGACGATGGGGACGTAAAACACTTTCTGGTTCTATGTCGTCCCCTCCGTCAACACCGGAACCGATGTTGTCCCGCAGGAAAGTGCGGGATGTCCTGGACCAGACTAGACGATGGGGACGCAATTGGAAAAAATCACTTGGTGGGCCGTGTTGGATTCGAACCAACGACTCTCTGCTTAAAAGGCAGATACTCTACCGACTGAGTTAACGGCCCCGCGTTGAAAGTGGAATTAACTACCGACTTATTTACCGGTTGTCAACCCTAAATTGGCCCCAAATCAATAGCCCGGATGAACCGGTTCGTTTTTATGGGGTTCCTGCTGTATTTGCCATCCTGTAAATTTTAGAGCGGCACGGGGCCCCTATGGTGTGATTTCATTCCTGAAACTATTTTCGCCAGAACTCCGGCACCAAAAGAATAATCACCGTGAAGACTTCCAGTCGGCCCAGCAGCATGCACCAGATCAGCAGCCACTTGCCAATTTCCGGAATCAGGGCGTAGTTGTCCACCGGCCCCACCATTCCGAAACCGGGTCCGATGTTGCCGATGGTGGCAGCCACCGCGCCGACGGCAGTCATGAAATCAACCCCCAGACCGGCCAGAATGACCGAGTTGAGAGCGAAGAGCCCCATGTAGAGCGACATGAATCCGAGAACACTCCGCATGATGTCATCGGGCACCGCTTTGCCGGCGATCTTGACGTGCGTGACCGCCCGGGGATGAATCAGTAAAAACAATTCCTTGTAGCAGAATTTGAAGCAGAGCATCACCCGCAGGCACTTCATGCCGCCGCCGGTGGAACCGGCCGATGCACCGAGAAACATGCAGAGCAGCAGGATCAACTGTGACATGGCCGGCCACTTTTCGTAATCGGCCGTGGCAAAACCGGTGGTCGTCACGATCGAGACCACCTGGAACGAGCCGTAGCGCAGCGCCTGGCCGACGGAGCGATAGACGGCGCCGTAGACATCGAAGCTGACCAGCAGCACCAGCACCAGCACGGCTCCCAGGAAAAAGCGGCACTCGGAATCGCGCCAGAAGGCCAACGGACGACCGCGCATCACCTGGTAGTGCAGGGAAAAGTTGATGCCGGCCAGAATCATGAAGACGATGATGACCGTGTCAAGGTAAACGCTGTTGTAGTGGGCAACCGAAGCATTGCGGGTGGAGAATCCGCCGGTGGGCATGGTGGTAAAGGCGTGGCAGAGCGCATCGTAAAGACTCATACCGCCCAGCAGCAGCAGCACGACCTGCGCCAGGGAAATAAGAGCGTAAACCTTCCAGAGGATCATGGAAGTGTCGCGGATACGTGGTTTGAGCTTGTCCGGCACGGGGCTGGGAACCTCGGCCTTGTAGAGCTGCATGCCGCCGACGCCCAGAAACGGCAGGATCGCGACCGAGAGCACGATGATGCCCATGCCGCCCAGCCACTGGATAAAGCTACGCCAGAAGAGCAGCCCCTTGGAAACCGATTCGATATCGGTCAAAATCGAGGCACCGGTGGTGGTCGCCCCGCTGACCGACTCGAAAAAGGCGTCCACGAAACTGCAGTTTTCGATCCCCAGGTAGAACGGCAGCGCGCCGGTCAACCCGATGACCGTCCAGGCAATGGCCACAATGGCCATGCCCTCACGCTGGGTGATCACCTCCGCCTTGGCTCCTCTGAAAAACAGGTGGAGCAATGCGCCGCCACCGACCGTAAAAACCATCGATTCCAGCAGCGGGATGACGCTTGTATCCTTGTAGAACAGGCCGCAGAGCAGCGGGAAGACCATCGTCAGGCCGAAGAAAAGATTCAGGATGCCGACAATGTTGAGGATGTAGCGCCAGCGCATTTTTAGAAGAACTCCAGCTTGACCGCCATAATCTTCTCGATACCGGGGATCGCCTTCCGGGTGGCGAAGATGATGATCCGGTCGCCGGGTTCGATAACGCTCTCTCCGGAGGGGATGATGATTTTCTCCTGGCGAATGATGCCGGCCACAATCGCCCCTTTTGGAAAGGAGATGCGTTTGAGGGGTTTAGAGACGATGTCGGAGGTTTCCATGGCCACAGCTTCCATGACCTCGGCCTGCTCGCCCTTGATCGATATGGCCGAAATGACTTTTCCGCGCCGTATGTGTTGCAGAATGGAGTTGATGGCCGACAGCCGCGGACTGACCACCTGCTCGATGCCGATGGTGGTCATCAGGGACAGATAGCTGAACTTGCTGATCTTGGTGATCGTCTTGCGGGCACCCATGCGGCGCGCCAGAAGGGAGGCCAGGATATTGGTCTCCTCGTCGTCGGTAAGCGTGATCACCACATCGATGTCCTGGATATTCTCCTCGGCCAGCAGGCTCTGGTCGGACCCGTCGCCACAGAGCACCACCACCTTGTTGAGTTTTTGGGCCAGCAGGCTGCAGCGTTCGGGGTTTCTTTCGATGATCTTGCTCTGAATCGAGCGCTGATCGAGCAAGGCAGCCAATCGAAACCCGATGCGGCCGCCGCCGATGATGAGCACCCGGTTAAGCGGTTGGGCGTGTTTGTCGAATACCGAAAGGGCAGCGTAGAGCTTGTCTTCCTCGCTGATGAAATAGACCAGGTCGCCGGCCATCAGCCGGTCATTGCCGTGGGGAATGATGAGTTCGTCCTCGCGCACCACGGCTGCAATCAACGGTCGTTCATCGCCGAGCATCGACGGCAGGTCGGAAAGCTGGACCCCTGCCAAGCGGGCCGTCTTTTCAAGGTAAACACCGATGAACTTGATGCGCCCGTCGGCGAACTCGCCGACGTCCACCGCACCGGGCACCTGCATCAGGCGGTCGATGGTCTTGACCACCTCGATCTCGGGATTGATAACGGTGTCGATGTGGGGAGCGTGTTGCTGGAAGTGCTCGTGATAGTCGTCATAATCCGCGTTGCGAATGCGGGCCAGCTTTTTCGTGGAGGACGAGAGCATGCTGGCCATCAGGCAGGCCACCAGATTGGTCTCATCCTTGTTTGTCACCGCTAAAAGAATTTCGGCCGACTTGATACCGGCTTCCATGAGCACCACCGGGCTGCTGCCGGATCCGTGGATCACCTGGACATCGATGTTTTCGGATACCCGGCGCAGGGCATCGGCGTTTTTGTCGACCACCACCACGTCCTTGTTTTCATGGGCGAGATGACTGGCAATGTGAAATCCGACCTCACCGGCCCCGACGATCACAATTTTCAAACCTGAACCCCTCCCCTGCCCGAATTGGCTTTACACACCGTGTCTGCCGCAAAGCGAGCACTCGGAAGAACGGCGACGAAAACGGCCCAGATTTACACTAACAACCCGTGTGTGTCAAATTCAGATCATCGAAAGGGCGCAAATATCTCGTGACAACAATTACAAGGGTTCAGGGTTCAGCCCAGCCGCTGGCCTGAAAAGCGGCCAGTTTGATCGAAGAGGAAACGTTTAAGTTTCGGTGAAAAAATCCAAATCGCAAATTACAAATAACAAACAAATCACAATGACCAAAATTCAAAATGACAAACCCGTTACATCAGCCACAGCAGACCGATCGCGCCGGTAACGCCGCTTAAGATCCACCAGTCCCGCGGACGGGCCAGGAGCACCGGGTCGGTGCGTATCTCCGTGTAACACCTGGCTTCCATGGCTTCGGTGAACCGGTCGGCCGACAGAAACAGTCGCCGCAGGAAGGGAATCGCAAAACAGGTAAGACGATAGAACGGATTTCGGCGGGATTCGACGCCGCGGGCACGCTGTGCATCCAGGGTCGCACCGGCCTGCAGGAAGACCAACGGAATGAAGCGCAGCACAAGCCCCAACATGGTGCCGATCCGTTGAGCGGGAAGCCCCGGAAAGGGCCGCAGGAACCACACCACGGCCGCTTTGATGGCCGCCGCGCGCGTGGTCGCCACGAACAGGAGCCCGAAAAAAACGACCAGGAAGAGCCGCCAGACGGTCACGGCACCGGCCTGCATCCCCTCCCGGGAGACCGGCAGCCACGGCAAATCCGGCAGCGGAGTGCCGGGAGTGGTAAAGGCCCTCGCGGTAAAAATCAGCCCAAGCAGCAGCAGGAAATACCGCAGCTCGGTGAGAATCCCCCGCAGCGAAAGGCCGAGGCGTCGCGCCGCCACGGCCGAGATCAGCGACATCACGGCCAGCGGCAGGGGTTCACAGTTCATCGCCGTCAGCATGAGCATGAACAGGGCACCAAATTTGAAGCGAACATCCAGCCCGTGAAGCACGGACCTTCCGGGCCGGTACCCGAACGCGTTCAGCTGAGCCACGACTCTGCCTCCAGGCCGAGCCGGGACACGCACGGCGCCCGCACGCCGAAGGACTCGACCTCTCCGACGATGCCGGCTGGCGGCCCGTCTTTGACGACGCGGCCATCGTTCATCAAGATCAGCCGGTCGGCGTGGTAAATGATTTTTTCAAGGTCATGGGTGGCCACCACCAGGGTGTGCCCGGCCTGCTGCAGCCGCAGCATTTCGCGCAGCACCTGCCGGGTGCCCGGATAGTCGAGGCCGGCAAAGGGTTCATCGAAGGCGACAATCTGCGGGTGCATGGCCAGAACCCCGGCGATCGACAGCCGGCGCTTCTCACCACCGGAAAGGGCCTGCGGCGTCTGATCGGCGAGAGTCGTCAAACCCACCGTATCGAGGGCCGCCTCCACCCGCGCACCGACTTCGGCCGCGGGCAGACTCAGGTTCTCCGGCCCGAAGGCCACATCCGCGGCCACGGTCTCGCCGACGATCTGGCTGTCGGCGTCCTGAAAGATCATCCCCACCAACCGGCGGGCCCGGCGCAGGTCACTCGCCACAGTCACGCCGTCGATCCTGACGGTGCCCGATTGAGGCCGCAGCAAACCGTTGAGGTGTTTCAGGAGAGTCGTCTTGCCCGAGCCATTGGGGCCGATGATAACCACCAGAGTGCCTTTTTCGATTCCCAGGCTGATCCGGTCGAGACCGAGGGTACCGTCCGGATAGCGAAAACAAAGGGTGTCGATGTCGATGATGGGCATGATCGGCTGGGTTACGGGTTGTGGGTTGCGGACTATGGATTACGGACTATGGGTTCTGAGTTTCGAGTTTCAAGTTTCAAGTTTCAAGTTTTTAGTGTCAAGTTTCTATTTGCGGGTTTCGGGTTGTTGGCCGTCGGTCGGACCCGCACGGCCGATAATCGGGCGCAGGGCCCGGGCGATGGGAACCGCCACGGCAATTTTCACGGCATCCCCCGGCAGGAAGGGCAGCATGCCGGCCGCCAGCGCTTTGGGCCAAGACAGGCCGGTCAGCAGCTTAAGACCCAGGAGACCGCAAGCATAGAGCGCCGCAGTGCCGCACAGCATGGCCGCCACGTCCCCCAACGGACGCCGGCCGGCTTTTTGAGAGATCCAGCCGATCAGAAACACCGCCGGCAGATAGCCGATCAGGTATCCGCCGGTAGGGCCCAGAAAACGACCGATGCCGCCCGTGCCGCCGGCAAAAACCGGCAGGCCGCAGGTGCCGGCCAGCAGGTAGATCCCCACGCTGGCCAGACCCCAGCGAGCGCCCAGCAGCAGCCCCGCCAGATATACGAACAGATTCTGCAGGACGATCGGAACCGGCCCGATCGGCAGAGCCAGAAAGGCGCCTACTGCCGTCAGGGCCGCAAAAAGGGCCGCAAAAACGATCATGCGCAGCGGCGGGGTTCTCGATCGGCTCATGCCCGTTTTTCTCCTCTCGTCGTCTGTAGACGATCAATACGATCTCAAGGTTCATCGAGAGTGGCTGGTTCTTGACAAGCCGTCAACGGTCGTCTCCTCGAAGGACCTCGGCTCACAGGTGAAAACAGTCGCCGTAAATGACGGTCCTGCGTGAACCGTCGGCGAGCTGAAGGATCAACGACCCGTGTTCATCCACATCGACCGCCGTTCCGGCCACGGTTTCACGCTGGGTGACGATTTCGACCCGGCGGCCGAGGGTGACGCTGTGGGTCTTCCATTCCGCTATGATGTCCGCCTCTTCGATCGTCGCCAGCCGCGCCTCCAGCGCCTCCAGGTAAGCCTGCAAAAGGCGGATGCGCGATGCCGGTCGGCCCAGAATCTCCTTGAGGGTCGTCGCAACGGCCGCCGCCCCGGACGGGTCGTTGTTGACGTTGAGACCGATGCCCACATTGACGTAGGCAATCCGGTCGGTTTCGGCCTCCATTTCCGACAGCATGCCCGCCAGCTTGCGTTCCTTCACCAGTATGTCGTTGGGCCACTTGACGGCAGCCGCCACATCGTAGAGGCGCTTCAGCGTCAGGGCCAGGACCAGTGCGGCACAAAAACTCACGCGCGGGCTCAGCAGCGGCGGGAGCGAGGGACGCAGGACCACCGTGAAGTAGAGGCCGCCCGGTTCCGAATGCCAGCTGCGCTGCAGTCGCCCGCGGCCTTTCGTCTGGCGGTCGGCGACCACCACCGAAAAAGGCGGGCACCCGTCGCGAGCCAGCTTGCGGGCGATGTCCATGGTCGAGGAGACTTCCGGAAAATAGTGCATCGTCTCTTCGCGTCCGCGAAATTCCCACGGCAGCGGCGTGTCCGGCGAACCGTCGAGACGGTAGCCTTTGGCAGACGCCTCGATCGCATAGCCGAGTTCCTGCAGTTTCCGGACCTGCTTCCAGATTGCCGTCCGGGAAAGGCCCAGGGCGGTGCTGAGGATTTCCCCAGAAACGGTGTCGCCCTCTGTCCGCAACAAGTGCAGGATTTGTCCTTTGGTGTCGCCCATAGTCGTTCTTTCTTTTCGTTAACCACCACAATGCGATAAGTTAACGAAATAAACGGGCGCCGTCAATTAGAAAACCGACGTCTCCAAAAGAACCTCTTTCAAAAAAGGCTCTCGTCCGGAAGAAATTGTCCTTGAAAAGTGCCTTACTTGAGAACTCGGACGATCCGCGGGCGGTATTCGG
>Ga0316189_10007891_pt1 | contig 10032 bp, 8 predicted proteins | sample LowCovwburrow_MG_FD_204930 | JGI IMG/M metagenome (GOLD analysis project Ga0316189, IMG submission 204930) | Coastal sediment microbial communities from Maine, United States - Lowes Cove worm burrow | ecosystem: Environmental > Aquatic > Marine > Coastal > Sediment | place: USA: Maine... | reverse complement strand
CGCTCATCGTGAAATCGATGGCCTCTGCGTAACCCGGCCGTTCGTGCAGATCGACAAAAAACGTCAGCAGGTACGCCATCTGCCATTCGGTAAAACGGTCGTACGCCTCCCCGGCCCCGGGTTCGTTGAGATAGCTCGCGTGCAGCTCGTTGCTGCGACGCATGTTTTGGCGAAAGTTCGCTGCGGCAATTTCTCGGGCAGAACGGGACATTCGGATTTCCAGTACGCTACTCGGAGTTCACGAATATCATCCGGGATGGCCATGCTGAAGTCACGCAACTCATTAAGCACCCAACAATGAATACGGCCCGCCTTTCTCAATCGCCGCTTGGTAGGCAGGCAGCGCCCTCATTTGCTTGAGGACGCGGTCGATATTCGGGTACTGGTTTGCAAGGTCCGTTCGAACCTCGGCCGCCTCGACCGCGAAGCTCATTTGAATATCAGCCGCTGTCAGCGCTTCGCCACAGAACCAGGTTGATTTCGACAAGCTTGCTTCCATGAAATCCAGATTGCGTTGTACATTTGGATCGAGGTAGCCGTTTCGAACTTTGCTGACAATACCCCTGGCGATCGGTTTGACAAAGAAGGGCATCGGCGCGGTATCGATCCGGCCCATGATCAGCGAGACGATCATCAAGGGCATGAACGTGCCTTCGGCATAGTGCAACCAATACGTGTAGGCCAGACGCTCGGGCGTCCCATCCGCCGGCAACAGGCGCCCGTCATCATATTTGCCCACAAGGTACTCGATGATCGCGCCTGATTCGGCAATGGTCACTCCGGCATCCGTAATCACCGGTGATTTACCGAGCGGGTGAATCGCCAATAATTCCGGCGGCGCAAGGCTCGTCGTCTGATCACGCTTATAGAATTTGATGTCGTAGTCCACACCCAGCTCTTCGAGTAACCAGAGAATGCGTTGCGAACGTGATTTTTCCAGGTGGTGAATCGTGAGCATTGGTTTTTGTCTCAGGAGAGGCGCCGGAGCGGCCGCTCATAATGACACGATCGCCACAAGGGTCATAGGATGCGACACTGCTCCATTGCAGACGAGGTAAGTCAATGCCACAGCTAGTCCTTGCGTGTTTGGCGCTCATGCTAACAACAGGTGCCGCACGCGCCGAACAGCCGCTCGACATCGTCATCTACGGCGCAACTGGAGAAGTTGGCTCGCACGTTGTGCACGAGGCGCTGGATCGCGGTCACCGGGTCACGGCCGTATCGCGCAGACCTGAGCAGGTTGAAATGCAGCATGACAATCTGTGGGTCGTGAAAGGCGACCTCCTCGATAAGGCAAGTGTCACCGAAATTGTGACGGGCAAGGATGTCGTGATCTTGTCGGTGCGCGGTGTGATCGGCGATTCAGGCTGGCCGGAGAGCGCATTGCAATTTATGGCCGCGGAGATACTCGTCGACGCCGTGTTCCAGCAGGGAGCTCGCGCACCACGACTGCTCCACGTCGGCGGCTCGGGAGCGCTCGAAGTTGAGCCTGGCGTCCTTTACGCTGCGAAGCTGCCGAAAATCCTCATACCCAGGAATCTTGAAGTGGAGATCCTGGGCCAGATTCTCGCGCTCGAGTTTTACCACAAGGTCGACGACGTCAAGTGGACTTACGTAACGCCGCCAAAAAACTTTACAAACGGGCCACGGACCGGCGTTTTCCGTATTGGCGGCAGCCGGGCGCTGCAGGATGACTGGGGCAGGACCAGAGTCTCACGTGCCGATTTCGCGGTGGCGCTTATTGATGAGGCAGTTGAGGCCAGACATGTGAGGGAGCAGATCTCGGTCGCTTACTGAGACGAGAGAAACCGCACAATCTCCACCATCGCTGCCGTATCCACCCAGCAATACTTCAACAACTTCTTCTCAAGATCCGCCTTACGCTCCGGCGTCGTTTCCGAGTCTATTGCCTCGAGGAAAAAGTTCGCAGCCGCCATGCCTTCGTTAACTTCGCCGAGCTCTTTGTAATTTATGCTCGACGCAACCGAGGGACCGATGTACTTGAGCGACCAGGATCCGTGCATGTCCGGATGGTAGTAATACTGCTTCGTGATATCAGCGAGATCGACTATCCGCTCGACGATCGCCATGAGTGGCGCTTGCAGATCCGGAAACAGGTCTGCCAACTGTCTGATGACCCGCTCTTCGACGTTTGTGTACTCGAACACAGGCCCTGACTCACCCAGACACTCGATAAGCGACTCGGCAAGCTCTCTCATCGGCGGCTCACCATTGAGATTCAAGAACGCTTTGTGGTCAACGCTTTCTAAAGACCCATCGCCCTTGCCGTCGTCGATATGAACGGACCATTGAACAGGAAGATGTTTGTACGGCCGCGCGCCCTTCCATATCGGAACGGCAGGACCCGTTGTTTCAAAATCCAGGTAGTAGCGTGGGTATGGCAAAGCCTCAAGGAGCTCTTTCGCGCCGGGGAGCACTTCAGGAAAGCCTGCCTTTGTGACGCGATAAATCCACTCGCGCTTGGCACCTTTGATCTCGTCAGCCGGGATGTCGCGTATATCTTTCAGGCCCTTGTTCACCCACGCAAATATGTCCTTCTTGGCACCACGGATGCCGACAATGGGATATTGGGTCTCTGTCGGCCAACAGACCGATTGAAACTCGCACTCATAGGGGGCGGCGCAGTGTCTGCCGACGGGCACGTCCGGCATGTCGCCCGTCACTGTGTCACGCGATTTCACAACAAGCGCTTCAACCTCGTCCTGAAGCCTCTCGGCAGCCTCTGTTACGTCGTCCTTCTTGATCAGCGCGTCGTAATCACCGTCGCCCTGATACTCAAACTGGTTATCGATATAGGCGAGCGAGATAGTCTTGATCGACAGACCCGCACCGCGCAGTACCCAAAGCTGGATCGCCGCATCGAACTTATTGACGTCTTTGACAGAGGCGCCGGACTTAACTTCGATTACATGCCAGGCGTCACCGTCGGGGATCATGACGTCAGCACGAATCAACACGCCTTCATGCTCAAAGGTCGCCTCGAACACGGGAGAGTAGATTCGATCCGCTAACAACTCGCTCGTTTCCTTGAGCATGACGCTCGAATCACGGTTGTAGGGAATCTCAACCGACTTCGCTGTGCCGTATTTTTCCTGCGCCATTTTTCCGACACGATTACCGACGTCGAATATGGCTTGCCGATCGTCTGAGTCCTCAGCGAGCTCAGGGTGATGCTTGTCCAGATAGAGCTTCTTCTGGCATTGCCAGGCGGCGATCAGTTTGGATTTGGAGAAGTAGGGTTCTGGGCTGGACATGCTTGTGCTCATGACGGGTTCGTCTTGCGATCGGATGTTACTCCGTTTTTGTAATCAATAGGTTATAGTGAATTTTTCCTGTCGGAGGTGAGGAAGGGTTTGGTGCTCCTCATTGCGAGATCTTACCCGAGGCCGACACGCGGATTTTCAGTTTGTTGGTGGAGAATCACGGGCTATATTTTTCAGTAGGTTACCGGGGCGTCCGTCGCCTAATTTGCATCACTGTGCATAACGAGGCACAGCTGATGCACGCAAAATTCGCGCAAGAGTTTATCTATGCTCTTCACAAGAACGTGAAATAGCTACGTCCACCTCAAGATCTATTTTCTGCGGAACCGCGATTTATAGTCCTTGCACCGCTCAACAATCAGCGAAGCAACGGACTCTGATATTGAGTGCGGCTTGTTGATGCCGGGAATCTCCTCAAGGAGCCTGCCCGCTAGCGCCGGAAAGCGCGCGCGAGTTTGCGCCGCACCGAGCCCCGCATCTGCGGCAAAGCGGTCAATGTCTTTTAGATGGACCAACGCCGATTTAGGTTGTTTGCCTATCTTCATCGCCATCCTGTCAGTTAGTTCTGAGTAAAATACGGTTGAGACGAGATCGTAAAGCGGCGCAAGACGCACTGACCGATCTGGCATATATAAAAGCGAAAAGTTTTTTGCATGCGCATCATGATTGCCAATCAGCAAATTGAAAATGACGGCATCAAGCAAAGCGATCAGGTCAGGTGCCGGGGCGCTTGACGTGTCTCGGATCAAGGCAAAACAGTCCGCCAGCGACGGCCCGCCTTCGGCCTGATATTTCGTTTCCGACGGAATACCTAGCGCTTGACAGAAATCTTCCTGGTGAAGGCGCTGAATGTTTCCGTCGTCATCACGGATACGGTCGTACCGTTCGGCGAGCAGATAGTCGATGTCTTCAACTTTGCCGATTTGGACTGGCGCTGCGTTCAACTCGCACGCACGCGCCAACGCCATGCAAAACGCCTCGTTGAAGACGACGCCTTCATAGGTGTCAATCGCCGGCTTGAGAACGTGTGAGCTGGGGGCGCTACCGCGTGGTATGGAGATTCCTCCATCATCGAGGCGAACGGCAATCTTGTCCTGCGCACCCGCGAGCGACAGGCGAATACCATCCTCACCGGCCATGAGCGGCTTTCGCGGCAGCTCCCGCAGGATTTTGGCGAGTTCGTCATCGGCGAGCTCCCGGTATCGATTGTCGTCTTCTGATATGGCCTCTTCTTTCGTCTGAAATGAGATCGCGCCAGCGCACTCACCGCCGATTTCTTCGAGCATCGCAAAGTCGTTCTTGTCGCTGATGCCAAGAATGCGTGCGATGACATTGCGGTTGTCTTCCTCAGGAAGAATTCCGCCAAAAAAACCACGGCACTCTTTTTGCGTGAACGGCTCTTGGCGCAGGGGCAGTGACCAGGACAGCGCGATTGGATCAGGCTTGCCAAGCCAGGATGCTTCGTATCGGAAGGTCATTTGCCCGCCATCGTTCTGTACGAGCTGGCCGACGAGCTCGCGGTCATAGAACACATTGAGGGTGCGGGCCATGCTTATCCTTCGCCGAAACTATGGGGCGAACACAACGTCAGGCGCATACCGAGCGTCTTCATCACGGTCAGGGTCTTGCCGATCTGGCAGGTGGGCTTGCCGTTTTCAAGGTCGCTGATGAAGCGCATCCCGGTGCCGGACGTCAGGGCGAGTTCAGCCTGAGTGAGGCCCATTGCCTTGCGTTCTTTTTTGACCAGTCTGCCCAATTCTTCCGGTGCTAAATTCATTGTTGCGCCATTCTATCTTCCCGATCGGGAATATTAGTCGGATTTCGGTCGGTTGGCAACACAATGTTCCCGATCGGGAATAATTGCTCCAAAATGCGTGCCTCGAAGCTATTTATTCCCGAACGGGAAGAAATGGTCCCAGACCGAGCGGCTTGGGTTCAATTTGTTGCTCAAGACACAAGCAGCAAAGCCACGCAATCACCGTTATCTGTTGATTTGCACCGAATATTGACCCGGTATTTGCATTGAAAATCAGCCCCACCGAACGCGATGAAATTCAGTATATCCAGGCGCTCGGTATGACCAGACGGGTCATTCTACGATACAATATTGCATACGGAATGGATCAAATTTGAGGGCAAATCAACAGGCCTAAGCCGTTGAAAAGAATGGTGGCCAGGGGCGGAATGGAACGCTGGCTTCGCCAGCTCGCACTTCGTGCGTCTGTCTGCGCTGCGCGCCTCGGATGAACCACCGACACGCGGATTTTCAGAACGTCGGTGGAAGCCTTCTGGCTATATGTTTCAAGCAGTTACCGGGACGTCCGTTGCCCAAATTGCAGCATGATGCGGAACGCTGCACGACCGGTTCACGCAAAAATCACGCACGATTGCCGAAGCGCATGTGCCGAGCTTGATGTCCGACTTCGAGTCTTCGTATTTCATCTCGGAGATCATCTACTACCCGCGACGTGACTTCGCGCTCCAACCAGCGGGCCGTTTTGTTGACTTGCCTCTTCGAACGCGCGCGCTATTCGCCACGGATGATTCGATTCACTACCCAGGAGTCGCGAACGTAAATGAGGGCGATCCAGTGCCGGGCCATGTCGTTGGCCATTTGCGCGGCCGTTTCGGCGGACTCGCCCGCCGCGATGCGGGCCTCATAGGCTGACTGCGCGGCACGTCGCTTTTCGTTGCGTGAGTAGTTCAGCGTGTTGTTGCACTCGCTCATCACGTAATTGACCGCCTGCGGAGCGGACACTGCCGATAGCAATTGCGCGCGCAACTGCGGCGTCAACTCGGTGTAACGTTTGATCGCCCACTCTTCGTCGATGAAGCCGACTGCGCGGCAGCCCGCAAGAAATCGAGCCGTCGTGAAAAGTGCCCGGTTCTTCATGGCCGCTCTACCTTTTAGGTTTGGATAAGCCTCGGGAACCATCAGGGCACGGCGCCGATATTCCTCCAGCATGATTGCGGCGATTCCACCACTGGGGTCGAGACTGCCGGTCACAGCGATAACGCCAAGCAGGCTGTAAGACATCGCGTTGATATTCACATCGCTCATGAACAGCCGTCGAAACGTGTCAGTAGTACCTTCACGGAAGCGGCACCAGTAGTTGGCGGCCGCAGCGGAGTGAATTGTCAGTTCGATGAAACCGTATGTGTCGTGGATTTCTTCGAGCTCGGAAAAAACCTCCCGACAATTCTCTGCCAGCGCGAAACCATCAGGCGAGTTTTCGCGACTGTTTACCATCGCGATGGTGTCGGCAAACACCGTCTCCATTTCAGCGAGATATTCGCGGGCCACTTGTTGCGCAGACGCCAGCTCGATTGAGAACAGCGTAAATTCGCGCGCATCACTCTCCTCGATGAACTCGCGCTCGACCAGTTCAGCCAGTGCATCCTGTCGGTCGGCAATTGCCCGTTGTGCCGCAGGGTCTCCGGTATCGATTTTGTCGAAGAATGAGAAGGCACCATCCGGAGAGTAGCCGGCGGCCACTGCCATGCGCAGACCCAGTTCGTCGGCAAGCACTTCTTCTGCGACGCTTGGCTGATAGAATTCATTGGGATTCTGCGGCAGATGATCAGCGATGATGTGCGACATTTCGTGACCGAGTACGAATGCAACCTCATCCTCGGTTTCTGCGTTGAGCATGAGCGGCAGGCACACTTCCACCCAGCCGCCGGCGTAGACGGCTGCCCGCTTCTCGGAGCAGGTAGTAACCGTCACTTCTGCAAACTGTGCCGGTAGCCCGACTCCGCTCTCCAGGCGGCTGCTTATCCTTTGTACTGCATCCGAAATGTCATCGGCTCGCCATACTGAATTAGGACTGCCGATCCGGAAAACCTGGCGCTGCAGGTACCACTCTGCGGGATATTTCCGAAATACGGAATCGTCGGCTGGTGCAGGACTGCACATGAGGAGTGTGAGTCCGCACAAGACGCCGAAAATGAGGCGCGTCATTCTGGTGTTTCGTCGTTGTCTTTCTGGCAGTAGACAGGATTAGAGCCCCGACTTGCCAGCGTCGTGGTCTCAAAACAGCGAATGGATCCGCCGTTCTCGGTCTGACCGGGACAAGAGTCCCCCTCGAACTCGACGTGCTTACGGCGCAGTTCGATCAACTCCACTTCGGTGCTTTGTTGGTCTGCTGTCGCGTCTCCGGGCGTCGACAGAGGAACCGTAAATCTCTGAGTCGCGGGATCATAGCCCAGTGCCGCCAACGGAAACTTTAGTTGTGCACCCAGCTCTGACTGACGTGTGGTCTGGCCGGGCAGGTATGCCGGGGTGGTCGCGCGCGCTACAGTGCGGTATCCGGTGATGCTACAGGTGCCGGCGGGTACAGCAGGGTCAGTACCTGACGCGCTTTCGTGCTCCGACGCATTCTGCCCCGAAACCTCGTCACTGCTTGCCGTATTTACCGCGAAGATAACGACGCACAGAATTAAGACGCGTCCTGATTTCATTTTGCAAATGTGTCCATGGAACGTAGCTGTCCAAAGCCATAACGCCGAAGGCAACCAACCAATGCTCCGGAGTAGTCCGCAGTAGAGTCGCCTCGCAGATTAGCACGACGAAAGCAGTCGAACCAACCGCGACCGCAGTGAGAAAATGGAGTCGCGATTCCGAAAGCGTGCCATCAGGTTTTACCACCACGGCTCTCGCCCTGGTTTGAAGCAGCAGCCTGGCGCCGGTCATAGCCAGGCACAGCAGGCCAATGAGACAAGCCTCGTACACCATAGACCCGACGCCAAAAGGTCTTTCCGGGATGAACTTGCGATCGCCCCTGCTCGCGAGGTCGTCGAAATGCGCCGCATGCGCCATGACGCCGCCGACCGAGCCATACACCGGTGTCTGCACGACATCCGAGGCCGCGCGAAAGCTCTGCCCATAAAAGACAACGGCATCGGTGAGCTCTACACCTGGATCGTCTGCCAGCAGCAAGTCCGACAGCGTGATGGTCTCGAACGGCAGCAATCCCTGGTAGACAAGGGGTTGTGGGGCGAGCGCCGGGAACAAACTACCGACGAACCGCTTGAACAGGCGCATCGGCCACGACCGCGGAATCTGCGCACACGCTTCCAATGCGTTACTTTCCCCGGCTACGCATTGGGCAGGTGTTCCACGCCAGGCGATTTCGGTCGGCTTGGAACGACGTTTTTCCAGCGGCGCACAATCCGCCTGTTGACAGTAAATATCGCGCATTGCGAGGCCAGCCGGGAGGGGCTCCGTGTCGCCACCCGGCAGCGCTACGGTTGTACCGTCGAGCTGCAGGTATCTCGCATCGACGACGTTGGCTCCCAACTCCTTTGCCCGGGCATAAAAGGCCAGGCTGTCGGGTGGCGGCGGCGCGCTGGTACCGTCCCAGGGAGAAGCGAGCAGCACAGGCGTGTCGAATTCCTTGAGGGATTCGAGCAAGGCATTTGTCGCGACGGGGTCGCGAACATCGAGAAAAAGAATGTCGACGAAAAGTGCGGCGGGCCGGTAGGCGGCGATTTCAGACAGGACCTCGCCCTGCAAAGCGTGTGACAGCGGCCAGCTGGCCTGCAGGTTGGCGAGATCGCCGTCTGTGGCCAGTACCGTTACGATGGGCGGTCGCAGAGGCGGCTCGATTACGATCGCTGCGACATCGTAGAACAGGTCCTGGCTGATACGACGCTGGGCATCGCCCACACCCAACACGTCGATGAAGATAAGTGCCGTGCTCGCTATCCAGACACAGGCAAAGCGCCACGCCTCGGAGGAGAAGTTGACACGCGCGATGATCGGATCCATAGAGCCAACTATAGTCCGGCGGAGAGTCCTGCGCGACTGCTCCAGCCGGACAAGGTGTTAACTATGTGGGCTATACTTTGACTCGTAAGTTGGTCCGCTGCCGACTCTCGCATAGGTAGCGACCTCAACCCGTCAATACAACACATCGGTCAGGGCGTTCAGACCTAGTTCAGAAACGATAAGTACCATGATTGAATGCTGCAGAAGTCATGGAGAAAGTTGTGCCTACAACAAGTTATGTTGATCTCGCGATCAAACTACTGCGAGACGCGGCAGGTTTCTATAGAAATGTCGGCGAACAGAATCGGCCGATAAAAAGCGAAATGTTTGATAATGCCGATGTCTACGATCAGGTCGCCGACTTGTTGGAGGAGGATCCTGCCGGCTTTCTTGAACTCGAAGAGCTATGAAAATTGGCTTGGTAAGTTACTTTGAGTGACGGTAAGTGATGCTGGTTTTGGCGCCAAGTTGGGCACAGTGTTAACTATGTGTCCGGAACAAGATGTAAACCATGTGACCGGTTAGCACTCTGAAAAGAATGGTGGCCAGGGGCAGACCGATTCGCGACAAATCCGCATAGCCGATTTGGACGCCAAGGGCGCCCCGAAGGGGTGACGAGCGTAGCGAGGAATCCACCGAACCAAGACGGGAAAGCCGCCCGAAGTCGGTTGAAGTCGGATTAACCACCGGCACGCGGATTTTCAGTCGCGAGTAGGATCGCCTAGGGCTCTATATTTCAGAGAGTTACCGGGGCGTTCGTTGCTAAATTTGCAGCAAAGTGCAGGACAACGCACAGCTAGCTCACGTAGAATTCACGCACGAATAGCCTTACGGAGTAGCGGCCTGCAGCTCCATGTAAGTCTGGCGACACCGGTTTTCGTACCGCGGCACACGCGTCTCGGCCTCTAGCAATGCCGTCAGCGCCGGGCCGACCAGTTCTCTGCTCTCCTCAAGCGCACCTTGCCTCAGAAGCGCCTC
>Ga0316189_10007890_pt1 | contig 10032 bp, 7 predicted proteins | sample LowCovwburrow_MG_FD_204930 | JGI IMG/M metagenome (GOLD analysis project Ga0316189, IMG submission 204930) | Coastal sediment microbial communities from Maine, United States - Lowes Cove worm burrow | ecosystem: Environmental > Aquatic > Marine > Coastal > Sediment | place: USA: Maine... | reverse complement strand
AGGGTTCTGGAAGAAGTTCTTGGATCTTTGCAGAAAAATTTACCGGCAACAAGTAGTGGTCAAAAAGAGCAATTGGATTTTTCAAAAATCAAAGTACCTCAGGTACTGATTGACCAGATAAGAGAAAATATCAACTTGGGAAATCTCATGGGGCTGGATCCCTGTTTTGCTGAACTGGCAAAAGTCGAACCAGATGGTAAAAAACTGGCGGAGCATTTGAAGAATTTGGCTGACCAATTCGACACCAATGAAATCCTGAGTCTTTTGGATACTATTGATGAATAGCTGTCTCATTTATTCCAAAAATCAAAGGTACTTTATTTAGTAAATCTAGGAGAAAACAGACATGGCGAGTCAGGATGATCGAAGGAAGAGTCCTCGCATTCAATTGAAATTAACTTTTTCAGTATCCTATGAAAATACGATTGTCACCGGAGAGCTTCTTGATTTAAGTACAGGGGGAATCTGTTTTGCCTCAAAACTTGAATTTTCACAGGATGCAAGTTTTTTCCTGACGTTACCGGGCAATGATGAAAAGGAGATTGAGGCCCAGGTAGTAAGGTGCGATCCGTTGCCCTATGCCTCTTGTAGAGTTGCCGCCACGTTTGTGGGAGGAGAGTTACCATATTTGGAAAACATCGTAAAATTCACTAAAGGCGATTGGAATTAATGAAGGCGAGTCTTTCAATCCACAGCTGACCTATGACTATGGTTTTCATTTGGCTGTCCAAATATAGTGGTATTATGACCACCTATACCAAAAGTGTGGAATATTTGGCTTGTTCAATATTTAAGGGCTACCGGTATAACTTATGAAAGTAATTTCACAAATTTGCGGATTGATTTCACTTGCACTCGGGTTCATTGTGCTTTTTGGTTGGTACACCCACTCCACCACTTTAATTCAGGTTCACGCCAGCTTCGTCCCGATGCAATACAATACTGCATTAGGATTTCTTGTCTGCGGCATCGGTCTGCTGGCGATCATCCAAACCAGATTTAAAATCTCCAGACTATCTGGCTTCTTTCTCGTCCTTCTTGGGGGACTGACTCTAATTGAGTATATATTTGGCGCTGATCTGGGTATTGATCAGTTATTCATGGAACATTATGTTTCTTTGAAATCCTCTCACCCCGGGCGCATGGCCCCGAACACTGCATTGTGTTTCCTGCTGGTTGGTTTTTCCGCATTAGTTGCAAGCAATTTCGATAAAGTTACCAAGAATTTTGCGATTCTTGGGGTTCTGGGTGGGTTGGTATTTTTTTTAGGAACTGTTCCCTTCGTTGGTTATCTCACCGGAGTAGAAACTGCTTATGGTTGGGGTAATCTGACACGAATGGCCGTTCATACCTCCTTTGGTTTCATTATTCTTGGTGTGGGTTTAGTTTTATATGCTTGGAAAAAAGAACTTCCTGATCAAAAGGGATTTCCAAAATGGCTACCTCTGCTGGTGGGGATTGCGGCCATAAACATAACCATTCTGGTGTGGCAGGCTGTATCCCTGGATTTTTACAATAATATGCACAGCCTCATTCAACAAAAGGGCGATAAGATAAAAGCTAAAATTCTATCTGAACTGGACGAAGTGGACAAGGCCCTGATACGAATGGTCCGGCGCTGGGAAGCGGCGGGAGCCCCTGCCCAAAAAATATGGCAATCGGATGGTTCCATATATGCAGAACATTTCAGGAGCCTGATCCGAGTGGGTTATATGTCCCCCTCATTAAAAGTGGTGTGGGTGGCTCCTTTAAGGGGAAACGAAGAAATAATCGGACGGGACTATAGCCAGGACAGTGATTTTTCTGAAGAGTTCATGCGCTCACGAAGTAAAAAAGTACCCTTTGTCTCAAGGGTTTTTGATATTGGGAAAGATAAAAGAATTTTTGGAATGGTGTACCCAATTTATCATAATGAAAACTTTGAAGGGTATATCGTTGGTGTAATAAAAATTGAAGCAATGATGCAGCTATTATTTGATGAAAGGCTTAGTGAAGGATTAAAACTGAAATTTTTGGATCAACCCATCTCTAAAGCAACTGCAAATATTATAAAAACTAGCTGGCAGATCATTCTTCCGATCCGGTTTTATGAAAACTCCTGGACTCTGGTTGTAGAGGTAGAGCCCAGTTGGTTGAAAACCAACTTTTCTATCATTCCATCATTGGTCCTGGGTTTTGGCCTGCTCCTTTCATTGGTGCTGACCTGGGCGGTTCATCTTGCTTTAAAAGCAAAGTTTTATGCTAATGAGACTGTTGCTGCAAATGATGCCTTAAAAGGTGCCCATGATGAACTGGAATTGCGCGTTGAAGAAAGAACACGTGAATTGCGATTGAGTGAAGAAAAGACCCGCGCGGTTATCAACACCGCCATGGATGCTGTGATCCAGATCGATCATCAAAATAAAGTATTGGACTGGAATGTTCAGGCCGAGAAAATTTATGGTTGGTCGAAGCAAGAAGTTTTGGGGTTCGCTATTTCGGATTATATTATTCCGGAACAATACAGGGAAGATCATATAAAAGGTTTCAAGCATTTTCTTGATACGGGCAAAGGGCCGGCACTAAATACCCGAATTGAAATCACGGCATTGCGGAAGAATGGAGAGGAGTTTCCAATAGAGCTAACCATCACTCCGATCAAGAGAGGCAATAATTATATTTTCAACGCATTTACCCGCGATATTTCAGAACGCAAAAAGGCCGAAGAAGAATTGCTTAAAAATAATATATTCTCGGAATTGCATAAAAATATTGCTGTCTCGGCAAATCAAAATCTTCCAGTCGAAGATGGAATGCAATTGGCCCTGAAATGTGTCTGTGAGGGCCTCGGCTGGCCCATCGGTCATGTCTATTTGCCGGATCCTGAAAACCCAAGTGGGCGCTTGACCCCCTCCAATATTTGGTTTGCAAATAAACTGGAAGTTCATCGCCCTTTTATCGAAGTCACCAAGGCAAGTACTTTCGATAAAGGGGTTGGATTGCCCGGGCGGGTTTTGGAAAACGGCAAACCTGAGTGGATTAAAACGGTGAACAATAATCCCAATTTTCCAAGAGCTCCCATAGCAGATAAGGTTGGGCTTAAAACGGGTTTTGCCTTCCCTGTTTTAATAGGAAACGAGGTAGCAGGGGTGATGGAGTTTTTTTCCGATGTAGATAAAGAGCCGGATAATGAACTTCTGGAAATGATGGAGGACATTGGGACTCTTCTGGGAAGCCTTGTTGAGAGAAAACGTGGGGAGGAACAGCTTGAATTTGCCCGGCAAAAAGCCGAGAAAGCCAATCAGGCCAAAAGCATTTTCATCTCCAGCATGAGTCATGAAATTCGAACGCCGATGAACGCGATTCTCGGTTACGCGCAAATTCTTAAACGTGATAAAGAGTTGAGTGATAAGCAGCAAAAAGGAGTGGACTCGATTCACCGTGCTGGAAAACACCTACTTGAAATAATCAATGATATTCTTGATTTTTCCAAGATCGAAGCGGGAAAAATGGAAGTCCATCCGCATGATTTTGACCTTGGAAGTTTGGTCCAGGATTTGATAGTGATCTTTTCCGGTAAATGCGACCAGAAAGGACTTAAGCTTCAGTCCGAAGGTATCCAGGAAGGGCAGAAGGTTCATGTTCACACCGAGGCGGCAAAGTTGAGGCAGGTGTTGGTCAACCTTATTGGGAATGCGGTGAAGTTCACGGATTCAGGAGGTGTGGTTTTAAGGGTCATGCCCATGACGGGCGATGAGTTTTATTTTGAGGTGAAAGACACGGGGCAGGGCATTCCGTCTGGAAAACTTAAAACCATCTTTGAATCATTTCAGCAGGATGAAGAAGGGATTAAAAAGGGAGGAACCGGGTTGGGGCTACCCATTGCTTGTAAAGTCGTTGAAACCATGGGCGGTGAAATAGAAGTGGAATCAGAAGTTGGTCAGGGATCCCGATTTTTCTTTACTCTCAACCTTCCTCCGGCAAAGGAAAAGGTCCATGAGCGGGATGACCGTTTGACTCGAGCTATTGGTATGGCTCCTGGGCATTCTGTTAAAACGGTTTTGATTGATGACAACAAGGACAACCTTAACGTTCTTTCCGCAACGTTGATGGAAATGGGTATTGAAACAATTATGACCGAAAGTGGCCCTGAGGGTCTTGATAAGATCAATGAAATTAATCCAGATATTATTTTTGTCGACTACCAGATGCCGGAGATGAATGGGCTGGAAGTGACCAGGATTGTTAAGGAAAAGTATGGCCCCGACAAAATTAAGATTGTCATGATATCCGCCTCTACATTCGATCATCATCGTGAACAGTATATGAAGGAAGGTGTGCATGCTTTTGTTGGTAAACCTTTTCTTCGAGAAGAAGTTCTAGGTGTTATAGCGCGATTATTAGAGGTCGAATACGAGTACGATGAAGAACCAATAGCAACAGATGCTGGAGTAGAGAGTATCGATTTTTCTACGATCATACTCCCAGATGAACTTCATGCCTCTTTAAAAGAAATGGCCAGTATGGGGATGATGACAGAGTTGGAAGAACTCTTACCGCAGGTTGAGAGTAGTGGGCCTAGTGGCCCCGGTTTAGCCGCACAACTGCAAGAACTGATGGATCAATTTGACACAGATGGAATCATTCAATTATTGGAGAAAACGGGTAATGAGTGAGAGCCCTGAAAATCAAGATGTCGGCAGGCTTCTGTTGGTCGACGATACTCCAACCAATCTGGCGGTGCTAAAGGAAACATTGGCTCCAAAGGGCTACAAACTTATGTTCGCCAACTCAGGGGAGAAGGCCCTTGAAATTTCGGCTAAGACGATCCCGGAACTGATTCTTCTCGATATCATGATGCCGGGAATAGATGGGCTGGAAACCTGTCGCCAATTCAAAGCAGACCCCAAGACCCGAGAAATCCCAATCATTTTTATCACCGCAAAAAAGGAATCGGAAGATATTGTTGCAGGGTTTCAAGCCGGAGGAGTCGACTATATAACAAAACCGTTCCAGCAGGATGAGGTATGCGCCCGGGTGCGAACTCATTTGGATCTGATTCGACTGCGAAAGTCGCTAGAGGAACAATATAACCGGGTCCGTGAAGTTCTGGAAAAAACCTTAAGCGGAAGCGTTGGACTGCTAACAGAAATCCTCTCCAGCTTTGACTCGGTTTTGTTTGAGCATGCCACCCATTTAAAAGAACTGGTCCGGGAAGTAGCTGCCGAATTAAAAGTCAAGAATGCATGGGAACTGGAAATAGCTGCCATGCTTGCCCCCATCGGCTATGTTTCCATCCCTCAGGAAGTAATAACAAAATTTAAGGAAGGCAATAGCCTCAATAAAGACGAGCAGTTAATACTAGCTTCGGTTTATGAATCGGGCTCTCAAAGTCTGGCACGAATTCCGCACCTCAAACAGGTTTCAAAAATTGTTTTATATCTGGGCAAATATTATGACGGCGAGGGGATGCCTTCCGACTCTGTAGTTAAAAAGAATATTCCTTATGGTGCGAGAATTTTAAAACTACTTGGCGATATGCTGAAGTTGGAAGATGAGGGGAATAACCGAATCCAGGCACTTGATTTAATGAGGAGCCCTAGAGGACGTTATGACCCTGATATCCTGGCAGCTGTTTACCAGTATTTTGTTTCGCAAATAACAGATGTAAAACTTGAAGATGATGATGCCATCCCTATTGCTATAAAGCAGTTAAAGGCTGGCCATGTGTTGTCAAGAAGCGTTTTTTCAATGGACGGTGAGAACCTCCTTGTTGAGGGCACAAAGGTTACCAAGATGAAGTTAGACCTTCTCCTCAATCATTCAAAGCTGAATGGGCTGAAGGAACCTATTTACATTAAAAACATGAATTCAGATTAACAAATTCTATGAGCAGTAGAATAATGTTTTGAAAGGACAGAGTATGGACAAACTAGAAAAGGACGATGTGGCTAGTTGGCGTGTTCTTGTAGTAGATGATACTCCTGCAAATCTTGCAGTGTTGAAGGAAACGTTAACTCCAGAAGGCTATAAACTGGCGTTCGCCAATACTGGGGAGAAGGCTCTGGAAATTGCAGCCCAGATCAATCCGGACCTGATTCTTCTTGATGTGATGATGCCCGGAATAGATGGCTACGAGACCTGCACTCGTTTAAAGAAAGATGATAAAACCAAAGACATCCCCATCATTTTTATTACCGCCAAAAAAGAAACGGAAGATGTTGTCCAGGGTTTTAAGGTGGGTGGTATCGATTACATCCCGAAACCGTTTCAGCAAGATGAGGTCTGTTCCCGGGTTCGCACCCATCTTGAGTTACGCGAATTACAGAAACGTCTTGAGCATAAAGTTAAGGAAAGGACCCAGCAGCTTAACGAAAGCCGTCTTGAAATTGTTGGCCGCCTTGGAAAAGCGGCAGAGTATAAGGACAATGAAACGGGGATGCATGTTATCCGTATGAGCCAGTTCAGTGAATTGCTGGCCAGAGAACTGGGAAAGGACGATCACTATTGCGAGTTGATCCTTAATGCCAGTCCCATGCACGATATCGGGAAAATTGGTATTCCTGATCGAGTATTACTCAAACCGGGAAAACTTGATGATGACGAGTGGCAAATAATGAAATCTCACACCACAATGGGGGCGGAAATTCTTTCAGGTGGCGAGTCCGAATTAATGAAGATGTCGGCAACCATTGCTATCACCCATCAGGAGAAATGGGATGGATCGGGTTATCCGGAAGGATTAAAGGGTGAAGAAATTCCACTCGAAGGACGCATTGTGGCAATCGCCGATGTCTTCGACGCTTTAACTTCTGTTCGCCCCTATAAAAAGGCCTGGACGGTCGAAAAGGCTGTTGAACTGATTGAGCAAGAAAGCGGGAAACATTTTGACCCCGCACTGGTCCCGTTGTTTGTAAAGGTTTTACCAGAAGTCATCAAAGTTAAGGATAAATTCTCCGATAGTCATGCGGCCAGCTCAAGTTAGCAGGGATTTATATGTTAAGGAACATCCCTTAACTCTTGATAGAAAATAACTCGGGATTATTTTATGTCTAATGATTCAAGTCAGGACTCGAAGGAACACAGAGAATATTATCGAATAGCCGTTGAGATTCCCGTTAGCGTTTCTCGTGCGACCGATGAGGAGCAAGCTAATCCATTAGCCCAGATCATTTTTGATACGGAAATGATGGAACTGGCCCATCTTCCATCCAATGCGGACTCCATGGATCCCAAGGAATGGATGAAGATGGTGAACAACAAGTTGAATGAAATCATTTCCTTGATCAATGGTGATAGCGATCAGGGGTCTCAGGAAACCACCTTTGTCCAAATCAGTGCAGGAGGGATGGATTTTTTTAATGACCAGTCCTTTGAAGCCGAGGAAGTATTAAAATTCAAACTGGCGTTGGAATCGGAAGTCGAAAACCATCACCTGAAAATTTTTGGAAAGGTGCTGGCCTCGAAGAGAGATGACCAGTTTGACAGTATTAAGACGAGTGTTGTTTTTATAGGATTGGATGATGATATCAGAAACATAATTTCAAATTTCATAATAAACAAGGAACGTGAAACCCTTCGCGATCGAATGGATCAGGGAAACTACTAGGGAGCTCGTTAATAAGATATGTTCATATTAATTGGATACTTCGTTGTAATTGGCATGATAACCCTGGGATACCTCTGGGAACATGGCAACCTTTCCTTGTTATTTCAACCTGCGGAACTGGTAATTATAGGTGGAGGTGCTTTGGGTTCTATGATGGTTGCGTCCTCTCCAAAAGTTTTCAAGCGCGTGCTTGAGGCAACCAAGGGACTATTCACTCATAAGTCCTATGAGTCGAAAGATTATATTGAATTGTTACTCGTGGGCAACGGTATTATTGACAAAATAAAAAGAGAGGGGCTCAGGTCTATTGAACCCGATTTGGACAAACCGCAAAAGAGTAAATTATTCCGAAAGTTTCCAAGATTTTCGAAAAACCTGCATGCTTTGAACTTGCTGGCAGACTCGTTTCGAATCATTTCCATGACCAAGCTTTCTGGCCATCAAATGGATGCCCTCCTGGAGGCCGAAATTGATAATTTTCACGAAGAGATGATGGGTCCTTCCAAGACCATGGCCCATGTTGCAGATGCCCTGCCTGCCTTGGGTATTGTTGCAGCTGTTTTGGGTATTGTCATCACCATGACAAAAATTAATGAACCTGCTGAGGTTTTAGGTCATAGCATTGGAGCGGCCATGGTGGGGACTTTCCTGGGTATTTTGTTGGCCTATGGTTTCGTTGGACCCATGGCAAAAAAGCTGGAAGCCATCGCTGATGAAGAAAAGGAATACCTGAATGTTTTAAAAACCATTATCGTCAGTTTTGTCAGCGGGGTCCACCCCAAGCTGGCCATTGAGTTTGGACGGATTCTTATTCCAGATATGGACAGGCCTGCATTTTTAGAAATGGAGAAGCAGTTAAGAATCGCAAGTAAGGCTACCTCTGGGTAGGTGAATTAGATTGAAGGTTTAAAACCACCATAAATTGCCGACATAGAGCCATGACAGAAAAAGAAAAATCTGAATTACCACCACAATTAATATTTAATATCGTCTTGAAAAAGATGCAGAGAAAAAATATATCTTTTATTCTCAAGCAGCATCATATTGAGCCCAGACAAATGCAGGCTTGGGAGAATATGTTGCTTTCGCACGGGCCGAAGATTTATGAGAAAACCGAAGAGGAGGAAAAAGCAAAAGAGCTGGCTAGCAAGGGCGACCTGATAATAAAAAAGGTGAAAAAAGGACATGACGGACACCATGCAGGAGCATGGAAAGTGGCCTACGCAGATTTCGTAACAGCAATGATGGCATTCTTCCTGTTAATGTGGTTGGTCACCATGACCGAGGAAGTTAAGAAAATAGGCATAGCGGACTATTTTGAAAAATATTCCTTGTTGGAAGATTATGGTGTGACTGAAAAGTCCGGAAAAATCCATCAAACGGAAGTTGGAAGGTTGCAGAAAAATGAAGTTAAAGAAGATCCCTATAAGCGGATGACGGATGCCCTGCAAAAAGAGATAAAAGCTCAGTTTGGTTCCAAGTCCGATCAGGTCCAAATGGAATTCACTTCCGATGGATTTAGAATTCAGTTGGTCGACAAATTTGATGCTCCCATGTTTGATTCTGGAAGTAACAAGTTGAAATCCTGGCCGAAGGAACTTATTGGAATAGTTTCCAGAACTATCATTGATATTCCAGTTAAATTAGGTATTGAAGGCTACACTGACTCTGTCCCTTTCAACGCAAAGGGAATCACCAATTGGGAGCTCTCTGCACTGAGGGCCGCTGCGGCCCGTAGTGAATTTGAAAAAAATGGTATTCCTGCTTCCCGTTTTGCAAAAATTGTCGGTTATGCGCATACGCGTCCGTTAATACCGGACGACCCTACCAGCCCCAAAAACAGAAGAATTGCCATTACGCTATTCCCTTGATTTACCCAAGAAACAGTTGGGTTTGTTCTCTTAATAGCTCTGTTTCTTATTATTAATATTTGTGCTGAATACTTATAAACCGTTCATTGACGACAGAGAGGTTTTTCGAATGAAAAGGTTCAGTATCTTCCTAGCCATCATACTGGGTGTGTTCACCCTTGCCGTTCCAGGCCAATCCCAGGTGGCGGAAGAGACGCTCTCCCACGACAAGAAATCGGACGTGGCTATTCTCAAGCACCCTGTTGCCGAACTGACTGAACAAGAGCAAGCCTGGGTCCGTGACCATACCGTCAAAGTGGGCATCGAAGAGTGGCCACAACTGGTATTCACTGGCAAAGACGGTGGCGCGGATGGCTTGGCAGGAGGCTACCTGGATCTTATCGCCCAGAAAACGGGGTTGAAATTCCAGATTATCAGCGACGAATGGGACGCTCTGCTCACCGGTTTTCGCGAAAAGCGTATCGACCTCCTTCCCGCGACCTATTTCACCAAAGAACGATCCTCTTACGGTCTCTACTCTACCCCTTATTTCAATATGCGGGAATTCTTCTACGTTAAGGACGGCAACATCCA
>Ga0316189_10007888_pt1 | contig 10033 bp, 9 predicted proteins | sample LowCovwburrow_MG_FD_204930 | JGI IMG/M metagenome (GOLD analysis project Ga0316189, IMG submission 204930) | Coastal sediment microbial communities from Maine, United States - Lowes Cove worm burrow | ecosystem: Environmental > Aquatic > Marine > Coastal > Sediment | place: USA: Maine... | reverse complement strand
ATATTGTGGCAGCAAAAGCAGGCACTGTTGAACAAAACCTGATCCCGGCCAATGCGCAGAATCGCTATGCAGTCCGCCCGAAAGACCTGCCGCTTAGCTGCCCGATGCCCGGCATGTATCTTTGGAGTTCCCATCCGAAAGTCTATTTGCCGATTGAGGCGACTGGTGAGGCAAAATGTCCTTACTGCGGAGCGCAGTATCAAATGACGGACGCTGACGACTAGTTGGCGAGCATGTCCTTGTAGACATCGATCGTTTCGCGCGCCGTCTTTTCGACGGTAAACTCAGTCAATACACGTTGTTTGGCCGCGGCACTCATGCGTTGCAGTTTTTCGCGATCATTGTAGAGCTCCAGAATCCTGTCCCGGATTGCATCAGGGTTACCCGGTTTGACAACGAATCCCGAGACGTCTTTCTCGACCAGCTCGGGGCTTCCACCGGCGGTCGTTACGATGGGCGTTACGCCGGCAATCATGGCCTCCAGAATGGCGCGCGGCAGGCCCTCGCGCTTTAGCGTCGGGAGTACGGTGATGTCGACACCCTTCAGAATCCACGGCATCCGTTTGAGGAAGCCGTGCAAATGAATGCGCTCGGCATAGCTGTTTTTCGCGACCAGCTTTTTGTGTAAATCACTATCCATCTTGGTGCCGGCCATCAGTACATGAATGTCGAGTCCTGGCGGTAGTCGATTTATGGCCTCTATAAAGACTGGCACCCCCTTTCGTGGCACCGCCCGGAGAGTGCAGGCGACAACAAATGCGCCTTGCGGAATGCCGTATTGGGTCAAGTCTTCGGCTTCACCCTCGTAGAGTTCCGGACGATGTCCTTTGCGGACCGTCACCGGCACGTCGCGCGGCAGCCGCAACCCGAGGAAGTTGAGATCGAGCAGGCTCTGCCGAATTGCTTCGCAGACACAGATAATACGATCGAGCTTAGGGTTCAGGAGAAACAGCCAGGACTGTGGGCTCCAGTACGCGATATTGCCGATGATGCCGCGGTATGCGACGCGCTTGATGTCCATGCCACGTGAGGCGATGAGTCCGTTCATTGTCGCTCGCTTGTCGAGCATGTGCAGTACGTCGTATTGCTTGCGTTGCAGTTCGGCACGAATGAAGCGGATGCAGGGCGGGCTCAACTTCCATTTCAGATAATAAGGGATAACGGGAACGCCGGCTTCGACCAGTGACTTGTAGTTGACGGTGTCCGGCCAGGTGATGACCGTAATATCGATGCCCATGCGATGCATCTCGATGAACGACCCGGTCTCGGCGGGATCGCTCTCACCATTGATGCATAAGACCCGAATAGGTCGCTCGCTGGCCGAATCCATCGCTTTAACGCAGCTCGGACTTGGGCAAATACTGTTTCTTCTTGTCGAACACGACGATCGAGTCGTAGAAGGCAATGCAATCAAGGTTTGCCGACAGGTAGCTCAGGTCAAGCTGCTCTAGAACATCAGGATGATTGTGACGGAAATTGGTTTCTTTGCGATCGAAGTAGGGCTCGTGAAGCATGTCGACCATCTGCTTGGACAGGTCGATAAACGTATCCTCGCTGTCGACGTGCTTCAGCCAGTAGTTGGTGTGGACATCCTCGACCATGTAGCAGCCGCCGTCCTTGAGTGCCGGGCGGAAGAGTGCGCCGAAACTGATGTTCTGGTGGTGCGTCTTGTGGCTGCCGTCGTCGAGTATGATGTCGAACGGACCGAATTCCTCATTCACTTTCGCCAGGAACTCAGGATCAGCCTGACTGCCGATGCGTACAAATACGTTGCGGTCAGCGATCTCGTGATCCTTGCAGGACTTGTCGATATCGATGCCGACGATGGTCGAATCCGCGTGGAAGTACTCTTTCCACATGCGCAGCGAGCCACCGCGAAACACGCCGATCTCCAGCATCTTGATCGGTCGATTACGATACGCCTCGAAATGCTTGCTGTAGATATCGAAATAGTGGTGCCATTTGTGGACATTGGTGTCCGCCGCAAAAATATCGAAGAGTTCGTTTTTGGGCGTGTCGGTGGCTGCCTCGACAGCGACCTTCTCGGTGAGCTCTTTCGGGAACGCAGCAGACGTCGTTAAAGACTTGTCGGCGAGCAGCGTTGGGGCTTTCGTAATGAGCAGCCCGAACTTGACGAGCAGTTTATTGAGTAGTTTTCGCATGGTAATCCGGGCGTATAGGGGCGGTCTGGGAAGCGAATAATGCCCGAATTTGCGGCGAAATTCAGTGGATTTCGAACCGCGTTGCGGTGATTAATGGCTGCCTACCGCGTACAATTTGCCCATTCCACTGAAAGAAGCTCCCACGTGAACGAAGAAATCAGCGGCGTTGTCCGCGAAGTCAGCAGCTGCCGCAACTGCGGATGCACCGATCTGGTCAGCTACCTCGACCTCGGTTTGCTGCCGTTGGCCAACAACCTGGCCAGTAGCGCAGCCGACGCCAAAGCGATGCGACGTTTTCCGATGCAGGTCCAGGTCTGCACCGACTGCTGGCTGTCGCAGTTGACCGTGGTTATCGATCCTCGTGAGATGTTTTCGAACTACGCCTACCGCTCGTCGATCAGTCAGTCGTACGTCAATCATTGTCGCGCGATGGCGAATACAGTTGGTGATGCACTCGGACTCAAGGCGGGTGATCTGGTTGTCGATGTTGCAGGCAACGACGGCGCCTTGCTCGCGGTATTCAAGGACGAGTTAGGCGTGAATGTGGTCAACGTGGATCCGGCCGAAAATCTGGCTGAGATCGCGGAGGCAGCGGGCGTTGCGACCATTACCAGTTTCTGGGGCGAGGCCGCGGCGCAGCAGGTCGTCAGAGAGCACGGACAGCCGAGTCTTATTACGGCCACCAATGTTTTCGCACATGTCGACGACATTCGCGGCTTTGTTGCCGCGGCAAAGAGTTGTCTCAAGGCCGACGGCGCGTTGATGCTCGAATTTCCTTACGGCGTCGACTTTATTGAGCACCGCGAATTCGACACGATCTACTTTGAGCATCTGAGCTATGTGCTGCTGGAACCCGTCAGGCGTCTGGCCGAAAGTCTTGGCATGGAGGTCTTTGATGTTCAGAAGCAGGACATTCATGGCGGCACAATTCGCGTCTTTATCGGCAATGCCGGTGCCCATAAGGTCCTGCCAGCCGTCGCCGCTTTTATCGCCAGCGAGCAGCGAGAGGGCTATCACGACCGCGCAGTTTACGAGGCGTGGAATCGCGAAATCGATGCCTTGATCAGTGATCTGAAGAGCAAAATCACAGCGCTCAAAGAGGGTGGCGCAAAAATTGCGGCCTTTGCCGCGTCCGCCAAGGGCAACACGCTTCTTAATGCCTGCGGATTCGATGCAGGCACGGTCGAGTATATTGTTGACGATACGCCCGAGAAAATCGGTCGCTTCTCCCCGGGCACCGGTATCCCGATTGTTGATCGAGCCGTGCTGGCGCAAGAGCCACCCGATTATCTGATCATTCTCGCCTGGAATTTTGCGCGTGACATTATAGCGGGCACGGCGGACTTCAGCGCGGCAGGCGGTAAATACATTATTCCGATTCCGGCATTCAAGCTGATCGAATCAAGCGGTGAGGGGTACGATGAGTAAGACGACCAAAGGCATAATCCTCGCCGGAGGCACCGGCTCGAGATTGCACCCGCTGACATTGTCGGTCAGTAAGCAACTCATGCCGATATACGACAAGCCCATGATCTATTACCCCTTATCCACGCTGATGATGGCGGGTATCCGGGACATTCTTGTCATTACGACACCTGAGGATCAAAGCGCGTTTCAGAAGCTGCTCGGTGATGGCAGTCAGTGGGGAATCGCGATTTCCTATGCGGTGCAGCCGGATCCCGGCGGTCTGGCCCAGGCCTTCATCATCGGCGAGGAATTTATTGCGGGTGACCCAGTTGCGCTCGTTCTTGGCGACAACATTTTCTACGGACACGGATTGCAGCGCCAACTGCGCGATGTTGCCGATGGTTCTGCGGGCGCGACGGTTTTCGCGTATCACGTCAAGGATCCACAGCGTTATGGCGTTGTGCATTTCGACACAAGCGGCGCCGCGATAGGAATCGAGGAAAAGCCGGCCAAACCGAAATCGAACTACGCGGTCACGGGTTTGTATTTTTACGACTCTCGCGTCGTCGAGATGGCGAAGAACCTCAAGCCGTCGGCACGTGGTGAGCTCGAAATCACCGATATCAATCGACTCTATCTCGAGGCAGGTGATCTGCAGGTTGAACGCATGGGGCGTGGTGCTGCTTGGCTGGATACTGGCACCCACGAGTCCTTGCTCGAGGCCGCGCAGTTCGTGCAAATCATCGAGCAGCGGCAGGGATTGAAAATCTGCTGCCCCGAGGAGATTGCTTACAGTGGCGGCATGATTGACGAGGCCCAGCTGCGCGTTCTGGCCGAGAATCTTGGCAAGAACGGCTATGGTGAATATCTCATGGACGTGCTTGCGGAACAGACGCCGGAATGAGCGATCCTCGAAACATTCTCGTTACCGGCGGTGCCGGCTTCATCGGCGCCAATTTTGTGCGTTACTGGTGTGATCGCTACCCGGCAGATCGCGTCGTCGTGCTCGATGCGCTGACGTACGCCGGAAATCTCGCCAACCTCGAATCGGTTGCCGGCCGCGATAACTATGCGTTCGTGCACGGCAACATTCTCGATCCCGCTTTGCTTGACGATCTGATGCAGAAAGAAGCGATCGACACGATCGTGCACTTCGCCGCTGAGTCTCATGTCGACCGCTCGATTCACGCGCCCGATGAATTTATTCAGACAAATGTGATTGGCACGAACAACCTTCTCATGGCGGCCCGCAAGTTCTGGATCGACAGTGAATCGGCGCCCGCAAAGCATCTGTTTCACCACGTCTCGACGGACGAGGTATATGGCACGCTCGGACCGGATGATCCGGCTTTTACCGAACAGACTCTGTATGCGCCGAATTCACCCTACGCGGCGAGCAAGGCGGCGTCGGATCACCTCGTACGTTCCTACCACCACACGTTTGGACTGCAGGTAACGACGAGTAATTGCTCCAACAACTACGGCCCGTTTCAGTTTCCCGAAAAGCTCATACCGCTCATGATCGTCAACGCGCTCAGCGGCAAGGCTTTGCCCGTCTATGGCGATGGCTCGAATATTCGCGACTGGTTGTATGTTGAGGATCATTGCCGCGGCATCGACCTGGTGATGAACAAAGGCCGCGTCGGAGCCACCTACAACATCGGCGGCAACAACGAGTGGCGCAACATCGACATCGTGCATCAACTCTGCGCCAGCATTGACGCTGCTTTCGCCAGCGACGAACAGCTTGCCGGGCAGTTTCCGGATGCTCCCGCCGCACAGGGGGAAAAGACCGAATCGCTGATTACCTTTGTGAAGGATCGGCTGGGCCACGACTGGCGCTACGCTATCGACGCGAGTCTTGCCGAGTCTGAGCTCGGCTACAAACCCGAAGAGAGCTTCGAGACCGGATTCCAGCTGACGCTGAACTGGATGCTGCAGAATGAGCAATGGTGGCGATCCGTGATGGACGGCAGCTATCGCGACTGGATCAGCAAGAACTACTGAGCCGATTCCTGATTGGCGACCGCGCGCGGGCTGAGCCACGAGCCGGAATCAATGACGCCTGCGTAGTATCGCAACAGGCCTGAGAGCATACGGCTACGGACCCGCAACACAGGTACCTGGCGCAGCGTTACAAGGTCGAGCAGACCGGCGAGCAGCAGGACCGGCAGCCGCAAAATGATAATTAGCGAATGCATCAGCCAGCGGCGCAATCCTTGCGTATGGTTCTTGGCATAGACATGTTTGGAAATGATGACTTCGAGTTTGGTCATCGACTTCACATCGACATTCAGCCTGCTCGAACCGCCGTGTGCATGAATGACTTCGACTTCAGGTGCGTAGGCAATACTCAGGCCGATGTCGTGGCCCTTGCGACACAAGTCTACATCTTCAACATACATCCAGTAGTCTTCGGTCCATCCACCAATCGCATCAAAGTCATTGCGATCGATCAGTAGCACCGAACCTGTCACCCAGTCGCAGTACGTCAGCGCGTCATAGTGGGCGCGCGGATTTAAAAACTTCTTTGGCAACAATATCCGCAGGATCGCTTTCAGCGTCTTGCTCTGGTTGGCGAGACTCGGGAAGTCATCGAATACTTTTTGCGCTTTGCCCGACGCCGACACTTGTCGTGGGGCAATGATGCCAACCCCGTGCTGAGCCTTTATTTGCTGTAGCTTCTGAATATCTTCAACTTCTGCGATGACGTCGGGATTCATGAATAACAGCTGTCGGCCGGTCGCCTTCGCGATGCCAATGTTGCAGCCAGCGCCGAAGCCGCTATTGGCGGAATTCGCAATAAACGTTGCCCACGGATAGCGTGCCGCGAAGCTCGCAAAGTCCTCGGGAACAGACTCATTGTCGACAACGATAATTTCCCAATCGTCCGGAAAATCTGCCGCCAGTGCGTCGAGCGCAGCCTGCAGATGTCCCCAGGACTTATAGTTCACCGTGATGATGGACAATTTCATGCGCTGTGCTTCGGCATAGCTTCGAGATCGAAGAATTCGTCAATCTTGCGAGTGACATCGTCCACGGTGATTAACAACATGGCGTCCGGGTGGCGTACGCGCTGCCCCCAGCTAAGTTCGTCAACGTCTTTGCCAAGAAACTGTTGCGCGGCGTCTGCATATCGATTCACGGATAGTTCCCGCGATGCGAATGGCCCGGATCGATCCGGATTCGTTGTCGCGTAGAGCCCAAGCACGGGCGTGCCAAAAGCCGTTGCGATATGCGCTGGGCCGGAGTCAGGGCACACGACCAGGTCAGCGGCGTTGATCAGGGCTGCCAGCTGCTTCAGCGATGTTTGCCCGACAAGATTATCGGCAGCGCCATTCGCCGCAAGCGCTGCGCCATACTCCTTTTCGAGGTGGCTTTTACCACCCGTGAGAACGACACGGCAGGACTTGCTGTTGAGATGCCGTATGGCTTGACTGTAATTGTCGATGCTCCAGTTGCGAAAATTTCGACTGCGATCGCTGCTGCAAGGACTGATGACAACCAGCGGTTTGTTGGGGCTCTTAAAGTCGGCGGCGAATTCCCGATCATCATCGTGAAGCGGGATGTCCCATCGAATCGGACGCGGCTCGGCACCTATGGCTGTCGCAAAAGACATCATTGCCGCCAGTGCGTGCTCGCCATGCGCCGCATCGATGCGCCGATTGGTCCAGAGCCACTGAAAGTCTTTAGCGCGCTTGCGATCATAGCCGAGACGAATCGGGGCGCGAATTTTTCGATACAGGGAATTGATTCGCATGGACGCATGCATGCACAGAGCGACATCAAAGGAGCGGTCGCCAAGCGCCTCGATAACCGCGCGCTTCGCTTTTCGACCTTTGGATTTATCGAAGATGATAAACTCGACATCCGGTATGTCGGACATCAGCAGGGCTTCGGTCTTGCCGATAATCCAGGTGATCCTGGCCTTGGGCCAGTTATCCTGGATACGTCGAACGACCGCCAGTGCGTGGCAAGTATCGCCAATCGCGGATACACGGACGACACAAATTTTTTCGGGCGGATTTATTAAGATCACATCTGACAAAGAAGAGGGACGGACCCGTTGACCGAAACCGTCGAGAGAACCAAGGACGGCGCCATCCTATACGATAAGGCGATTATCAACCAGATTTCGGACGAGCGCTTTACGCCGAAAGGCTGGTTGCACGCGGAAATCCTGACTGGACCGCTGCGATCCGGTGGGCGTGGCAACACGATGTTTGTGGGTAATATTCCACGCCAGTTTGTGCTGCGGCACTATATGCGCGGCGGGCTGCTGGGCAAGATTGTCCGCGATACCTACATCTTTTCCGGCCAGGACCTGACTCGATCGTTCCTGGAATGGCGATTGCTGGACAAGCTTGCCGCGAACAATTTGAATGTGCCGCGGCCGGCTGCGGCGCGTTACCGCCGCCGCGGCACGTTCTATACAGCGGATATCATCACTGTACGAATTCCAGACGTTGTGTCGCTGGCCGAATACATTGGTGAACAGGATCGGGATGCGTCGTTCTGGCAGTCTCTCGGACAGGCAATCTGGAAATTTCACGAGGCCGGCGTCTACCATGCCGATATGAATGCCTATAACGTGCAGGTCGACAAAGACGGCGATATCTGGATGCTGGATTTCGACAAGAGCGCACTCAAAGCGCCGGGACCCTGGCAGCAGGAGACGCTGAGTCGGCTGCAGCGGTCACTCGAAAAGGTGCTGAGGCTGGACCCAACGCTCCACTATTACTCGGCCAACTGGGATCAGTTACTTGAAGGCTATTTCGATGCGGCCAGATTGTCGTAGACGTTGGGATAACCTTCCGGTAAGTCCTTGAACTTGCGATGTATCCAGAAATACTGCTCCGGGCACAGCCGGATATGTTCTTCCAGAACAGTGTTGTATTGCTGTGTATCAGCGGTCGGGTCGTCGCTCGGGAAATTTTCTAACGGTGGCAACAAACGCATTTCGTAGCGACCGTTCGGTAGTCTTCTCGGGAAAAACGGTATCGTCACGGCCCTGCCCAGACGCGCAAGTGTGGATGTCGCGGTGGTTTGCATTGCCGGGACGCCAAAAAATTCAATAAGCTCCGCGCCTTTGCGGCTGTAGCTCTGGTCCGGGGCATACCAGACAGGGCGTCCGGCTCGCAGGCTGCGGACCATCTTCTTGATATCACGCTTCTCGATCGTATCTTTTGCTGCGCGCTCACGTCCGGTGCGTTGCAGCTCGGTAATAAAATCGCTGCGATTCTTGCGGAACACGGCATCAAACGGCGGGCTATTCAGGGCAAGTACCCGGCCACTGATTTCCAGCGTCGTGAAGTGGGCGGACAGAAGAATGACGCCCTGGCCCTTCTTGATGGCGTTGTCGAGATGCTCAACGCCAACCATGTCGGTCAACGATGCCAGATGGGCGTCGCTGGCCCAGCGGCCGAGTCCCATTTCAATGAGCATCATGCCGAGCGCCTTGAAGTGCTCACGCGTCAAATCGTCCTGTTCGCCGGGCGTAATATCCGGAAAGCACAGTTCGATATTGCGTCGCACGATCGCAAGTCGAGACCCACCCAGGCGATGCGCCAGTCGCCCGATGACGCTGCCAATGGCCAGTGCAGCGTTGTGCGGTAAGCAGCACACAAGGCGCAGCAATCCCATACCAACCCAGGTTGGCCAGTATTGTGGAGTCCAGTAGCTTGTAAGGGGTTTTCGTTCCGCGGTCATAGCGACCGCAGTTTACTCGGACATGCCGTCGACGTAACCACCACCGGCAGTTTTTCTGACAACCTCGATTGCCTCTTCACTCGCAGTTACTTCGTCGGTTTCTATGCCGACGTGAAACGCAGCAAATCCCGGCATTACGACCTGGTTACGCGCCATGCCAATGATGCGACCGTCATAAGGAGACCTTAGCTCGGTGCGGGCATTGTTCATTGGATCGGTGATAGAGCCGAGAAGATCGCCCTTGCGAATCGTACTGCCGAGTGAGACATCCGAAAGCAGGATGCCACCATTGTTGGCACGAACCCATGAAGATCGGTAGTAAACAGGCTCAGGGTCGCCCCAAAGGCGCATACGACGCGTCATGCCTAGGGTGTTGAGCAGTGTTTCCACACCTTTTACGCCGTGCTTCACTTCAGCAAGTTCGAGCTGCGACGGTCCACCTGCTTCGACGGTAACGGCCGGTATACCGGCCTTCGTAGCGGCATAGCGAAGTGTGCCGATCGTTGGCGTACTGTGCAGCACCACCATAGCGCCGAATCCTTGCGTCAGCGTTACGACGTCCGGATTGCGCAGGTCGGCGCGGAGTTGCGGCAGATTGGCGCGCTCGAAGGAGCCGGTATGCAGATCAATCAGCGCGTCGCAATTTGCGATGACGTCATTAAACAGCGAGTGCGCGATACGTGCCGCGGCGCTGCCGTTGGGGTTACCGGGAAAGTATCGATTGAGATCACGACGATCCGGAAGATAGCGCGAAC
>Ga0316189_10007887_pt1 | contig 10033 bp, 8 predicted proteins | sample LowCovwburrow_MG_FD_204930 | JGI IMG/M metagenome (GOLD analysis project Ga0316189, IMG submission 204930) | Coastal sediment microbial communities from Maine, United States - Lowes Cove worm burrow | ecosystem: Environmental > Aquatic > Marine > Coastal > Sediment | place: USA: Maine... | reverse complement strand
GTTGGGCTCAGAGGAGTATTTTCAGAAATAGTTTCAATCTTTGGGTCTCCGTATACTGCGGCAGTCGAGGAAAATACAATGTCTGTTACACCTGCACTACGCATTGCTTCAAGTAAGTTCATTGTCCCGAGTACGTTATTCTTCCAGTATTTTTTTGGGTCGGCAACTGACTCTCCTACTAAAGAACACGCAGCAAAGTGCATAACGGTATCGATTTTATATTCTTTAAAGACTTTAGCGATATCTTCCGGGTTACACAAATCACCTTCTACGTATGGACCAAACTTTACCGCTTCTGGCCAGCCTGTGCTGAAGTTGTCAAAAGTCACCGGAATATACCCCTTTTCATTCAAGAGTTTGCAGGCGTGTGATCCAATATACCCCGCGCCACCTGTGACTAATATTGTCTTTTGCATAGTATGTATAGTAACAAACTTCGACTCCAGAATGTTACAAAATACTCTACGCACTCAAAACCAGGGTGATATTGAGTGCTTAGATGTTTTCACTGCCCTACACTACCTACTCCTCTGACCTATACCATATACAGGGGACACCCGGTGTCCCCTGTATTGTGTGGACCCTTGGGGTGTAGATTATTGGTGGGCATCAGTTTTATGACGGCCGGCAAATACGGATAGGATACCTAGGCCGATTACTGCAAGTAACGCCAGATAAGGCAACTTCCCTTCAGGCACTGCATCTGTGGCTTCAATAACCGCTGCGACCTGTTGTGTGTTTAATGGCTGTGGTTCAGGTTGCACAAGTACCTTCTGTTCTGTATCCCCCTCATCAACAAAGGTAAAGCTCGATGCTGGAGTATTACCTAAATCAGATGATGGTACAGACATCACCTGTTGGTGTAAAGGTTCCTTTTTATTTTGCACCGTAACGACCTTCGGTTCTAAAGTTTGAGTACGTAAAAGTGAAGCAACGACTGTTGCCATATCATCAAATAGGGTTACTGCCTTATTCTGTGCTGAACCTATTTTCTTTTTTGGGATGGTGATAGTAGCGTTGGGCAACAAAATGGTTCCTTTTGGAAATGAGAGCGTCTTACCTGCAACTATTTTGTAGTGTGATGCATCAACTTCATACGGCGCATCATTATGGACCTGCACATCCCCATTGGCGTTTGTGGTGATCGAGAAAGAGGTCGGCAAGACCACAATAGTCTTTCGAGCATATGCATCATACTTCTGGAATTGACTATGGACGGTTACTACATATTCCCCTGGGTATTCAAATCGATGTGTCACTTCTTTTCCGTGCGCAGTATTGAAATCCCCAAAATTCCAATCGTAGGAAAGTGAGTTGAGTATTGTGTCAGATACACCAGACCCTCCAGCTTCAAGTACAATTTCTTGATGAACATATGCACGTTCCGGTACCGTAAGAGAAAGTTCAATATTTCGCTGCGTTGTATAAAATAAAATTGGAGGACCTGAAGAACCACTGCCAGAAGTGCCCTTACTTGTCGCAGCAACAGGCTCTGGAGGAGATTCTTCTGCGGTATCTTCTTCAGGCACAGGAATGTCTATTGCTTGATTGATAACTCCTGGAGTTGCAGGCGCGGTAATCCATCCGTTAGATGTGTACTGAGAAGTTTCTTTCGTTATGTTATCTCCACCTATGTTTTCCCAATTTTCACCCCCAACTACTCGGTCTTCAAGAGAATTGTCTGTACGATACAATGACAATGTCGCTCCTGTGTTTGACAGAGAGCCGACATACACTAAAAATGCTGCGCCAGGAGCAGAGGTATCATCGGTACGTTCGAGCACTGCGTATTGACCGGCAGCTACGCTGCCGGTCAATACGACCTCAAAATTCACTCCATCACTAAGCAACCACCCGTCTACATTCACGCTATTATTTCCGTTGTTATACAACTCTATCCACTCATCATTAGTGGAAGTATCAGTCCCCATCCATGCTATTTCATTAATTATTATCGCTGCAAAAGAAAAAGAAGGGATACAGAATATAAATAAACATATGAAAAATAATTTCATATGTTTATTTAATAGGAGGCTTATCGGATGTATTGGTCCTCATCATCCTTTCCAGCTTCTTTACCGACAATGGATCGTCAATATTTTTCATTTGCGCATATTCCTGTTGTTCAGCGGAGGGAACTTTTTCTGGAACGGCGGGTGTCCCCGCAACAACAATAGGTTGTACGGGTGTGGGTGATTTTTGTGGTCCTTGTTCTCGAGCATTTTGTTGGCTGTTTTCTTCAGCAGATTTTTGTAGCTGTTGCCCAATTTTTTGGGAAAGCTCATGATGATTAAATTTCTCTTTTTCTGTATGTGTATTGTGTACAATGTTTTTCTTCTGGTGATTGTGTGTAGAATTTTGTGCAGGTGGTTTATTCCCCTGAGTTTGGGGTTGTGAAAATTTTTCTCTGTTCTGCGTTTGAGGTTTTACTGAATCCTCCCTTGCAATTACTGCTTTTACCTCAGTATTTGTTTCCTTTTTTATCTTTTCACTTTCCTCGTTTTTTATCAGTGTGTTTTCCACATTATTTTCAGAAGTTTCCACCTTCTGTAAGACTGCGGCAAGTGCGGATTTTAATGTTGCTTCATCCTTTTGTCCGTTTGACTTAACACTTTTTTCGGACTTCTCTGCATCAGTTGAATCAACTGAAATTCCTTTTAATACTGACCGTAAGTCATCAAGATTCTTGCTCTTCTTAGACATGCGTTCCTTGTACGGAATGTGTTCGCCAGCAGGTTCAAGTTTAGCTTTGGGTTCGGTTTTAATTTCAGACTCTGTAGAGTTTTTCTTGGCCGCAGGTTCCTTGTGTGGAGCTCGTTCCTCTTTGGGGTCTTGCTTTGATTCAGGTCCAGCTTTAGTCTTAGCTTCAGCAAGTTTTTTCTTGGCCATTCGTTCTTTGTACGGAACAAATTCCTCTTTAGGTTTTTCAGAATTCTGCTTTGGGACATTTTTTTGAGAATTCTCCGTACTAGGTGCATTAGCATCAGCACCCTCCCGCATATGTTTCGGTATATATGGGGGTTTGTTACTAAAGTTTTTCGCATGCCATGCATGGATGACTGTCTCCACTGCTTCACGTTTTTTGGAATATAAATCACGGCTTCGTGCGACAACCATATCTTTACACGACTCGCCGGAAAGCTCTATGGGTGGCAATGTCACCGCAGAAAAAGGCTGGCTTCCTATACCATCAATCATCAAGGTAAGATAAATCTGGGCAAAACCTAAGTTTACAATATCTGGTGCAAGGAATGTCGGGGTATATACCGTCTCCAATACCTCAGCATCAAATGGCCCAACACGGAAAGAAATAATAGTACCGACGTTCCCAAACACTGCGTTGCGTACTTCCTCCTCCATTTGCTCAATGTACTGGTGCGCAATAGTGAGGTTGAGTTTGTACTTACGTGCCTCAGAAAGAATATCTGCAAAGGTTGCATTAGCAAACGACTGGAACTCATCTACATAAAAATAAAAATTGGGTGCAGCCTTCATCTCTTGTACAGATAAATTTGCTCGACTCATGGCGGCAAGGTAAATACGTGTTGTGAGCATCGAACCTAGCAAGTTAGCATTTTGGTCACCTACAAGACCCTTTGAAAGGTTCATGATAAGAATTTTCTTCTTATCCATAATTTCTCGAATATCAAAACTCGAATGAGACTGTCCAATGATATTACGTATCAACGGGTTTGATGTGAACTGACCAATCTTGTTCTTAATGGCATCTCCTGCCTCCTGCATGTACCGCTCATTGTACTTAAGAAACTCATCTACCCAAAAAGACTTTACTGCTGGATCAGTAATATTTTCTATAACCCGCATGCGGTACTCCTTATCAGAAAGCATTCGGTTTACACCCAAGAGGGTCGAGTCTGGATACTCTAAAAGAGCCAAAATGGTATTGGAAAGAATATACTCCATTCGTGCAGACCAGGCGTCTACCCATATCTTCTTGAATACTGACATAAGGCCCGACACTACTAAGTGTCGCTGGTCTTCCCCCACATCTTCCATTACATTGAAGGAAACAGGATTTTCAGTATCAAATGGTGCAAAGTAAACTACATCATCCTTTCGTTCTGCTGGGATATAGTCTAAAAGAGTTTCAGCAGTTTGCCCGTGCGGATCAATAAAAGCAAGTCCGTTTCCGTTTTTGATATCTTGCACCGCCATATTTTCAAGCAGGGTCGATTTCCCCATTCCTGTCTTACCAATAACATACACGTGACGTGTGCGGTCATCAGCTTTAATACCAAAAGGCACGTGCTTGCCTCTGCAATCAGTTTTTGCAAAAAAAGTTATTTGTTCTGGGTTGTACATTATGTAGTTAGTATACCAAAAGTGTCATAGAAAAAGGTCAGTAGCGTGGGAACTACCGACCTTTTGAAAATGACCCCGAAAGTCACGGAACCATATGTTGTGCTTCAATTCTTTCCTTCGCAATCCTTTCGTTCTCCATCATTGGTACACCCACACAAACACCAATTGCCATAAAGATTACGACTACACCTGAACCGACTCCGATGTAATCGACACTTTGATTTGTTTGATTCTCCATCTTACTTACCTTCAAAAAACAATTTCGCGACCGCTATTTAATCATGTTAGTTGTTAAAATACAAGGAAATAATACACAGTAAAATACTCCTTCTGTTAGAAATATATTCGTACCGAACTATCCCTCTACAAGTGCTGTAGACGTTGCGACTTCTAATACTCCTGGAGCTTTAAGTGCTGCTTTTGTATAGATGTTACTTGGTGCCCAAATCATCCAAGACATTACACCTGCATCATAACTTGCTTGGATTTGTGCGCGCACATCAGCAGCATCGTAGTCACCGCCATAGTCAAAGTCTTGAATCCAGGTACGAAGTTTTGTTGCTTCGTACACTGGTTTTTTATAGATAGCTGGTGTTGAGGTACCGATTCGTTCATGGGTAAAACCTTGCATGTCGGTAGTTGATGCTCGCAATCTATTCACACCTGATTGCATTGCGTAGTTTACGACCTTGTACGGATGATCGTTTGGATTACCTAATCCGAGGAAACTGTCTGGATAATGTGACGGATACACCATCGGTGCAGTAAAGTCGAAGTACGGTACGGTGCGTTCTTGAACCTGACCAATTGATAAGTCATCGTGGTTGGTGGTAGTCATACCAAAAAGATCAGCTGACGTATACGGAGTAGTTGATGCCCTTCCTGTATTCTCATGTCGATAGGTGGAAAATCGTGACTCATCATCAAGTTGTTCATTAAGGTATTTAAAGAATGCTTCCAGATTTGCTTGTTTGTCGTGTCCGTATTCGCCAGCAACACTGTGTGGAAAAGAGATATCGCTCATTGGTCCATCAGATGGATAGCGCACATAATCAAAGTTCAGTTCGTCAAAACCAATATTGTACGAGTCCACAGACAGGTTAACGATGTGGTCCCAATATTCTGTTGCTGCAACATCGATAAATGAAAGACCTTTATTATCTTTCCAGTTAGTCACACCGTCAGCTTTCTTTACCGCGAGATCAGGGCGCATTTTCGCATAAAAAGGATCTTGGAAGACTGTAATACGCGCAATGGTGTAGATGTCGTTGTCATGGAGCATTTGTAGCAATGCTTGCATGTCACGTGTCCCACATCGTGCGTCTTGCCATGCTGGGTCCCATCCTTCGCTTTGTGCGGGGAATGAAATGGTACCTGAATAGTCTTTCACATCGATAATCACACTATTGATCTCAGTTTCCTGGATGAGTGTTACAAGCTTCTGCCGGAAGCTTGGTGTACCTGCTACACACGAAGTCATGTAGATGGTTTTTACCTGCAGCGGTAATGGCACATGGGAAATGATTTCACGATTGTCTGGAACAATTTCCTCAAGCACTTCTTCAGGTATCTCCTGATGAGCTTCCCCTCCAGCTACTCCATTTACCTCATACGTAACCGAGAATAACTCAGGACCCTGAAACGCGAGCGCTGTAAAGGCTACCAAGAGAAGTGTCGCAGCAGTGATTCCAATCTTAGCCATCATAAATATTATATTTTTGTCTCTCCGTCTTTATTACGGGTTCCTACATTTTCTACAAACGAATCTGTATCTCTTTCACCATTCTCTTTTTCTATACTGCGTATGTATGCTTTCTGTCGCAGAGAATATCCCACTATCATCAGAACAATGCCTGATAAAGCATAGAGGTACAACTTCCAATTATCTGGAATACCAATGTGTGGCACTACAAAAACTACCATTCCCAGGAAAAATACAATTGATTCTTTAGTCATATAGGGAGTATAGCTATATTTTACGGGTCTGTCACTGTGTAAAAACTATCAATTGGACACAATTATGACAAACTCCCCCTTTTGCCTCACAGGCTCATCTGTGAGTTGCTGAAGTATCTCTTCTGGCTTGCCTACAATCATTTCCTCATGCATTTTAGTAAGTTCGCGCCCAACGTAGATAGTTGACTCAGGGAGCACTGCTGTAAGTGACTCAAGCGCTTTCAAAATACGGTGTGTTGATTCAAAGAAAATAACAGGACGGTCGAAGGACGGAAGACTTTCAAAAAAAGTCTTCCGTCCTTTCTTCTGCGGAATAAATCCTAAGAATGAAAATTGATTTCCTGGGATGCCCGCAATAGAAAATGCTGCAGTGACAGCCGATGCACCAGGTATCGCATCCACGCGCGCGCCTATAGCGCGCGCGGCACTTACCAACAACACCCCCGGGTCACTTACCCCAGGAGTTCCTGCGTCAGACACAAGTGCCAAGTGCTTCCCTTCGGCCAAGTCAGCAAGTATCTCTTCATGCACCTTGTCGCTTGTGTGGGCGTCATACCGCTTCATGCGTGTTTTGATTTCGTGTCGTGCAAGCAACTTCCCTGTTACTCGTGTATCTTCACAAAGAATCATATCTGCCTCACCAAGCACCCGAAGAGCCCGAAGTGTAATATCTTCCATGTTTCCAATAGGCGTTGCCACCACTGATAATGTTCCGGTATTTTCTTCCATATACACACAAAACTACCACCCATACCAAAAAAAGGCAAAAGAAAAGATCATCGTACTGCGACAGTCTTCAATTTTATAGTTATTCCCTTTTTTCAAGATGCATAAGATTTATTAGATAAGGAAAATAAGTAATGTAAACAATTTACTAAATTCGTTGCCATACTATTTATATTGCCTGAAGAATATTAATTAGTTTTCGATTAACATACACCTTCTGCTTTTTATACGTACCCAACCCTTCAATAACACCAGCTTTCTCTAGCAAATTAATATATCTTTTAGTCGTAGCCAGAGGTATACCAGTCGCTCTGTGTACTATAGGGGCTGTAAGATACGGATTACAAAAAGTGTCGTCTAGAACTCTAATTAAATTAATGTTTGCTTTTTGCTTAGAAACCTTTAACAAAGCTTCTTTATACAAAGCGTCAATTTTAAGCACAAGTTTCAAAGAAAGCTCTGCTTGCGCCTGTATTCCAACTAAAAAGAAAAGTAACCAGGTATACCAGTCTTCATTTTTATCCACCTTCGAAAGGGCTGCCATATATTCTGGTTTATGCTCTTCAAAATAACCACTGGGATACAAGATCGGAATTTCAAGTAAACCCTCCTTCATAAGATAAAGAGTAATCAGTAGACGACCAACCCGACCATTCCCATCCTTAAAAGGGTGAATTGCTTCAAACCTATGATGTATAACGCCACAGGCAATAAGAGGATTGACCTTACCACTATCTTGCATAAATGCGGACAGTTCTTCCATAAGCTTTTTAACGTGTAGAGGCTCAGGTGGGACGTATCGAGCTTTTATTTTACTTGCACCCAACTTTCCTACCCATACTTCCTCCCTTCTATACTCGCCAGGATTCTTATCCTCCCCTCTAACATCAGCAAGCAGAGTCTTGTGCATCTCACGAATTGCTAATTCATTAAGACCATAGGTTTCAAGCGCCGCCACTCCCTTTCTCATCGAACTTTCATAATTCCTAATCTCTTGAGCATCGTTTCTTTTTTCTTCAGATTGCTCAACTAAATCAATCTGATATGCATCGGAAATAGAAGCTTGCGTTCCTTCAAGCTGAGAACTCGACTCAGCTTCTTTTGCTAAAATTGGACTCATTAATAGATTCGGATTTTGAAGCAATCTCGAAGTTTGAAGTAAGCTTCCGACAGCACCCTGAGTCTGTGCCAGTTGATTAGCTAGTTTTTCATCATAAATCTCTGACAAATCTGGAGGAAATGTATGAGCTAGTAGTTGTTTTTTCATCGGCTCAATTTTACCATATATTGAGCTAATCACAAGCTCATCAGCTCACAGGTGAGCCGATCTTTCAATATCAGCTCATATTCTAATCTTTATGGTTTTTAGATTTAAACTTAATTTTTATATCCCTATCCTCAACCTTTAATTTATCAGAAGCTAGGCAACTGCAAGTACATTCTGAATCTGTAACGATTCAATCGTAGTATTACCAAAACCGTGAAAGATAGTCTTTTACTTGGTTGAAAGTTTTGCCTGTTATGCACACAATCATAGAAGAATAAAGAAAACCCCAGTGCTTCGCGCTGGGGTTTTCTTTATTCAGCTTTGCAGCATCATAATTCTCTTCACGGTTTCGTAAGTACGAGGCAAGCGATGAAAATAATTCGAGTCGTATGACTATACGGTGAGAATTATTTCACCGAAGCTTAACGAAGTAATTACGGAAGCCGTAGACAATTACTTCCAGGCGAAACCGCGGCCGAAGTGACCCCACTCCGCCGTCTTCCCATAAATTGGCTGATCCAACTGCAAAAATGAACGGATACCTTTTGGTGTCAGGTCATACCCTTCTACTTCTTGGGACACCCCATCTACAACCGCCACTGCCATAAGTGCCTCTGGGTACCCAATAGCATACGCCAACTTCACAAACACGGTCTCTGCTTCCGGGTTCGCTTCAAGTGTATCCACTGCAATACGTCGCGCCATGTATGCACCTGAACGGTCTACCTTACTTGGGTCCTTACCTGAGAACGCTCCTCCTCCTACGGGAATTTCAGGGCCATAGTTGTCTACAATAATCTTCCTGCCTGTTAAGCCTGCGTCAGCATCAAACCCACCTTGCGACCAGTCTCCCGCTGGATTAACGTGATACTCTTTTGCATTTGGGATCTCTTCTTGCACCAAGGCTAAAAGTTCATCATGTGGTGCGTTTTGAAAACTACACACAACAGAGAAGATACTTCCATCCTCACCAAGTGTTACCTGTGTCTTTCCGTCGTACGGATACTTCGCGTACGCCTTCTGACAAAGACCACGTGCAAGTTCATACTCCTTTGGCATATAAGTATCAGTCTCACGAGTTGCGTAGCCAGTCATAATTCCTTGATCTCCTGCACCTTCCGCATCAACTCCACGGCCAATCTCACGACTCTGCTCAACGACATGTACTGACATGTCATATTCTCCATCGACAATCGTGTCGACAATCGCACATATGTCTACACCTACTGCATTAGATGTCACTTCACCAGTCACAAAAATCTTTCCATGCGACCCTACTGATTCAACCGCCACTCGACTTAACGGGTCTTGTGTAAGGTATGCATCAAGCACTGCATCGCTGATTCGGTCACACATTTTATCTGGGTGTCCTGGGGACACGCACTCTGCTGTTTTCATCATATCGTTATGTACTTACTTTTTAATATGTACAAATACAAAAGCAACGCTTACGCGTTGCATCCGAGGAGTTTTGTGCATCTACCTAAAGTAATACTTTAGTTGAATGTCGCACCTTATTACCAAACGGCAAGAGGTTGCGGACGAGATCAATGGGTCAATTCCCTCACTCGTACTCTGGATACTCTTTATGTAATTGTCAGAGTATTATACAGAACTTAGGAAGTAAAAGTTAAATAATCCCCAGACATAAAAAAGGGCGATCAAATGACCGCCCCTTTTACCATTATTCTATATCGCGCTTCTGGGCAGAAAACGATTAGCTATCTTTTTGAGCAACTTCTGATTTTTATCAGGAACTAC
>Ga0316189_10007886_pt1 | contig 10034 bp, 11 predicted proteins | sample LowCovwburrow_MG_FD_204930 | JGI IMG/M metagenome (GOLD analysis project Ga0316189, IMG submission 204930) | Coastal sediment microbial communities from Maine, United States - Lowes Cove worm burrow | ecosystem: Environmental > Aquatic > Marine > Coastal > Sediment | place: USA: Maine... | reverse complement strand
CCGAGTCTTCATAGATATCTTTATGCTTATCAGAACCCGACTGTTTATGTGGATCCAGATGGGAATTGCTCTGTTGGCCTTTATGAAAAAGGGCCATGTCCTATTGGGTTGCCAGATCTCACATATGAGCAACGTCAAATACGAAATCAACAGGTAAAGGGTCAGGTTAAAGCATTCGGTGATCTTGCTGTAGATTCAGTTAAGGCTGTTGGTGAGCTATCTGCATTTTTTGATCCGACAGGCAAAAGTGCGCGCCATCAGCATAAAATGGTACAAGGTGGTATTGATGCCGTATCCGATATTCCAGGTACTGCTAAAAAAGTCGTTGAGGGCACAAGGCAGCAATTTAAAAAAGCTGATGAGCTTGAGGCACAAGGTCAATACGAAGCTGCAGCAAGGTTACGTACAAAAGCTGGCTTAGACATTGTTTCAATAGGTGCTGGTGGTGCTGGCCTAGTTAAAGGTGGTGTTAAGCTTGTTACCAGTAGGAAATCTGCTGGTGATGGCCATAATTTGGTTGCAGAGAATGATAGTTCGCCAATACCTGAGGTTGAGATTGAGCCTGGAAACCCGCTGTATGGTAAATTGCCTGACGATAAAATTACTGTTTATCGCGGAGTTCATGGAGAGCATGCTGGTATTGATAATGCTAGACGAGGTGTAGCAGAGCCTATTGGAGGACACAGAGATGCTGAGCTTCATAATGATGGTGACAATCATAGTGAATTTACTTCTTGGACAATGGATGAAAGTGTTGCACGAGATAGGTTTGCATCAGGGGCTTATGAGGGGAAAAGAGCTGAGGGTGGCGTAATTTTAAAAGACGAAGTAGAAGTTAGAGATGTTCAAGCATCACCTGATCAACACCAAGAGCTAGAAGTGTTGAGAGAGGGGAGAGTGGAAAACTCTGAAGTTATTGATTATGTAAGACCTGATTGGGATAAAGAATGATGAATTATGAAAATTTTCTAGGTCTAGTCAACAATGGCCGAGTGGCTGAAGGTATTGAAACAACAACGTTTCAATTAGCTAGCAAATTAGACGGTAACGAAATAGACAATTATCGGTATCGAGATTCAATTTTTTCGGCCGAAAAATTCCATCAAATTTATTATCCTCGGAAGTTAAATTTTGATCGGAAGAGTATTCCGTATTATGGATTTAATGAAACATTGAATTTTGTATCTGAGTTAAATAGAGATGTGATGTTGTCGGCATCTTTCTTTTCTTCAAAAATGACTAATTACTTAGCCCTTTATATGAATGTTAATAGTCTAAATGATCAGCCGTTAATAGTTGGTTTTTATAGCTGGGAAAAACCACAGGGAAATTAATAGGATGAAAAAAATAATAGGGAATCAATGGAATCAGATATACATTAAATTGATATAGAAAAGGTAGGCATGTAAGCAGAACAACGTGATCGCTTATCCTAAACACCGTTAAGAAGGTCGCCAGTGCCCGAAGAAGGGTCTGCTGGGAATATAGTGAATAGTTTTGAAGAAATGTTGAAGGTGGTGAACGCGGAGAATGTCGCTGCTCAAATTACTGAAGTCGCTAGTGAACTAGCGACCAATATTGGTGAAGTAGATAAATTTAGGTATAACAATTCCATTATAAACCGTGCTTGTAAGGACTTTCATCGAATGGGATTGAGATAGTCTCATTATATTGAGGGTGTATCTGATTGAGTTTTAGCACGAAATCGTCATAGTCCATACTCAGTTTCATTATTGTCGTGACGGAGGACATATGCTCCCTCAGTTTAGGGTGTCCTAATTCAGGAGTAAGATTTTGAAAAAATTTGTTTTTGTACCTTCCTTTCGAATCTTTAGGCGTCGAATCCTTCAGCTCAGCTAGAACCGCAGGCGCCAATCTTTTATAGATTATATCGTTTGTTAAGTGACCAAAATATTGAGGGTGGTTTATTTTTTCATTTGGATAGTCTAGGCCCCTTAAACGGTAAATTTGTTCATAGTACTCATCTGGAAATGTCTTTACCCAAGGCTGTAATTCCTTAGCTATGTATTTTGCGAGGATGGTAGCCAGCGCATCGGCAGCTCGGTCTTTTTGAAACCCAGTTGCTTCATCTACAAGAGATATTATTCCCACATGCGCAAGAGCTCTCATGATTAGTTTTGCTTGATATGCAATTTTCTCTTGCCTTGACCCTAACCCTCCCTTTTCTTGAGCATCTATCCAAACATCGCATATCTTAGGAATGATCTCTGCGTTGATTCCATGTGCAAGCAAACCCTTTTCTGTATGGTACTTTAGTACAAGTTCGTGCACATCACCTAAGTGTTTGTTTATAAAAGGCTCTAGGTTCTTAAATGCCAGATATAGAGGCACTCGTGCACCGTCCTCATCTATCTCTCTACGGGCGGAAAGCGCACCACTGCGATACATTCCCATGCCATTCATGAAGTCTGTTTCAGTCAGAACGCGAGTTCCATCCGATAGAACGGCACAAGGAAATTCTAGATCACCAAGTTTGATTTCTCCTGAGTAATAAGCTTTAGGAATACCATTCTCATTGCCCCATCTTTTCATGGCTGCTTTTTTTGCTATTTCGCTTCGTCTTTCCGAACTAAGGGCGGCAGCCCTAGCATTTCCACCTAATGATTTACTTTTGTTTTTTGTCATGCAAGCATCCAGTTTGATATTTATGCTTGCATTCTATGAGGTTCGAAATCAGAATGCAAGCATAATAAAATACTCCATGCTTGCATATTTTTCAGGGGGATAAGGTGCAGGGTCTTGAATCTTGAATTAGCTACGATAAGAATTCACCGTTTTAGCCGCTACGTTCTAGCGGCTACTCATTTAATACCCGCCGAATAGTTTGCAGTTCAGTGACCACCGCTTGACCCTGATCTTGTAGCCACTGTTGCTGCAAAAACAAACCAAAATGCCATTGATGGCCGTCAAGCTCTTCATTGTAATCAGGGCTAGTGATGGCTCTGATAGCTAAGTCATAAAACGCATGACACGCCAGTAATTGGTTTAATTGATCCTCAAGCCGCGCCAAACGATGCACAGGTAAAAGGGTTGAAGAAGCGCCACCAACTGGCGTACTATCCGTCTTAGTCATAGTAACCTCTAATCAGGTTGTTGTGATTAGCTGAGCTTTGGTGTTCATACCACCTTAGCTCAGCGCCTTTAAATTTAAGAAGCCTGTTGTTGTTTAATCATGGCGTCGAGCATCTCGGCGATAAATTTTTGCTTATTGCGTGGCATTAAACCAATCTGTTCAATCTGACGTTGCAGCACGGAAGCAGGGCCACGTTTAACCGGTTGCTTCTCAATGCCCATTAATTGATCTAATGGCACAGCAAATAGTTTAGCAATGCTTGGCAACATGGATGCCGGAATCTTGCGCGAACCAATCTCATAAGCACCAACCATCTGTTGAGAAATCTTTAATACTTCAGAAAGTTGAGCTTGTGTCATACCGGCTTCTTTACGTAACTCAGCAATGCGTAATCCCAGTTCTTTAAAAAAGGCTTGATCGTTCTGGTTCATCTGCTCATCCAAAAAAGAATAACTAATCGAAACCATAGAATAACCTCTGTTTTTACGTCATGACTGAATTGATGTTGACGTTACTACAATATGTAGTAAACTGCAACTCAGTTATTTTTTTGTAGTAGCTATTGACAACATTCTGAGGTTAGATCGAAATGGCGCGTTTACCGGATCAAGAAGTAAATAAACTAAAAACAGAAATATCTCTGTTACGTTTAGTCGAGTCGCAAGGCCATGAGTCTAAAAAGCAGGGCAATGATTACGTCATTAGCTGCCCATTCCACGAAGAAGACACGCCGAGTCTAATCATCAGCCCTAAAAACAACCTGTTTCATTGCTTTGGTTGTGATGCGGCAGGTTCAGTGATCGACTGGGTTATGAAAACCCGAGGTGTGTCGTTCCGCTTCGCCTGTGAGATCCTGCAAGAGGATGCGGGCTTGATTGCCGAGAGTGGCACTAAAACGGTTCATCGAGATACAGCGACAAAATTAGCCGCCCCTTTAGCCGCTGATGCGAGTAACCAAAAAGCATTGCGTAATGTGCTGGATTACTATCATCAAACCTTAAAGCAATCGCCAGAAGCGTTAGAGTATTTAACCAGTCGAGGTTTGGCTCACCCTGAGCTGATCGACACGTTCAAACTGGGTTACGCCAATCGAACCCTTGGTTATCGCCTCCCAGAGAAAAACCGCAAAGAGGGCAAAGAGCTGCGCGGTAAGTTACAAGGGATTGGTCTATTGCGAGATACAGGTCATGAGCACTTTAACGGCTCGCTAGTGGTGCCGATCATTGATGAGCAAGGCTTGGTCAATGAAGTTTATGGCCGCAAGATACTGGGTAAGAAGTTACGCAAGGGAACGCCACTTCATCTGTACTTACCAGGGCCGCATCAAGGCGTGTGGAATCTTTCCTCTTTAGCCGCCGTTGATGAAGTGATCGTGTGTGAAGCGTTGATTGATGCGATGACGTTCTGGGTTAATGGCTATCGAAACGTGACGGCCAGTTATGGCACGAGTGGCTTTACGGATGATCACTTAGCCGCGTTCAAAGCGAACAATATCAAACGAGTATTGATTGCCTATGATCGCGATGACTCAGGCAACGCCGCCGCTGAAAAGTTAGCTACCTTACTTAATGACAATGGCATGGATGTGTTCCGCATCGTATTGCCGAAGAATATGGACGTTAACGATTATGCAAATCAAGTTAAGCCAGCGGCTAAAAGTTTAGGTGTGGTGATCCGAAAAGCGCAATGGTTGGGAAACGGGAAAGCGCCTTCGATCACCACACAAGGCATCGATGATGCCGCATTACCTGCGTGTGAAATACGATCATCAAAACCAGAAAACCTTACCCCTTTAGCCGCTTCTGTTCCTGAGCCAACAACGGCCAGCCCATTACCCGATGCGCCTAAAACTATCGAGGCCGAAGTGGGCGAGCGCGAAGTAACAATGATTCTCGGTGATCGTCATTACCGTGTTCGTGGTCTGCACAAAAACATGAGCTACGACCAACTCAAAATAAACCTACTGGTCTCAAGCAATGAACATATCCACATAGATACGTTTGACTTGTACGCCTCGCGACCACGCCAAGCGTTTATCAATCAGGCCTCGGTGGAGCTTGGTGTGCAAGATGATGTGATCAAACACGACTTAGGCAAAGTGTTACTCAAGCTCGAAGAACTGCAGGACGCGCAAATAAAAACCACGCTTGAGCCGCAAGAAAAAGGCGTGACCTTAAGCGAAGAGGAGCAAGGCGAAGCGCTGGAACTGCTGCAAGATAAATCCCTCCTTAGCCGCATCTTAGAAGACTTTGAAACCGCCGGTGTTGTTGGTGAAGAAACCAACAAGCTAGTGAGCTATCTGGCCTGTGTGAGTCGCAAGTTAGATAAGCCATTGGCGATCATTATCCAGTCATCGAGCGCGGCGGGTAAGTCATCACTGATGGATGCTATTCTGAACTTAATGCCTGAAGAAGAGCGAGTGCAATACTCCGCCATGACCGGGCAATCGCTGTTTTACATGGGCGAGACCAATCTCAAACATAAGATACTCGCCATCGCTGAAGAAGAGGGCGCGGACACCGCGAGCTATGCTTTGAAGCTGTTACAAAGTGAGGGTGAGTTGACCATTGCCAGTACGGGCAAAGATGAATCGAGCGGCAACTTAGTGACTAAGGAATATCACGTTGAAGGGCCAGTGATGTTGTTCTTGACTACCACCGCGATTGATATCGATGAAGAGCTGATGAACCGATGCACAGTACTCACCGTCAACGAGAGCCGCGAACAAACTCAAGCGATTCACGCAATGCAACGTAGCCAACAAACCTTAGAGGGCTTGTTGAAAAATGAAGACAAGAAAAAGGTTATCGAGCTGCACCGTAACGCACAGCGTTTGTTGCGTCCGCTCTTAGTGGCTAACCCGTTTGCCGAGCAGTTGACGTTTATCGATGACAAAACTCGAACCCGGCGAGATCACATGAAGTATCTGACCTTGATACGTGCGATCACTTTATTGCATCAGTATCAACGAGAACTTAAAACGGTGAATCATCAAGGACAACTGCTGAGCTACATCGAGGTGACCAAAGCAGACATCGAGATAGCGAACAACTTAGCGCATGAAGTGTTGGGTCGTTCATTGGATGAGTTGCCACCGCACACGCGTACCTTATTAACGCAGGTGCATCGCATGGTTGGAACAGAATGCCAGGCGCAAAGCATTGAGGCAAACCAAGTGCGCTTTAGCCGGCGTGACGTGCGCGAGTACGTTGGTTGGACAGACTTCCAAATCAAGAAGCACATGAGCCGCTTACAAGACATGGAATACGTGTTGGTGCATCGTGGTGGCCGTGGTCAGTCGTTCGTGTATGAGCTGTTATATCAAGGTGAAGGTGAGAGCGGAGAACCGTTCTTGTTGGGCTTGTCGAATATGGATAACTTACACTACGACGATCAAAAGAAGCCCCTAATCGACAGCAACGAGCGGCCAAGTAGCCCCCAAAGAGCGGCTAAGAAGCCCCGTAGTAGCACCCCTGAAAATGGCGCAACGCCAAGCGTGGTAAGGGGTGACGAAGAGTTAAGCGATAAACTCATAAAAAAGACTGCTCCTCTGAGTAATGGTGCGTCAAGTCGTAACTCTTTAGCTGCTCTGTAATGCCAAGGAATATCAGGACAGCGACGCGCGCCCCGATCGGAGACGTGAGTAACCCGGATAGTTTATACGCGTATCTTCTGCGCTTCTTGGAATGGCAACAAATCCAAAACTATTCGCCGCGAACGATTCACGCGAGAGAAGTGTATTTACGCTACTTCATCACTTGGTGTGATGACCGAGGATTAGTCAAACCTCAAGAGATTACTAAGCCGATCTTAGAGCGCTATCAGCGTTACTTGTTCCACTACCGTAAAGACAATGGCGAGCCATTGAGTACCGAAGGTCAGTGCACACGCATGACACCGATCAAGGCGTACTTTAAATGGCTGACTCGACAAAATTACTTGCTGTATAACCCCGCGAGTGAGTTGGACATGCCGCGTGTTGGGAAGCGATTACCCAAGCACATACTGACGCAATCAGAAGCCGAGCAAGTGATTAACCAGCCCGACATCGAGACCGTGTTCGGGTTGCGAGATCGAGCCATCTTAGAAACCATTTACAGCACAGGAATGCGGCGCATGGAAATAGTCGGACTCAACGTGTACGACATCGATAGCGAGCGTGGCACGTTGATGATAAGGCAAGGCAAAGGTGGTAAGGATCGCATGATTCCGATTGGCGAAAGAGCCTTACGCTGGATCGTGAAATATCGAGATGAATCGAGACCTGACCTCACGATGGCCGATGACGCTGGCAAGCTGTTCTTAACCCGGCTTGGTCAGACCTTCACTAACGATGCGATGACGCAGCTAGTGCGCCGCTACATCAATCAAGCCGACATTGGCAAGACTGGGAGCTGTCATTTACTCAGGCATACCATGGCAACCTTGATGCTGGAGAATGGCGCGGATATACGATTCATTCAAGCGATGCTTGGACACTCGGATATCAGCACCACACAGATCTATACGCAAGTGAGTATCAGGCAGTTGAAGGAGATCCACACCGCCACGCATCCCGCGAAGATGGCGAGAAAGCGATGATGCGCATAATCGAGGACGTGCTACTCGGACCGCTCTCGTGCGTCCTGCACTCGCGGCATTCGGACTCCTGTCCATCACCGGCTGTCACGGCGCTTGCTAAGTCTTCGGGTGTTCACTGCGTCCCTCGGCAACTGCTCCATGCGTTGCTCTACCACCTGCATCCATGCAGGCGTCAGCCAAGCAACCGCCGCGCCAGCCTGCATCGATATGTAACTCACGCTCAGTGGTTCCGTTACAGCTCAAAAAATGCGGCTAACAGAGGCTACGCCACTGACGCTGCTAATGTTTTTAATGTCAAAGGCCTCAAGGCAAACTACGCCTTCATGCCTTCGCCACTGATCCCCCAACCCCCTTTAACAAAGGGGACTAGTGCGGCCATTCAACATAATGTAAAGGAATTATGCGCAGTCGTCTTAGCGTCACGTCGGCCCATCGTGAACAGCAACGTTGGGCCTCGCACACTAAGCCGTCTTCGCATAATTTACATTATGTGTAAATGCCCGCAACCGCCACGCTGCGGCTTTAAGGCGGCGGCAAGCCGCAAAGGCTGTTTAACAATCGCGTTGCTCACCCCCGGCCCGCCCACGTGCTGGTCAACTAAAGGCGGCTCCAGCCAGCAAAGCTGTCTTACGTTCCCGCCTTTAGCCGCCCATCACCCCGTCCGCCCCCAGGGGCTCCCAAAGTTTAGATGGGTAGGGTTGTGTCTATTGTTAGTCTTTCAGTATGCCACCGTGCTCAACCTGTCAAGGTTAAACCACGCGAGCGTGGCGCAAGCGACCTTGACAGGCCTGCGCGCGGTGACGCTGAGAAATGACTAACAACAGTCACTCAACGGAGTTGAATATGAAAATCATCACATGGGAAATCACTAAGATCATCAAGGTTGTAAACCAGTTGCAACGCACCGGCGAAACTACCGCCAGCACGTCAGAGCGCATCGCGGCCGCGTTCGTTCTGAATGATATGAGCTTGCTACCAGAAAGTTATCCAGAGGTAACCGAAGCATGGCAACGGCTGGATGACTGGCAAGAACATGTAACGCAAATCAAGCAGCATTACATCCATCTCATCGAGGCACACTGCGCCTCTTAACTTGCTAAGCGGCTAAAGGAATAGCCGCTTACTTCCACGATGTGCCTCCCTCGGCAACTGCTCCTGCGTTGTTCTATCTCCTGTATCCCTACAGTCGTGCACGATACCTCCCGCACACCCCACAAGGGGGTACCGAGGTCCCTGCGGTCGTTAGACCACGAAAACGACTCAGCAAAGCTTCCGCTCCAAGCTCACGCCCCTTACCTGCATCCATGCAGGCAAGCTGAGCCGCGTTCGTCGCCTTGATAAAGTGCGTTAGGTGTAAACGTCCTTACGGTGAGAAACACGCACGACTAACACAATGAGCCTGTTGTCCTCAATGTTGCAAATCATACGATAGTCGCGAACTCGATAACGCCACAAACCCGCTAGTTCACGTGACAATGGTTTACCGAAACGGCGAGGGTCTTCATCAGTGGCTATCCGTTGTCGAAAATAGGTCAGAATCTCTCGTTGCGTCTGACGATCTAACTTGCGTAACTCTTTGGCCGCAGCGTCATCAAACTCAACTGTCCACGTCAAGACCTTGCTCCATCTCATCTAATGAAAAACGTTTGCCGGGCTTCTCTAAACGAGAGAGTGCTAGATAACGGTCTTCCATCTCATCAAGGTGCTCAAGAATGGCTTCTTTAGCGTAAAACGTTTTAGTGCGGCCAGTCTTAGCCGCTAATGCGGCTAAACGGCTCTCAATCTCTTCGGGTAATCGTATTGCTAACATAATAATCTCGATGATATACGTGTATGACATGTATATCATAGCAAATGCACATAAATGCATAAATGCATAAATGCATAAATGCATAAATGCATAAATGCATTTATGTCATGTTTAATCTCAGAGTAGAGCGAGGTTAGCCCCTCCTTGTTGGGTGACGAGCAAGTGCTAGGCTGTCATAATCGGCGAGTGCGAAAACTCGATCTCATAAAAGCTTGGTTACTAATAACCCTGTTGACCTTATCAGCCAACGGCGCTGTTAAGGCAAATGTCGCGTCTGGGCCTCAAAACTTAGGGCTGGAGGTGCATCAGGGAAAAAGCATTGCTAAGCCATTGATGCGTCAGGGAAAATCACAAGTTAGTACGATGGCCGCGTCAGATATCTTTATTGAGGAAGATAAGGAGACTGGGCTGCTTTACGCGAAGGCCAGATTCTATGATCCTGATACGGGGAAGTTTTTGAGTGAGGATGCTTGGGATGGGGATAATCTGATTGCGCCGAGTCTTCACAAATACTTGTATGCTTACCAAAATCCAACCGTGTGGATTGAT
>Ga0316189_10007884_pt1 | contig 10037 bp, 7 predicted proteins | sample LowCovwburrow_MG_FD_204930 | JGI IMG/M metagenome (GOLD analysis project Ga0316189, IMG submission 204930) | Coastal sediment microbial communities from Maine, United States - Lowes Cove worm burrow | ecosystem: Environmental > Aquatic > Marine > Coastal > Sediment | place: USA: Maine... | reverse complement strand
CATGTGGAAGCCCCAACCGTTCGGCACGGCAACCGCCTAGAGCGAGCTACTGGGCGAGCAACGTTGCGACGAAGCCGCCGTTGGGGGGCAATGCGATCGCCAGCGGATCACCTGCGTCGACCATCATGGTTGAACGCACGAACGAAGTCTGGCTCTCGCCCTGCTCTATCAACGTCATCTCGTACACGGTGTCCGGCTCCAGAAAGCCGAGGTTGAAGTTGTATTCGACCGACGCCTCGACCGCGTGAATACCTCCAAGGTACCAATCGGTGCCCTTGCGGCGGGCGAGGATCACGTGGTCGTCGATGCTCCCTCGAACGAGCCGCGTGTCGTCCCAGGTCACGGGCACGGTCGACATGAACTCGCCCACATAGGGGTACGCGGCGAACACCGCTCGATATCCGACCTCGGTGTTGGAGTCGGCACGGTCGGCAAAATGCTGAATCCCCGACTCGAAGACGACCGCGAGAGCAAGCGAGTGGGCGTAGGGAAGCCCAACGGTGGAGTAAGCCGCCTCGAAGACCACGGGCGTGTAGTCCATGGACCCGACGAGGTTCCGAAGAAGCACGTGACGCAGGTTGGTCGTCGCATCCGGCGCGCTTTGAACGGCTGCAAACTTGTAGACCTCGGCTCCGTTGACGGCCTCCTGTGTCATCAGATGAGGGTACGTTCGTTGCCAACCGCGACTGACGGTGGCTCCGTGAAAGTTCACGAGCAACTCGAAGTCCGCCGCATCCTCGAGGATCCCGATGTACTGATTGATCCGGTCCTGCTTGTCACTATTGAAGAAGTCCACCTTGATGCCCGCGACGCCCCAGCCGGAGATCTTCTCCATCTCGTCGCGCCGATTCGGCTCGATCATTCGATTGAGCGGGGTCTCGAGAGGAGATGGCGTGTGCCGACCACCGGAGTTGTACCAGAGCAGCAACTTCACCCCGACCGCGTCGGCCCGGGCAACCAGGGCGCGGACTTCTTCTGCGGCGTTGTCCCACTGATCCCACTTCGCATCGATGAGTACGTAGTCCCAGCCAAACTCCCCGGCGAAGTCGATGTACTCGGATTGGAGCTCCGGGGTGCCCGTTTCTTGGCTGAACCACGACCACGCGGAGCGGCCCGGCGCAATCCAGCTCTCGTCCGCGAGCGCTGACGGAGCGCTGAGGTCGTCGACCAGCGTCGACTCGACCACGGTTGCTAGATCTCCGATCTCGATCGCTCGCCAAGGGGTCATGAACGGAAGCGGTGACTTCGGGAGTACGTCGCCGATCCCCCTGCCTTCTCTGTCGTCGGGAAACCGGATCTCATAGAGGTTGCCTCGGGGTGTCTCGTTCAAGCGCGTGGCGCAGTAGCTTTCGCCGAGATCGGCTTCCGACACGACCACATAGAGACTGCCGCCATCGAGCTCGAAAGCGGTGGGAAAGGCAAAGCCAGTTCGGTCGATGGCTTCTCCAAGCGGAAGGATGATGGGTGGCTGTTGGTATTCACCCGCCGTCGGAACGTATACGAGATCCCCGCCGTCATACGCGCGCGTGACCACGCGCGCGCCACCGGGAATCGCAAAGCCGCTCGACTCGCTCTGCACCTCGGAGACTCCCTCACCCAGCAAGTGATAGCGAAAGGCGACGCCGTCCTCGTGGGCACGGAGGATCAACTCGGCCTCGGCGCCGTTGGCGTCTCGAAGTGGCACGGTGACCTCGCTCCCGAGCACATGACGCTCGCTGCGCTTCCCGGTGAGCATCGTGTACGACTCGTCGATCACCCGGCGACGGCTGCTGAACATCTCGACGCCGGTCGTGAGGTCGTGGGTGCTTGCGGCCAAACCCATCGGGCTCGTCTCGATGACGGTCTCACCGTTCTTCCTGACGATGTAGGTCAGTCGCCCGCCTTCATCCGTCGCCACGTCCAGCTCGAGCTCGCCGCTCGGTGACGCCACGCTGATGTCCTGGACATTCTCTCGACCCCCTGAATCGCAGCCTAGAGTCGCGAGACAAACGAGCCCAAAGGCCAACGCGTGCAGCCGAAAAACCACCATGTGCACCTCTCAGCGAGGGTATGTTCTTTACCCGCAGCGCTTCAACAACTATACGCCCTCTGATGAAGAAGACTCCTCTTGGTTTGTCCTTGCTCGCTGGCTTGGGCGTGGTGATGGCTGCTTGCGGTGACGACGGCGGCAGCAGTGGCAATGACTGCCCGACTGGTCAAGTGACGTGCGATGGCGTGTGCATCGACGCGGTCACAGCGACCTTGGACGGACCCAACGGGGTGCAGGCGGCCGTCTTTAGTCCGAGCTGCACGTTCAGCAACTGCCACGGCACGGAGGGCGCCATGCAGGCTGGCCTCGAGCTCAGCTCAGTTGCGGTCTCGGCAACCAACCTGGTCGACGAAGATTCGACTCAGGTTGCCTCCCGCGTTCGTGTTGCGCCGGGCGACAGCGGCGCGTCGTACCTGATGAACAAGCTCGATGGCGTCGACATGGCGCCCACGACTCAACAAATGCCGATTGGCGGCATGCTCTGTGAGGCGAGGCTCGAAGCCGTTCGGCGCTGGATCAACGACGGCGCACCTCTCGAGTAGCACCCAGAAGGGCTCGATAGTTGCGCGCCCCATAGCCATGGTAGTCTCATGGCTGCCATGGGACGCTCACTCGGCCCGACCGCTCTCCTCTCGCTCGCGCTGTTGCTCGTCGGCGCAAGCGGTTGCGAGCCCGAGCTCGTGGCGCCAAAGGGCGGGTACCTGGTCGTCGACAACGTCTTCAGCCCGGTCCGGATACACACGTCGCGCTTGGAGGGTGCTGGCCGCCTCGAAGCCTTGCTGCCAAGCGGCGTCTGGACCCTGATTCACTTCGAACCGAACGGGGCCTACATCTACGATGAGCGGCTGCCGGCTGAGGCCTGGCATTGCTCGAATCCGGGCGGCACCGAAGGCTGCGTAGCACGCTTGCGAGTGGCGCACGACGCGGGCCCTCTGGGTTTCAATGCCGCGTTTGGCACCGGCATCGTGCACGTCTGCACGGAGAACTACGTCCAGCGCCAAGGCCGCAAGCACTGCGGCGTCCGCGAGTTGGAACGAGCGAGCGGGACGCTCGATGACAACGACGTGTGGCTCCCGGCGGCCAATAGCCTCGCGGCCGAGCAGAACATCGACCCTCTCTACGAAGGGACGTTCGTGTGGCGGGGCGACCCGTGGAACCGGCTCATCTGGGGCACCCACGAGTTCAAGCACCCGAATGCTGATTCCCCGCCGACCGGGGCCGCCGCCGAGGAGCTGTCGGGGACGTTCTTCGACCATGCCTGGGATCCGGACGCGCCCGAGGTCAGCGTCGGCCTCGGCGTCCCGGGCAACCCCGAGTGGAAAGCGTACAGCATGGATACCGGCGCATGCTCGTTCTTCATTCCTTGGGAATGGACGAACCGCCTAGAGGGCGCCTACTACACGGCAGGCCTCGGAGCATCGCTCGAAGAGCGCGGCCTTGCCGAGCGCTTCATCGACGAGATGGTCGATAGCAGCGAGCCACGTTGGCAGACGGAGGTCAACGCGCTCCTCTGGATCGACGCAACCGCAGGCATCATCCCGAACGAGTCTGCGAGCCCCGAGTTCCACTACCGGCTCTCGGGGGACACGGGCGAGCCGCAGGTTTGCTTCAAGCAGTACTTTCACGCGAGCAGCGACCTCTCTGCGATCCCCGACCACTGGTACCGTTTCGACCAAGCGATCGGCGCTTTCTTCCTCGAGTTGCTGCCGTTCATCGGGGATTGCGGCTACAAGAACGTGTCCTTTCGGTACTGCGGCACGGCCAAGGTGGACAATGGCGTCGGTACGTTCGAGATCGACCAATCCTCCGTCCAGATCGCGCATCAGGGCTACCCCTGGGGGAAGGTGATCTGCAACAACCAGTTCGTCCCCCAGTTCATCGACGGCGTACGAGCGACGTTTGCTCCAGGGGGTGAAGGCGCAACACAGATCGACGCCGGCATCGCGCAACTGGTGGAGGCCCTTGGCGAGACGCTCGGGCTCGAGGTCCGTAGGATGGAGCTCTCACCCCGAGGCATCTATCTGATCACCGCCGAGACCACGCTCGACCCGCAGTACGGCATGGGCGACTGCCGTCCGGACCTCGACCGGGAGCCAACGCTTCCGAGCGCGGAGCGTCCGACCGAGACCGAGATCGAGTATCGAACCCGCGGCGTCACACGGTTCTAAGAGCGGCCTAGAACTCGCCCAAGGCGTCGCGCGCGGCGTCCACGTAGACGGCGTACGGATCTCCGGCATCGAGTGCCACAACAGCGGCGTCAAGCGATTCCAAAGCCGAGGCAACGGCCGACACCAAGTCGCCCATGCCCGCGTCGATCGCCACCGTTTGGGTCGCATCGAGTTGCACGATCGCGCGGCGCAACGAACCTCGCTCGCTGATGCCGTTCGGTGTGGCCGATTCGGAACGGTTGAGCAGATCGCGGGCTTGAGCGACGCCGGCCTCGGCGCGCGTTTGTGGAGTTAGCTCGGGGACGGCCTCCGGCACGTACCGGCTCATGCCATTCAAGGTCCCTTGGTACACCACGCCATCGGGGCCGACGGTCGTTGCGGCGTAGACCGAGTTCTCACAGGAGTCGGGCACCACGTCGAGGACATCGGCGACACCGGGAAGAGCGCCGGCGATTCCACTGCTGTCGCCGGGGCAAGTCCCCGGGCCTGCCGGCGCCCACAGCCGAGATTCACCGCTTGCGAAGTCGAGGCCCTCTAGCCCCCACTGACCGTCGCGCTGACCCGCGCCATAAACGAGGCCCGCTGCCTCGCTAATGCTGGGGATTCCATTGGGCACGCTGACGTCGGGGTTGGCCCAAACCGTGGTGCAGGTGCGCGTCTCTGGATCCCAATCGATGCGCTCGAGACCAAATGGCGCCTTGTCGGGGATGCCTCCCTCCAGCGCGGACACCAGGTTCTGCGCGACCGCACCCAAGTTGCCGATCGAGGGCGGATTGATCGTCGGGTTGGTCAGGAGGTCGTTGACCACCACGGCGGCGTAGCCGCGCACGGCGACGGACTGCTCCGAGATTGCCTCCGGGGCGCCAGTCCCGAAGTCGACCGGCACCTCACACGCGATTCGGGGATCCTTTCCGGGCGCGATGGGTTCCCAGTCTTCCGGGATCTCGTCTCGCCAAAAGAGAACGAGGTTCATGAGGGCTTGGCCGTCGGTAATGACGACGAAACGATCGTCATCGGCTTTCGTGCCCATCAAGCTCGGGGTCGACCCAGAGCCCGGGCCCAGTCGAATGGGGCTCGGGACTTCCTCCGCGACCTCGTACTCGGCTCGCCACGCGCGACTGAGCGCGCTGCCGTCCCAATCGAAACGGTACATGGCCGCGCTCGTCAAGACGTAGATGCCGCCATCCTCATCGGCGGCCACGCTGTTCGACACGATCTCTAGATCAGCGGGGTCGGCCGCCGCACAGCCTTCATTGGCGGAGATGACGGGGACGCTGCCGAGGTTGTCCGGCTCGGCATCGGGCGAGATCACGAAGAGGTTGCCGAGCTCGGTGACGAAGGCAAGCTGCCCGTCATACGTGAGGGACATCCCCGCAATGACGTCGTCGTCATTGCAGAACAACTCGTCCGGCATGAAGATGCGCTTCTTCAGCTCGGCTGGCGACGCTCGATCGCCCTCGATGCTGTCGCCAAATATCGACACGAACCTCGTGCGTCCCACAATGAATCGATTCTTCGAGTCGACGGCGTTGTAGGCGCCGCTGAGCCCGAGAGTGAACGTAGGGGGCGTCTCCTCGCGCTCGGTCGGGACGTACCAGTCGATGATCTCGAACGTGCCGTGGTCGACCTTGAGAATCGCGGCATCGAGCCCCGGCACGGTCGACCAGATCGCCCGGCCGCCATCGGCGTACGGGCTGCTGAACGAGGCGACCACGGGAATGCCTGCCCCCGGAAGCGCCAGATGCTCGCTCCTCGTGGTTGCAGCGTCGGTGGGCCCAGCAAAGGCAGAAGACCCCTGTGCGTAGCTGCTCCGATGGGACGCTGGCCAGGTCGCGTCCGAGAACGCGGTGCTGCAGAGCGGCTCGTTGGGCGCGAGGGGCGTCTTGCAGAGATCGGATACGTCCGTCGTCGTCGTGTACCCGCTTGGGGTGCTGTCGTTGCTCGAGCTGCACCCGGCGAGGGCGATGAGGGCTCCAACGAGAAGTGAGACTAGGATAGTGAGTCGGCTAAGCATTATTGGGCTCTTGTAGCAGGAGATGCGCAGCGCCCAAACGGCGTTATGATCGACGCATGTCCGCCTTCGACGCTCTAGCCAAAGCCCGCTACGTAAATCTCGAAACATTCCGAAAGAATGGAACCGGCGTGCAGACCCCGGTGTGGGGTGCCCCCGACGGGGACGAAATCATCATCTTCACCAATGGTGACTCGTACAAGGTGAAGCGCCTGCGCAGGAACACGGCAGTGCGGATCGCCGAGTGCGGCGTGCGGGGTGCGCTCAAGGGGCCTTGGCACGACGGGAACGCGCGGTTCGTCGAAGACGAGGCGGGCAAAGAGTCTGCGATCCGCGCTCTTCGCAAGAAGTACGGATGGCAAATGGTTCTGGCGGACTGGGGTGGTCAGATCCGTGGTTCGAAGAAAAACTGGAAGATCATCGCCGTCCGTTTGGCTAGCTAACGCCTTCGGACGAGTACGCCGACGAAGGGCGACAGCCACCACCCGGATTGGTTGAAGAAGTTCCCCTTGCCTGTGAACGAGTACTGGAACCCGACATCGATGTGGACGCCACTCTCTTTGATGTTGAAGGCGACCCCCGCCTTGCCGGTGAACCCTGGCGTGAAGCGGTACACCGAGTACTGGGCACAGTACCAGTAGCCGCAACCGACTGCGGTCTCTGCGAAGTTCCAGAAGTTCATATCGAACGAACCGCTGAGGTAGGGGAGCACGAGCTTGAGGTCAGGAACTTGGAAGCGGACCTCTGGAAGCGAGAGATAGATGCGAGTCAGGGGGCGTCGGCCCGAAAGCGCTACACCATTGACCACCTCCCCGTTTAGATCGACGGGGGTCCACTGAAGACCGGCATCTCCGCCGACGATGAACCAGCCAAAGTCAGCGCCGCCAAAGAAGTTGATGTTGGCGCCGGGGCGCACCACTTCCCTCGGCACGTCCAGGACAATCGGCACACCTATGCTGAGTCCCCATGTAAAACCGACCTCGAGCGGCTTCTTGCCGCCGGGCTCCTGCACGGGTGGAGGCGTGACGGAGACCATCGACTCAGCTGGTGGGGGCGGCGTGTAGGTTTCTGTCGTCGAGGTGCCGTACTGGGCAGAAGCCATCGAAGCCGGGGCGCAAAGCGCGAGCGCCAGTGACGCGAATATCCAATCCAGTCTCTTCATCACAACCTCCCTGGAACGCCCGAACTCTACAGCGCCAGAAGACCACGTTCAATGTTCTGAGCCGCCTTGAGGAGTCACCCAAGTTCGACTAGCACTGGCCCTCCATCTTCTTGGAAGGCCGTTTCCTCGGCCGGGCCGCAGTTTTTTTCAAGGATTCATCATGCAGGCGACCACAGGGCGGCTTCGGCCAGCTGCAACTTTTGCGCTCATCTTCACGCTCAGCTCGGCCTTCGCGCTGGCAGCATTTGGACAAGACGAGCAGGCGCAAGAAAAGAAGTCGATTGCCGCGCAGACTCGGGAGCTCGTCACCGACTTGGAGTCGCGCGGGGCCGAGCTGGAAGAGCTTCAGAAACAGATCGAAAAGAACCCGGACCCCGGGGCGGCGGCGATGTTCGAAAAAGAGTTGTCGGAGCGCCGCGCGAAGTATCGACGCGACGTGGCGAGTCTCGTCAAGCTGGTGTTGGGCGGCGAGGATGGGGGCGCCGAGGTCGCCCAAGGGCGCTCGACGGCCACCCGAATTCTGGAGTCCGATACGCCAAAGTTGAAGGAGAAGCTAACCGAGCAGGGCAAGAAGCTGATGGCGCTCGTCGAGACCGCGATAGATGGCACGGAAGAGGACGCCGCACAGGCCCGCACGGAATTCATCGCGCTGGTCCCGGCTTCCACGCGTCTATTGAAGTACCTCGAGACGAACATCAGCCTCAGGCAACAGCTCGGTTTGAATGTCGAAGCAGATGTCCCGTACCTCACCAAGCGGCTTCAGGATCGTTCGAACGTCGTCGCCGCCCTGCTGTCGAACACCAAGACTCAGGTCGATGACATCGCTTCCCGTCCCGGGGTCGATCAGGACCCCGACGCTCAAGCGAAGCTGCAAAGCCTGCGCAAGCAACGCCATGCACTGGCCGAGGCCCAGCGAGCGAACGTCGATCTGATGGACAAGTACGGTCTCGAAACGGCGGACCTTCGAAGGGGAATCATCAGCGCGACAGGCAAGCTCTCGCAAGACATTCTCAACAAGGACGTCGCGGCGGGCCTGCTCGAGTCCTCGATTGCCGACGGCGCGGACTGGCTCCGAACGAATGGCGCGAACCTCGTGTTCCAGTTCGTCTCGTTTCTCCTCATCCTGATCGCGTTCTGGATCGTAGCGCGGATCGCAAAAGGCGGGGTTCGCAGAGGCCTCGAACGATCCAAGCTGGACATCTCGAGTCTAGCCAAGGACTTCTTCATCAAGATGACGGGGCGAACCGTCATGCTGCTCGGGCTGATCATCGCGATCGCTCAACTCGGAGTCGAGGTTGCGCCGCTTCTCGCCGGCCTCGGCATCGCCGGTTTCGTGATCGGCTTCGCGCTACAGGACACCCTGTCGAACTTCGCTTCCGGCTTGATGATCTTGATCTACCGACCATTCGATATCGGCGATGCGGTCGAAGCGGGCGGTGTTACCGGCAAGGTCGACCAAATGAACTTGGTGTCCACGATGATTCTCACCTTCGACAACCAGTTGATGATCGTGCCGAACAAGCAGGTCTGGGGCGGCATCATTCGGAACATCACGTCGCAGGACACCCGGCGAGTCGACCTCACCTTCGGGATTGGATACGCCGACGACATTCCGAAAGCCGAGAAGTTGCTCACCGACATCATCACGAGTCACGAGAAGGTGCTCAAGGACCCGGAGCCGGTCGTGCGTCTACACACGCTTGGGGATTCGTCGGTCGACTTCGTCGTCCGCCCCTGGGCCAGGACCGCGGACTACTGGGACGTCTACTGGGATGTTACGCGCGAGGTGAAGCGACGCTTCGACGAGGAAGGGATCTCGATTCCGTTCCCGCAACGCGACGTGCACATTTATCACGAGAAAGTCGAGGGCGGAGCGGATGGCGACGACGCCAAGCAGCGCTCCAACACCGCTGCCTCGGCGCAAACGCCCGTGCCGGGCGAACAAGAGGACGACGTCTAGCGCTCCTGCGAAGCCCGCCGCCGCTGCCACTCTCCGATCTTGAGGAGCGGTCGAAACATCTTCAAGGTAGCTTCCGGAAACGGCCGCAGGACGTGCGCGAGCGCGCCTTGGGAACGCGGTACGGTGACGGCGAGTCTCGGCCTGTCGACGAGATCGCAGACGACACCCGCCACTTCTGGCTGGGTCAGCAGTCTCGTGTTCACGAACGCGGCGTCGGCGCCGGGTACGTCCTGAATGTCGCGGATCATGTCGGTGTCGATCGCGTGCGGGCAGACCGCGCTGACGCGAATCGGGAGCCCTGCACGGTCCAAGTCGCCCGCCAGGGAAATGCTGAACCCGAGGACGGCGTGTTTGCTGGCACCGTACACGGCAAGCCCCGGTGCCGGTGTCAGCGCGGAGATCGACGCGATGTTGATGAGCTGGCCTCCACTGGCGCGCATGGCTTCGACTGCGGCGCGCGAGCCCCACATCACACCGAGCACGTTCACCTCGACCGTCTGCTGAATCTGCTGATCCGTGTGGTCCCACGCGCTTCCGCTGTAGAGCACGCCGGCATTGTTGACCCAGAGCGTCAGGGATCCGCGCTCGTTGGCGGCGCGGGCGACTGCGTGGTGCGACTCGGGGTCACGCACGTCCTGAGCCATGGACCATGCATCGCCGCCGAGCTCGTTGGCCGTGGCTGCAGCCGCGTCTCCGTCGATGTCGGT
>Ga0316189_10007883_pt1 | contig 10037 bp, 8 predicted proteins | sample LowCovwburrow_MG_FD_204930 | JGI IMG/M metagenome (GOLD analysis project Ga0316189, IMG submission 204930) | Coastal sediment microbial communities from Maine, United States - Lowes Cove worm burrow | ecosystem: Environmental > Aquatic > Marine > Coastal > Sediment | place: USA: Maine... | reverse complement strand
TAATGCTCATAGCTTACCTCCGCGAAGTGCCAGCAGTGATGCCAGCCTTCGTTGAATGTTAATTCGCAGCGCGTTTGGTCTTTTAACAGACCCCGGGCGCTGCCTCCGGTGCGTGCGGGTGTTCACTAGAGAAGCTTTTGGTTTCCATTCGCTCGAAAGCGATGCCACCACCCACAGGTTTATTGGCGGAAATTTAAGGGATGGCCATACGACAGATTCATTTCGGTCAGTTACCTGAAGCATCGTTAACCTCCTTTAGTTTCAACCATGCGACAGATGGATCTGTCGCCAAAAGCGGAGGCGTTAGCCGCCGGTTTTGTGAGGAATAGCGAAATCGCATTTTCGCTGTTCCGTAAAAAGGGGGAGGGCACGGATGCCCTCATCCCGGGTGTTAAAATTTCCCGTAATATCCCTCTTTCAGAGCGTCGAATAAATTCGCGGCGGTATGCATCTCGCCGTCATACTCAATCTCTTCATTACCTTTCACCTCAACGACGGTGCCGTCATCAAGCGTGAACTTGTACATGGTATTTTCCAGATCCTCTTCCTTGACCAGTACACCCTGGAACGCTTCAGGATTGAAGCGGAACGTGGTGCACCCTTTCAGCCCCTTTTCGTAGGCGTAGAGGTAGATATCCTTGAAATCCTCATATGGGAAATCGGTCGGCACGTTGGCGGTTTTGGAGATCGATGAATCGACCCACTTCTGTGCCGCAGCCTGAATATCGACATGCTGCTTTGGTGTCACCTCATCGGCACTGATGAAGTAGGAAGGCAGCTTGGTCGCTTCATCGGTTGAGAATGGCATTGCGTCCGCATTGATCTCTTCGCGGTAGGAGAGCAGCTCGTAGGAGAAGACATCCACCTTCTCTTTACTCTTTTTGCCTTCACGAATGACATTGCGTGCATAGTGATGGGCAAATGATGGCTCAATACCGTTGGAGGCGTTATTGGCTAGCGACAGTGAGATGGTGCCGGTCGGTGCGATCGAGGAGTGGTGGGTGAAACGGCAGCCGATCTCCTCAAGCTCTTTGAGCATCTTCGCATCTTCGATGTTGCCGTGCTTGGCAAACTGGCGCATGTAGTTGGAATATTTCGCCCACAGCACCTTGCCCTTGAGTTTGGCGCCAATTTTGATGCCGTCTTCAAGCATCGCAGGCTGTTTGGCCATCAGTTCAGGTGTGATCTCAAACTCCTGATCCATGATCGGGGCAGCACCCTTCTCTTTGGCCAGATCGATACCGGTTGCAAAACCGGTGCGTGCCATCTCGTAGGCGATCTTCTCAGTCAATTCGAGAGATTTTGGCGAGCCGTAAGGCACCTTCATCATGGTCAGTGCAGAGCCTAGACCAAGGAAGCCCATGCCATGGCGACGTTTGCCCATAATCTCATCGCGCTGCTTCTCCAGCGGCAGGCCGTTGATCTCAACCACGTTATCAAGCATGCGGGTGAAGATGGAGATCACTTCACGGTAGGCATCCCAGTCGAAGCGGGCATGATCGGTGAACGGATCGCGTACGAACTTGGTCAGGTTTACGCTGCCAAGCAGGCAGGCGCCGTATGGCGGTAGTGGCTGCTCACCACACGGGTTGGTGGCACGTACATCTTCGCAGAACCAGTTGTTGTTTTTCTCATTGACCTCATCAATGAGGATGAAACCCGGCTCGGCGTAGTCGTAGGTGGAGCTCATGATGACATCCCACAACCGCTGTGCCTTGATGGTTTTGTACACCTTGCAGGCTACCTCACCACGATCGTTGCGGGTGGCTTTGGCAGTGAAGTGCGGCATCTGTTTCCAGATGATCTGCTCTTCACCACTCTCGACTTCACCTGTGGTGGCCGGGAAGATCAGATCCCAGTCGGTATCATTTTTTACCGCTTCCATGAAATCCTTGGTGATCAGGCAGGAGAGGTTGAACTGGCGCAGACGTCCATCTTCACGCTTGGCGCGGATGAAGTCGGCCACATCCGGATGTGAGATGTCGAAGGTGCCCATCTGTGCGCCACGACGGCCACCGGCCGAAGATACGGTGAAACACATCTTATCAAAGATATCCATGAATGAGAGCGGGCCTGAGGTGTATGCGCCGGCCCCCGATACATAGGCACCCTTCGGACGCAGTGTGGAGAACTCATAACCGATGCCGCAGCCGGCCTTCAGTGTCAGCCCCGCCTCACGCACCATTGAGAGAATGCCATCCATCGAGTCGGGTACGGCACCGGAAACGGTACAGTTGATGGTGGAGGTGGCGGGTTTGTGCGCCTCAGCACCGGCATTGGACATAATACGTCCGGCCGGAATCGCACCCTGCTGCAGTGCCCAGGTGAAACGGTTAAACCAGAACTCCTGCTTATCTTCATCTTCGACAGCAGCCAGCGCCTTGGCAACACGCTCATAGGTCGCCTCGATATCAGCGTCGACATCTTCGCCGTTTTTATCTTTCAGACGATACTTTTTGTCCCAGATATCTTCGGAGGCGGGCTGAAGCGAAACTTCCTTCTCCAGGCTTTTTTCGGTCGGTAAACCGATGGACTCATCCAACACAGTGTTGGTCGCAGTGGTGTTTGCGCTCATACGGACTCTCCCTCCAGCAGGTGCAAATTGATTTTTTTGGTAAATATGTTGGCGGCGAATATGAAGCACTATATCTAGCGTGTCAAGCGATCTCGACACACTATTGATAGTGTTTATTGATGCACTTTTGATCCACCGCTTTTCCACAGGTTATCCACTGTTTTTAATGAGAGATGGAATGCGGGCATCGGTTTGCGCTCTTCTGCCGATCGTCTTGAACTGCTCTGTCCGGCCTTTTCACGCTTCACGGCTTGCTCCTTACTCTGTACGCTTGCGGTTATGAGTTCCCAGACACATTTTGGTTTTGAAACAGTCGCCGCCAGTGAGAAAGCCGGCAAGGTGATGGGGGTCTTCTCATCCGTGGCTGATAAGTACGACATCATGAATGATGCGATGAGCGCAGGGCTTCACCGGCTCTGGAAACGGCGCATGATTTCCGTGGCGGCAGTCAAAGCTGACTCCACCGTGCTTGATGTGGCGGCAGGCTCCGGCGATATCTCTATCGGCATACTGAAAAAGATGGGCTCCAGAGGTGAGCGTTCCGGCCGTGTGATCCTGACCGACCTGAACGGACCGATGCTGGCCGAGGGTGCACGCCGGGTCGTTGATGAGGGGTTTCTTACAGGCAGTGCCGACTGCATCCAGTCTGATGGTACAGGACTCGCATTTGCCGATAACAGTTTTGATGTGGTTTCGATTGCCTTTGGCATCCGCAATTTTGTTGACATTGAGGCGGGATTGCGTGAGTTCCACCGGGTATTGAAGCCGGGCGGCCAGTTTATCTGTCTTGAATTCTCAAGGCCTGTGTTGCCACTGCTGGATGTGGTTTATGATGCCTACTCCTTTAATATGATTCCGGCGATGGGAGAGTGGATTACAGGTGACCGTGACTCCTACCAGTATCTGGTCGAATCGATTCGCCGCTTCCCTGATCAGGGGCGCTTCTCCAAGCTGATCAACTGGGCAGGGTTTGATCTGGTCAGGCATGAGAACATGACCGGCGGTGTTGTGGCGTTACATAGAGGCTATAAATTGTGAAATACGTCCTTGGAACATTGACTCGGTCTATCCATGGCCCTCGCACTTCGTGCGGCTTGCAGCCGTCCAAACGGCCATCCTGCCTTTTTGTCTGCCCTCGCTTTGTTGAGGCTTCTATATATATAAATAGTGAATTGAGGCAGGGCGTATGAACGAGTTCTCAATTAATCCGTCCATGGATGGACGGCGGGCAAACGCCAGTGCGCCCGTGAGCGCATTGAAAACCGCGCTTTTCGAGGCGCGTTCAAGGCCGAGGCATGATGCCGTAGGCCGGAGGCGTTAAATTGTCGGTTATGTTTCTACCTCTAAGGCTGATTCCTGTCCCGGTGCAGTGTGTTGTGCTCTCCACGGTGTTGGAGCTCTTCTTCTCCCGTGACCAATCGCTGGCGCCTCTGCTGGAGGCGCTAAACGGCAAGGTGTTCCGTATCCATGTGTCTGATACGGGAGCGGTTATCTTCCTCGGCTTCAAACAGGGCCGGCCCTGGGTGCACCCCAACTTTGACGGTGGGACGAATGTGAAGCTGGACGCCACGACGGCCGCGTTTGCCCGGCTCTGCTTTGCGCATGAAGATCCGGATGAGCTGGTGTTTGAACAGGTATTGAAACTTTCCGGCGACTCTGAGGCGATGCTTCGCTTCAAAAAGCTGCTGGCGGCAGCTGATCTCGACTGGGAGCGCGAGCTTCGCAGCGCCTTTGGGGATTTTTTCGGCAGCCGGGTGGCAAGTGCGGCGCATGCGCTGGTTGCGGCTGAGAAAAAGGTGACTGCAGGTGCACAACAGCTGCTGGGAGAGCGGCTTAAGAACATGGACATGCCCGGTGGTGAGCGCACGCAGGCCTGGCAGGCCGGTGTCGAAGACCTGCACCGAAAGATCAGCCGTCTGAAAGGGCGCATTACCAAGGCGGAGCATCGGGCTGAAGATAGGGACCTGACGTGAGACTCCCTTACCGATTTAAACGAAACATAAGGCTGCTGGTGATCGGCCATATCCTGGCCACCCACGGTATGGCGGCAATGGCGGTAAGATTGAGGCTGTTCAGGCCATACGCATGGATGATCCGGCTCTTTACAGGCGATGAGTTACCAAAAGATCTTGGCGTGCAGATCAGGCAGGTGTTGGAACGGCTTGGCCCCACCTTTATCAAGTTTGGCCAGATGCTCTCCACCCGTGTTGATCTTCTGCCCATCGATGTAGCTCTCGAATTGAAGAAGCTGCAGGACGATGTGCCGCCTGAGAAGATCGAGGTTATTGAGTCGGTATTGAAACGTGCCTACAAAAAGTCTCTTGCAGGAGAAGACGGCCAGTTCGCCGAGTTTGACCGGGAACCGGTAGCTGCCGCATCGATTGCGCAGGTCCATTTTGCCAGACTGCATGATGGCTGCCAGGTAGCCGTTAAGGTTCGAAGGCCTCGTATCCAGAAAACCATTGAGGCAGACCTCTCCATCCTGCGCCTGCTGGCAGATCTGTTTGACCGCTACTTTCCCGAGTATGAACGGTTGAAGGCACCACGTGTAGTGGAGGAGTTTGCCACGACCATTATGGGCGAGCTGAATCTTCGTTCCGAGGCAGCTCATGCCAGCCGCTTTGCCGATAATCTTGCTGAAGTTGATGGGGTAGGGGTGCCGAAGGTGATGTGGGACTATACCACGACCGAGGTGCTGGTTACCGAACGGATCACTGGCGTGCCGATTGATGAGCGCGATCAGCTCGCCGAGGCCGGGCATGACCTGATGCGACTCTGCGAACGGACTGCGACGCTCTTTTTTCATATGGTATTTGTGGATGGTTATTTCCATGCAGATCTGCATCCGGGCAACATCTTTGTCACCGACAAGGGCGATATCAAGCTGGTTGATTTTGGCATTGTCGGCAGACTCGACATGCAGAGCCGTCGCTACATTGCCGAGATGCTGCTCGCATTTCTGCAGGGTGATTACCGCCGTGCCGCCGAGGTGCATCTGGAGGCCGGATACGTACCTGCCGATACCAATGTTTCAGCCTTTGAAGATGCGCTACGCGAGGTGGCGGAACCGATTTTTAATCGGCCATTGAAAGATATTTCGCTGGCTGAACTGCTCTTCTATCTGTTTGCTGTGACAGAACGGTTCAAGATGGAGACCCAGCCGGAGCTGCTGCTGCTTCAGAAGACCATGGTGGTCATTGAAGGGGTAGCCCGCGAACTGGAGCCAGAGGTCAATGTCTGGGCGCTGGCCAAGCCGTTGGTCGGCAAATGGGTGGCGGAACATCTGGGGCCTAAGGCTCGGATTGAGCAGGCTGCTCACGATCTGAAGAGTGGTCTTGAACAGTGGATGCATCTTCCGGGTGAGATCAGAAAGCTTCTGACTGAGCAGAATCGGCAGGAGAAGCTTCGTACACAACCGACACCTGTATGGCAGATGCTGGCTGGCGCATCGTTGATAGCTGCAGGTGCCCTGCTGGCCGGTCTTGGCTGGAGTGAGCCAGCACTGAATCTGCAATGGGCAGGTGCTGTTTCGGCTGTTGTAATCGGGCTTCTGCTTCTGACACGCCGCTAATAGCGGCGTGAACAGGTTTATGAGCAGGCCAAAACGTCATTTCTGGCTTCTGCTCTGCGGCAAGTGCATGGACGCACCTGCTCAATGCCAATAAATTTGATTTAACTTTTTCAGGGATTAGGCTGCGCCGCTGTTTCTCTATCCAAATATTGTATGAGGGGTCTATATGAGTCGCGATTTTGTTTTTACCAGTGAGTCTGTATCAGAGGGGCATCCGGACAAGGTTGCTGACCGAGTCTCCGATAGTGTACTGGATGCAATTCTTGAGCAGGATAAACATGCACGTGTAGCGTGTGAGACTATGGTAACTACCGGGCTGGCTCTGATTGCCGGTGAGATTACTACCTCTGCAGTCATCGATTACCAGGATGTTGTTCGTGCCGCGATCAAGGATATTGGTTACAACTCTTCGGCCATGGGTTTTGACTGGGAATCCTGTTCAGTGCTGGTAAGCCTGGACAAGCAGTCAGTGGATATTGCTCAGGGCGTGAACGAGGGCGAAGGCATCGATCTTGATCAGGGTGCCGGAGACCAGGGGCTGATGTTCGGCTACGCCTGCAAAGAGACCGATGTGCTGATGCCTGCCCCGATTCATCTTTCACACCTTCTGGTGGCCAAGCAGGCCGAGGTGCGTAAAGCAGGCAAGCTGGATTACCTGCGTCCTGATGCAAAATCTCAGGTAACCGTACGTTATGAAGACTTCAAACCTGTTGCCATTGATGCGGTGGTTCTCTCCACCCAGCATAACCCTGATGTAAGCCATAAAGACCTTTGCGAAGGCATTATGGATGAGGTGGTTAATCCGATTCTTGGCGATACCGGTCTGCTGCACAGTGGCACCGAATATCATATCAATCCAACCGGTCGTTTTGTGATCGGCGGCCCTGTTGGCGATTGTGGTGTGACCGGACGTAAAATTATTGTTGATACCTACGGTGGCTTTGGTCATCACGGTGGTGGTGCATTCTCGGGTAAAGATCCGACCAAGGTGGACCGCTCTGCATGTTACATGATGCGTTATGTTGCCAAGAATATCGTGGCAGCCGACCTGGCAGATCGTTGTGAAGTGCAGGTGGCTTACGCCATCGGTGTGGCACATCCGCTCTCTGTAATGGTTAATACCTTTGGCACCGGCAAGATCGACGAAGGCAAGCTGGCTGATATCGTTCGTGAAGTGTTTGACCTGCGTCCTAAGGGTATCGTGCAGGCACTTGACCTGTTGCGTCCGATCTATGCCCAGACTGCTGCCTATGGCCACTTCGGCCGTGAGCTGGCTGATTTCACCTGGGAAGCGACAGACAAAGTTGACGCCCTGAAGGCCGCAGCTGGCCTGTAACGTCCCGATCACCTGTCTTTTGAATTGTGGCTGCGTTGTTACGATGCTCGAATCCTCACATATAATAATATGTTGCGGTTCTGTGCGTCTCACGTCTTGCCACAATGCAAAACTCAGGCAATCTGAATCGTTACAGATATTTTAAATTTGTAACAAACAGACTGAGGAGCACTGCAGTGTCGTCTTAAATGACACCAGGCTCAGTCGAACACGATATATAACTGTGCTCATATTTTTATAAGACGATTTAATATAGGAGTATGAGAATTATGTCTTTTACCGATTACAAAGTTGCAGATATGTCTGCTGAAACCATTGCATGGGGTCGTAAAGAGCTGACCATTGCAGAAACTGAGATGCCTGGCCTGATGGTAACCCGTGAGAAGTATGCGGCTTCACAGCCTTTGAAGGGTGCACGTATTGCTGGCTCCCTGCACATGACCATCCAGACAGGCGTGTTGATTGAAACACTGACTGCCCTTGGCGCAGAGGTGCGTTGGGCATCGTGCAACATCTATTCTACACAGGATCACGCTGCTGCTGCGATTGCTGCAGAAGACATCCCGGTCTTTGCTCACAAAGGCGAAACACTGGAAGAGTACTGGGAATTTTGCCACAGCATCATGGAGTGGCATGACGGCGGCACGCCAAACATGATTCTTGATGATGGTGGCGATGCGACAACACTTCTCGTTCTGGGAGCCAAGGCTGAAAAGGACGCCTCTGTGCTGGATAACCCCGGTTCAGAAGAGGAGGAGTTCCTCTTCGCGTCGATCAAGAGACGCCTGGCTTCCCAGCCGGGTTACTACACCAGCCGTCGTGATGCGATTCAGGGAGTGACCGAAGAGACCACGACAGGCGTTCACCGTCTCTATCAGATGTTTGAACGCGGCGAACTTCCATTCCCTGCCATCAACGTCAATGACTCGGTCACCAAATCCAAATTTGATAACCTCTACGGCTGCCGCGAGTCACTGCTTGACGGCATCAAGCGCGCAACCGACGTGATGATCGCCGGTAAGATCTGTGTTGTGCTCGGTTATGGCGATGTGGGTAAAGGGTGTGCGCAGGCATTCCGCGGCATGGGTGCAACTGTTTGGGTTACTGAAATCGATCCGATCTGTGCACTACAGGCAGCGATGGAAGGCTACCGTGTGGTTAATATGGATGATGCATGTTCCATGGGCGATATCTTCGTCACCACGACCGGCAACTACCACGTGATCACCCACGACCACATGATTGCAATGAAGGATCAGTCCATTGTCTGCAACATCGGCCATTTTGATAATGAGATCGATGTCGCAAGTCTGAAGAAATATGAGTGGGACAATGTAAAACCGCAGGTAGATCAGATTATATTCCCGAATGGTAACCGCATCACGTTGCTGGCTGAAGGTCGCCTGGTGAATCTGGGCTGCGGAACTGGCCACCCAAGTTTTGTGATGTCCAACTCCTTCACCAACCAGACGCTGGCACAGATTGAGCTGTTCACACAGACCGGTGAGTATAAAAATGAAGTCTACACCCTTCCCAAGAAGCTGGATGAGGAGGTGGCTCGCCTGCACATGGCCAAGGTTGGCGTTAACCTGACGCCACTGTCTCAGGAGCAGGCTGACTATATTGGCGTGCCGTTAGAGGGTCCGTATAAGCCGGATCACTACCGTTATTAAGCTGCCCGGATCAGGCGTGGCTGGATTCAGAGGGTTGCTGTTGGCGGTGGCGTGTATGCTGCCGATGGCACTGCTTGCTGATGAAGCGCTGTCGGTGGATACGCTTTATGATAAAACAGGGGACAGGCTGGTCGATGCCTCTGATTGGGCTTTGATGAGCGAGCTTGATCGGGCGTCCTATGCACGCGCTTCGGTTCAGGCGCTTGGTGAAAACCCTGATGTGGTGTTGGTGGATGGCAGAAGCCGGGCGGAGAGTTATCTGGCCGGCCTTCGTGCCGTATATGAATAGGTGATAACCTTTCTTTTAGTATTGTTTTTTTGCGTTGATCAGAGCTTGCATTTTACCTGCTTCGCTGGTAGAAATCGCTACCGCAAAAAAAGAGGGTTATTCATTGTTGAAGAGATAGGCCTTGAGCTTGTCTGAGACGCAACAGCAACAGCCTTCAGGCGATTGGCAGCAGCAGTTTTTTGGCGTCGCAAAGACCCAGGCTTTCACTGCACTCGCTGCATCTGTTTTTGCGTTGTTCTGGCAGGGAGAGGCCATAGCGATCTCTTTTTTGTCAGGCGGCATTCTGGTAAGTCTGAACAGTGTTCTTCTTGCACGGAGTGTGGTGGGCTCATCTCGAGTGGAGGGGGCTGGCAGTCGGGGGGTGTTATATCGCTCAGCGGCCCTGCGTTTTCTTCTACTTATCCTGGTGCTGATTGGCGCCAGTCAGATTGGGCTCCATCTTCTCGCGATGGCTGCGGGAATGTTTACGGCTTACGTTGGCGGTTATATATATATAGTGAGGGTCACTTCACAGACTGCCGGTAGAGATTAGAATTCTTAGTAGGGGTGGCAGAATTGTCTGAGCAGAGCGGCGACGGAATTGCGGGTCATCT
>Ga0316189_10007882_pt1 | contig 10038 bp, 6 predicted proteins | sample LowCovwburrow_MG_FD_204930 | JGI IMG/M metagenome (GOLD analysis project Ga0316189, IMG submission 204930) | Coastal sediment microbial communities from Maine, United States - Lowes Cove worm burrow | ecosystem: Environmental > Aquatic > Marine > Coastal > Sediment | place: USA: Maine... | reverse complement strand
ATGGTCACTATGCAAACCAGATCTGTTTGAAAAGTTGTTTTTATAAATACTGTCTTGCTCTTGAATGGTAGCACCAAGTTCTTCGAAAAAATCTTCATCATCTAATTTTCCTCCTGCATTCATACCAATTGGGTTTCCTCCCATATCAAGGTTCATCATGTATTTAATGTTTTCAATAGTTCCGCCTTTTACTGCTTCACTAACCATATGACGCGATCCAAACAACCCTTGTTCTTCTCCCATAAACAGAACAAACTTAACTGTACGTTTTGGTGTTAAATTATTTGCTTTAAATGCTCTTGCAATATCAACAACTGCAAATGAGCCTATTCCATTATCAATTGCTCCAGTAGCTAAATCCCAAGAATCTAAATGTCCTCCTAATACGATTTCTTCTTCTGGTATTTCAGAACCTTTTAATGTAGCAACAACGTTTCTAGCATTAATCATACTGCTATTATTTGTCATACTAACTGTTGCTGAAGAGTTACTTGCTTTAAGTTTTTCTTTTAATGCCATACCATCTTCTTTACCAATACACACAGCAGGAATAGTTAGCAATGCTCCTGTAACTGAAGCAGTACCAGTAAGTAACACACCATTGTCTACTTGATTGATAATTATAATGCCAATAGCTCCATATTTTAAAGCTAATGATGTTTTCTCGCTACGATGTAAATTACTTAAGCCATCTGGACTCCCTTCTAAAATTCCAATATAAACAAGTGCAATATTGCCTTTTGCAGCGTCAGGATTTACTAAGTAATCAGCTTCTAAGCCATTTCCAAAATCTACAATGTTTCCAGTAACATTTGCTTCAACAGGAGAATGACCAAGGGTTACTACTTTAGTGTCATTGCCATCAATACTCAGTGATACATCACCTCGCGACCATGCTTCAACTTCAAACGATTGATACTCCACATCATCAAAACCATATGATTTTAGTTTTTCATATACATAGGTTTCAGCTTTAGCTCCATTTTCTGAACCTGTTAAACGATGACCTATGGTTTCACTAGATTCTTTTAAATTACTATATGCTTCGGCATTTGCTTTAATTTCGGTGTCTATTTTGGCAAATAATTCGGCGTTAGACATTTCGCTTTTTTCTTCAGTACATGAAGAAATAATTAGGGTTAATACGATAAAACTTAGTACTCTTTTCATTAGTGTTTAAATTAATTGGTTGATTACATTTTTATTTTTTTCTCTGTGTCTATTTTGAGCTTGCTCTTTTTTAACTGTGTATTAAGCTCTGACACTTCTTTTTTTATGAATTTTTGAAACTTCTCATCGACTACTTTTAAGCGTTTGTTAAAAATTGCTTGTACTTCTCTTTGCTGATCGGTTGGTTTAAAATCAATTCCGTGACCAGATAAATCACTTGCTAATGCACTTAATCTTCCATACAATTGCATTGGTGAACGGAAGGCATCTTCTCTAGCTCCTGTTAAATGTATATCATATAAAGAGCCTTCAATTGATTGCGCTACTTTGCTTAGTGATTGTGCTTTTTCTCTATCTGATTTTTTGGTTAGTTTTGGGATAATACTATCTAGCTCACTTCTTACAATTTCTATAGTATTTATCATATTAACAGCAAGATTCATGGCATCACGAAGTTCTAATAATGTTTCAACTTGTGCCTTAATATCATCAATACTTCCTTCAGATTTTGGGTCTTTTAATACTTCTAATTCTCGTATAAATTCTTGATTGTCAACAATGAGTTTTACTTTGTATTTGTCTGGAACTACTTTAGGTCCAAATTGCCCTCTCATTAAATCTAAATCCCAAGTCACTAATGGTCTCCAACCCTCGCCATTTAATTGTACCCATGGTCTTCTAGGAGGCGCTGTTCTAAGATACGGTCTATATGTTGGTTCATAGCGTAAATCCCACATCACTCTGTTAACACCTTGATTGTTTTTCCCTTTTAAAGTTCTTATAATTTCATCTGTTTCAGATAAAATTTGAATTTCTACATTTTCAGCTAAAGTATCCTTCAAAAAATAATTAATTTCAGCTCCATAAGCAGGATTGCGACCAGAATTCATACTAGGACCATCTGTTTTAATGCTTTGCTTATTATGAAATCTGTATGCTTGACGTAAACTAAATAAATGCACGTCTTTACCTTGTGCTTCTTCAGCGTATTCACGTAATGGTGAAATGTTATCTAAAATATAATAACCTCTACCATAGGTGCCTACTACTAAATCATCAAAACGTTCTTGAATAGTCAGCCAATATACTGGAGAAGGAGGTAAATTATTTCTAAAACGCATCCAATTATTACCATCATCAAAGCTAATGTAAAGACCATTATCTGTTCCCAAATATAACATCCCTTCCTTTTTTGGATCTTCCTTTACCACATGTGCAAAACTGTGAATGGACTTAGGTACTGAGTTGCTTATTTTTTTCCAGGTCTTTCCGTAATCAGATGTTTTGTACACAAAAGGATCAAAATTCCCCATGTGATGCATATCTACAGTAATGTATGCTTTCCCTTTTTTGTGTTTTGAAATTTCAATATTTGAAATTGTTCCCCATTCTGGAAGATCTGGAATGTTTCCTGATACATTTTCCCATGATTCGCCATAATTTCTTGTTATCTGTACTAAGCCATCATTACTTCCTGTTATTATTAATCCTGGCTCGATTTCAGATTCTTCAATAGAAATTAAGACTGCACCATCCCAAGTCATTAAATTATCAATAGCAATTCCGCCTGAACTTTGCTGATGCGCTTTATCATTTCTGGTTAAGTCTGGACTAATAATTTGCCAGCTTTGGCCATCATCATCACTTTTATGTACAAATTGACTACCAACATAAACACGATGTTTTTTGTGAGGCGAAAATTCTAACGGAAAATTCCAAAACCATCTATATTTCATATCTGCAGGCGCCCAGCCATAACCAGCCTCAGGCCAAACACGAACATCACGAGAATGTCCTGTTCGCATATCATAACGCTCTAAACCACCATCATAACAGCCTGACCACACTATGTTATTATCAAAAGGATCTGGTTGTGCAAAACCACTTTCGCAACCACCAACACCTTCCCAGAGGCCTATTGGAATATAACCTTGTAAGCTATTGCTTGGCCCTTTATAAGAGTATCCATCTTGTCTGTTTCCATAAACATTATAAGGCACTTGGTCATCAACAGCAACATGATACATTTGTGCAATAGGCAGTACTATTCGCTGAAAACTTCTTCCATGATTTAAACTGATGCTTGCGCCACCATCATGCGCTACCATCATACGATCTGGATTGGTTGGGTCTATCCAAACATCATGATTATCTCCTCCTGCTCGATAACCACCTCGAAGGGTTTTTCCACCATCTTTTGAGGTTGTAAACTTTACATTAACAAAGTATATTTCATCAGGATCACCTGATGAAACTCCCATTCGAGTATAATAAGGAGCGCGTTCATTAATATCATGATTTCTTGTCATGAGTGTCCATGTTTCTCCAAAATCTTCAGAACGATATAAGGCTGGACTATCAATTTCAAATAAGGCATACACAATATTTGGATTGGATGGTGCAATGGCAACTGCTGTTTTACCTACAGGATAATCTTTTCCGCCAGGCAAGCCTTTATCTTTCATAGCTTCCCAAGTTGTTCCACCATCTTTAGATCTGTAAACCCCTCCACCTGGACCACCACTATTAAGTCCCCAAGTATTAATATGAATGCTCCACATTCCAACTAATAAGTTATCAGGGTTTTTAGGGTCAATTGCTATATCTGCAGCTCCTGTTCCTTCATCAATAAACAATACTCTTTCCCAAGTTGCACCTCCATTAGTAGTTTTAAAAACACCACGTTCTTGTTGTGGTCCAAAAGTGTGACCCAAGGCAGCAGCATATACAATATCAGGATTTGTTGGATGCACAACTACACGACCAATACGTCCTGTTTTTTCCAAGCCCATATTTTTCCATGTCTTACCAGCATCTTCTGATTTGTAAATTCCATCTCCCATGGCATGTGCTGGCCGAATTACGAAGGTTTCTCCTGTACCAACCCAAAGAATATCAGGGTTACTTGGAGTAATTGCAATAGAACCAATTGATGATACATCTTGGTCGTCAAAAATAGGTCGCCAAGAAATGCCTCCATCAGTTGTTTTCCAAAGTCCTCCAGAAGCTGCTCCAATATAATTAATCATAGGATTTCCTGGCACTCCAGCTATTGCAATAGTTCTATTTCCTTCAGGTCCAATAAACCTAAAATTAAGATCTTTGAATACTTCATTATTGATTTGTGAAAAACTAATTTGTACACTACATACAGAAAGGAATAAACCTAAAAAAAGAATTTTACATTTCATCTTTGGTTGGTTTGATGATTAGTTAAAAAGAGGCTTTCAAATATAGCAATTAAGAATCTTATCAGACAAGAAATGATTATTGTTCTTTCAAGTTAATCCTTACATTTGTTAACCTAATATTATTCGACATGAAATACCATTCAATAAACAACCAACTTTTTATAAAAAACAGAGCAAAATTTATGTCTCAAATGAAGACAAAATCTATTGCTGTTTTTAACTCTAATGACGTTTATACTACAGGAGCAGATAGCACTTTGCCTTTTAAACAGCACAGTGATATTTTTTACTTATCTGGAGCAGATCAGGAAGAAACTATTTTAGTGCTTTTTCCAGATGCTATAGATGCTAAACATAGAGAGGTTTTGTTTGTAAGAGAAACTAATGATCATATTGCTGTTTGGGAAGGTGCTAAACTCAACAAGAAACAAGCCACTGAAACTTCAGGTATAAAAACGGTGTATTGGCTTACGGAGTTTGACAAAGTGTTATTTGATTTAATGACAGAAGCTGAAACCATTTATTTTAATACTAATGAGCATTACAGGCAAGCTGTTGAAATGGAAACACGTGAAGATCGTTTTATTAAAACGGTAAAGGATAATTTTCCGGCGCATTCTTGGGCAAAAAGTTATCCAATTATGCAAACCTTAAGAGGTGTAAAAGAACCTGAAGAAATTGACTTACTGCAAACCGCTTGTGATATTACTGAAAAAGGATTTCGTCGTCTTTTAGGTTTTATAAAACCAGGCGTCATGGAATACGAAATTGAAGCCGAATTTATGCATGAGTTCTTGAGAAACAGATCTAAAGGGTTTGCTTATACTCCAATTATTGGTTCTGGTTATAACGCTTGTGTACTTCATTATATTCAAAACAACCAACAATGTAAAGATGGTGACATGCTACTAATGGATGTTGGTGCGGAATACGCTAATTATAGCAGTGATATGACTAGAACTCTTCCTGTTAATGGTCGTTTTACAGATAGACAACGTGCCGTTTATAATGCAGTGCATCGTGTGAAAGATGAAGCTACAAAACTATTGGTTCCTGGAACAGATTGGGCCGCTTATCATATTGAAGTTGGCAAACTTATGACTTCTGAATTATTAGGTCTTGGCTTAATTGATAAGGCAGATGTACAAAATGAAGACCCAAAATGGCCAGCTTACAAAACATACTTTATGCATGGCACATCACATCATATGGGATTAGATACTCATGATTATGGTGCACTTAAAACACCAATGAAAGCCAATATGGTTTTTACGGTTGAACCAGGTATATATATTCCAAAAGAAAATATGGGAATTAGACTTGAGGATGACGTGGTTATCCAAGAATCTGGTGAGCCCTTTAACTTGATGCAAAACATACCTATTGACGCTGATGATATTGAAGAGTTGATGAATGCTTAGAAATTTATAACTATTAATTCTGTAAATTAAAAAAATGAAACACCTGATAATAACAAGTTTTTTAATAATTGCTTTTGTTGGTTTAACATCAGCTCAAAATAAACCAGCCTACCAGTTATTTAAAAATAATGGAGAGATTGCTAATTATGACGACATGATTACAGATCTAGTGCAGAGCGACATGGTTTTCTTTGGTGAATATCACAACAATCCTATTTCACATTGGATGCAATTAGAAATGAGTAAAAGCTTTTTTGAAGTTAAAGGAAATAAATTATTTTTTGGTGCCGAAATGTTTGAAAACGGAAACCAATTAGTATTAAATGAATATTTAAAAGGTATGTATCCTGAAGATAAAATGATTACTGAAGTAACACAACTATGGAGTAATTATAAAACGGATTATAAGCCATTAGTTGAATTTGCAAAAGAACATAGTTTACGTTTTATTGCTACAAATATACCTAGAAGATACGCTTCAATGTTCAATAAAATGGGCATGGATGCTTTAAAAAAGCTAAGCCCAGAAGCACTTGCTATGATTGGTCCGGATTTAGAAAACTATTTTGACCCAACGGTAAAAGCTTATGCTGAAATGGCGGATAAAATGGGAGGACATGTACCACCAAATATGCTAAATATACAAACTGCCCAAGCCTCTAAAGATGCCACTATGGCTCATTTTTCCATCAAAAATTTTAACTCTGGAGATTTCTTATTTCATTTTGAAGGTTCGTACCATTCAAACTATAATCAAGGAATCATCTGGTGGATTCATAAAATAAAATCTGGTTTTACAATAAAGTCTATTACTACAGTAACACACTCTGAATGGAGTGAAATGACAGACGATGAAAAAAATTCAATTGCAAATTACATCATTGTAGTTGCTGATAATATGACACAAACAAAAGGCTAATAATAAGTGCTCCTTCTTGTGATTAAACTCCTATTTTAATTTTTTGTAAGAAAAGTCGCTTTTTTCATATACTATCCATGACTTTGCTAGGGAGTAGCCATAGGGAAGCTATGAGTTAACTTTAACTCAATTAGGTGAAAGTTATTTGTTTTTTGTATTTTTAAAACAGCATTAACAGATACATTATGAGCAACTTACCAATTATTACGCTTTCAAAAGCTTACCATAGAAAAGAAAATCAGCTATTAATTGGTTTTAAACATGATTGGCTACTCATAGATGTTGTAAAGCATTTGCCTGAAGCCAAATGGAGTGCCTCCAAAAAAAGTTGGTATATTAAAAACAATCCAGAAAATTTAAGGCAGATTTTAGCTGTTTTTAAAGGTCATGCCTACGTAGATACGAGCTTGCTATTTGATAAAAAGGTTACAGAAAAAGTGTCTATACCAAAGCGTCCAAAACGGAATTTGAATACAGAACAGCGTACCTTATTAAATAATTTTTACAAATATTTGTTAGGCAAACGCTATAGTAAAAGTACGGTTAACACTTATAGTTTTTTTATAGCCGATTTTATAGCCTTTCACCATAAGAAGGTTTTAAATACTTTGACGGTTATAGATGTTAATGCATTTATTGAAACGGTATTTATACAACGTAATTATTCAGTGAGTACGCAACGACAGTTTATAAGTGCTGTAAAGCAATTTATTATTTTTTACCCAGAAACCGGTATTAGTAATTTGGTTTTAACGCGACCAAAAAAGTCTAGAAAATTACCTATTGTACTTTCGCAAAGTGAAGTATTAGATTTAATAAGGCATACTCAAAATTTAAAACACAGAGCTATCATTACACTTTTATACTCATGTGGATTACGGATTAGTGAATTATTGAATTTAAAGCTTACTGATATTAATATAGACCGAAGGCAGCTTATTATTGCAAATAGTAAAGGACGTAAAGACAGGTATGTGAGCTTAGCCGAAAGTTTTCTCCCTTTATTATCCAACTACTATTACACCTACACGCCCAAAATTTATTTTGTTGAAGGACGAGACGGAAACACATATAGTGCGGAAAGTGTTAGGCAGTTTTTAAAACGTGCTTGTAAAGCAGCACAGATCCAGAAAACGGTTACACCACACACTTTGAGACATAGTTATGCCACTCATTTATTAGAAAATGGTGTTGATTTGAGATATATACAGGAATTATTAGGACATGCAAAACCAGAGACTACGATGATTTATACGCATGTTTCAAGAAAGGATTTATTACAAATTTCAAATCCTTTAGATGCTGCGTTGCAAAAGCTAAGTGAAACGGATAAAACCAATGCAAATGTTCTGTTATCCCGGAATTTAATCCGATAAAACCATATATTTGTTGGTATATAACCAGTTGTGCTTCATTATGACAAACCTTAACGAATGATAAAATTTTTTAGAAAAATTAGACAAAGATTACTGACTGAAAACAAGTTCAGTAAATATCTGATTTATGCAATTGGAGAGATTGTTCTTGTAGTTATTGGAATTCTTATTGCGTTACAAATTAATAATTTAAATGAACAAAGAAAATCTGATACACTAACCAGCACTTATTTAAATAACTTACAATTGGATTTACTATCTGATTTGTCAGGAATTAAAAAAACAAAAAAAGATATAAATAATTTTGAGGAAGAAGGGCACTACTCACTAGATGTAATTGATGGAAAAATAGACACGATTAATAAGAAAAAATTTTTAGAATCACTTGTATGGAATAATCATTATCCCATTTTTCAACCTTCAAGGTCCACCTACGACGATTTAATCAATAGTGGAAATATAAAGCTAATAAAAGACAATAATTTAAAAGTTGCCTTATCGAAATATTACCTGAAAAATGATTGGTGGGAACAGTTTGGGCAAAGAGCAAAAGATACTTACTGGGATTTAATGCGTGAAGAAATGTTTAAAACTGTGGACCCATTTATGATGAAAGCTTTTTATGAGGCTGAATATTATCCAAATGAAGAACCAGTGGTAAAGTATGAAGATATAGAAGTTGATTTTGAAAATATAGGAACAAACAAGTCGTTAAAAAATGCAATTAAAAGAGTCCTATCATTGAGAGTATGGCATAAACACGTTTTGGATGAAGCAGAAGAAGAAATTAGCAAAATTTTAAATATTCTAAATAAATAACGAAAGCACAACAACGTATATAAAACATAGCTATTACAGGCTTTCCGAGAGGTTTATGTGTGTTTGCAAAGATCGCCAAATTTTTAAATTTGGCTTTTAAGATTAATAAGTTAAAAACAAAATATAAAAATTCGGCTCTGTGTTAATCCGAAAAGTTAGCGTCTTTTTACACGCTACGTTTCATACACAAGACCGTTGCCATTAATACCCAAAATGAAGAAATCTAAAGAAAATAGCGAACATTATAAATGGGGAAATAATTGTAATGGATGGCATCTTGTGAAGTCTGAAAAGCTAAGCATAATTGAGGAATTAATGCCTGCAAATACTTCTGAACAAAAACATTATCATAATTTTTCCGAACAATATTTTTATATCTTAAACGGAACTGCAACTTTTGAAATGGAAAAGGAGATTGTAGAGGTAAATAAAGGAGAGGGAATTCACATCTATCCGCAAGTTGTTCACCAAATTAAAAACGAAAAATCTACTGATTTAGAATTTATTGTCATCTCACAACCTACATCAAGAGGTGACAGAATAAACGAACCTTTTGAAAAAAAAGAATTGAATTTAAACGGCAAAACTTTTAAATCACTCTCTAATTCAAATAATGGAGAAGTAAGTTCTAGTACTTTATTTGAATATCGACAAAATGGAGATGTGATTTGGGCAACCTATCAAGGTGGAGAGGTTTTATTTGGTACTCTTTCTGGTCGAATAGAACAACAGTGTTTGACTTTTACATACCAACATCAAAATAATAACGGAGACTTTAAAACTGGGAAATGTAAGTCAATTATTGAAATGAAAGATGGAAAGTTAATTTTAAAAGAGAAATGGGAATGGTCTTGCGATGATTATTCTAAAGGAGAATCAATACTTGAAGAAATAAAGTACTAATGGCAACAACGTGTATAATTAATTGCTTAGGCAAGTGCTTATTTGGAAAATTCCTTCGGAATTTTCTCTGGCTAGTGATAGTTTACTAAATTAGTTGCTTAACACGCAACTAACCATACACAAACACGTTGTGCTTCATTATGACCCGTCCTGAAATAAGGCTACATAATTTTAAACATTATGTACAGAAATGACAAAGTAATTAGACGTTACAGTGAACCTTTTAAATTAAAAATTTT
>Ga0316189_10007881_pt1 | contig 10038 bp, 8 predicted proteins | sample LowCovwburrow_MG_FD_204930 | JGI IMG/M metagenome (GOLD analysis project Ga0316189, IMG submission 204930) | Coastal sediment microbial communities from Maine, United States - Lowes Cove worm burrow | ecosystem: Environmental > Aquatic > Marine > Coastal > Sediment | place: USA: Maine... | reverse complement strand
GCTTCGGCAAAAGCAAAGGCATTGGCCGTTTTTAACCTTCTGTTCAGTTTTGAGATGATCAAGACTTTTTCAAAACCATTTTCCTCACATTTAGTTGCGATTTCCGTCCAAGCATTAATGCTTTCCGCCAATTCGTCCGCATCATTTCGTTTGCCTAGAAATACTACCTCTAGGTATTCTTTATGTATTTTGTACTCTAATCTTATCGGCATATTAACTATATATGTTTCATTTCATCAAACAATACTAACGTTATTTCAGCTAGCCAAATTCGTAGTTTGCTCAATCAGCAATGAAGCTTATTGTGGGTAGTTCAACACCAATACATTGGTATTTACTTCAGCCCGAACCATATTTTTCCGTAAAAATTTAATTGGCGTTAATGGGGATAAAACCTACTCTGGTTACCATTAAAACTAATTTAGAAAATGGCATCAAGAAAAAAAGATAAGAAATTAAACAGAATACTAAATGGTTGTAATAAATTCATTCTTTATCCTGGAGTGACATTGCCTGTCGACCCATGGCCAGAAGTGGTTAATGTGAACCTAAATTGGGGCTTAAGTCCTGCTTCCGTTCTATGTGACACGAAAATTATACTGGTGTCACTTTCTTTGGCTATTCTGTTGACCAATGAAACCAAAAGGGCGGCGGAAGTATCATCCAGTCCAGCGGTTGGCTCATCCAATATCAATACCAATGGATGTTTTATCATTGCCCTTGTCGTCATTATCAATCTTTTTTGTCCCATGGTAAGGTCATGGAAGTATCGGTCTCTCAAATGCCACATATTGATTGCCAAAAGCCATTCCCTTGCGATCCTTAATTGTGCTTCCGTAGGTTTGACATAAAGGCCAACAGAGTCTAAAATACCGGATATCATCATATGTTCAACGCTATGGTATCCGGTGAACTTGTCTGTCATCGAAGGGGTGAAATACCCGATATGCCTTTTAATGTCCCATACACTTTCCCCACTTCCTTTCTGGTATCCGAATAAAAATAGATCTTGTCCATAACCCTTGGGGTTTTCACCCGTGATCATAGAAAGTATGGTTGTTTTTCCACTACCGTTGTTACCGCTTAATTCCCAAAATTCACCCCGTTTTACTTCCCAGGAAATTTTATTCAAAACTTTTTTATCTCCATAGGACACATTTACATCCTTCATAGAGATCAAGGTTTTATGCTCGTAATTGATCGTTGACAAAGGGGTTGGAATTGCAATTGAGTGCTTAGGTTGATCGATACTTTTATAGGATATTGTCCGTGCTTTGGGTACAAGGGTCTTTTTGTTGAGGAACGCATGTTTGTCAATAAAGGGTAACAAATCATTACTTCTACTCATAAGTTGTATGCAAATGGTTGTATTTGCGAGCTTTTGCAATAGCGCTCTAAGTTCAACCTGTGTGCCCTTGTCCAGATTATCATATGGGTTGTCAAGAATAATATAATCTGGGCCTGAACTTAAAATATGTTTCAACAATAACTTTTTTTGTTCACCGCTTGACATGGACAAAAGACTTTGATCGGATCCTTCGGTTATTCTCAAAGATCCGTGTCTACTTTCCTCATCTATTAATTTTTCAAGCGCCAATTTTGAAAATACGGCTCCGGTCAGGCTATTGAAAATCGCTAATTCCCCAGTACACCTACCGCCTAGGCAATCTATTATAAAACCATGCTTGTCAGAGTCATTATCTATGCTAATGGCCCAGTGATTTTTGCTTGGTTCAATTGGCCCATCGTTTTGTTTGTCTGTATTATTTTCTTTCTGCATTAAAAGTTGGGAATAGAACTAAAAAATAGGCATTATTTGGAAAATACCCTATATATATAAACTGGATTCTGATTATAGATAGTTGACCTGTCCCTAATCATCCCATTTTTTATGGCTACATTTTGCGAAGCTTTATTTTCAATATGGATGATAGAGATAAGGGAAGGTGAGAGTTTATGCTCAAAGGCGTATTCCTTACATTTTTGGGCAGCCTCAGTTGCAAAACCTTTGTTCCTGTATGCTGGCAACAATGAATAACCGATTTCCAATTCCTGGACCCCATCAACTGTTTGTATGAGCAATCCACATTGACCTATAAGTTTCCCACTGCTTTTTTCCAACAAGGCGTTCATACCTCCCAAATTATGGGAATAGCGGTAAAATACCTTATCAAACCATTTCTGACAGGCCTCCGTCGCGGTTACGGATTCACCTATCCAATGGGACGAACTAGCAGGATCCTGATGGAATGGGAGCCATTGTTCAAAATCTGTATCCAATATGTTACGAAATTTAAGCCTTTTGGATTCCTCTCCGGTCAAAAGATAATTCATCGACTATAGTTTTAAGAACTCCACCTTGTCTCCCACGTTTATATCCAATTTTTCTGAAAGGCCTCCATTGATTTCAAGCACATATTTGACGGGAACATTGGAAGGCAAGAGATCTTCGCTATAAGGTTTGGCATTTTTATGAAAACTTGCAATTTTCAGGTTCTCATCAATAAAAATGATATCAAGGGAGAATTCTGTGTTTTTCATATGAAAATAATGTTGCCTAAGATCAGAGAATATAAACAGCATTCCTTGATGCTCCTCCATACGCTTTCTATACATAAGACCAGTTTGCGTCTCATAATCGGACTCGGCTATTTCAATATCAAATTGGGCTTGGATTGAATCGGTCGTGGCATTGAATATGCTCAAACGGCCCTCTTTACTAAAAGTGATCTCAGCCGTTTTTATTGTTTTTTTTGTCTCCTTTTTGCAGCATACAAAGGTACATACAAATAGGCATAGGTAAAGGGAGTGCTGAACGGCTCTCATGATGATAAACTGATTTTTGTTAGTGGAATCAAATGTTCCTGTTGGCCTTTACAAGGTTATTGCTCTTTTGTGCTGGGTCTGAACATAAAATAAATGCCAATAATAATAAATGGAATGCTCAACCATTGGCCCGTTGATAAGAGACCAAGTGATTCTTCGAATCCTCCTTGACTCTTCTTTACATATTCGACGAAAAATCTAATGGTCCAAAGAAGTACCAAGAATAGACCAAAAAGATAACCAAGTTTATTCTTCTTATCTGTTTTCCAGTAAAGATAATACAGCAGAAGAAATACAAAAATATAGCAGATCCCCTCGTATAATTGCGCTGGATGCCTATAAGGGATTTGCGCAAGATATTCAGAAAACTCAGGTTTTGAGGCAATGGCATCATAGGCAGCATTTACCGATTTTTCCTTGGTAATACCAATTGCCTTTGAAGGATGCATATCGTTTGAATCACGAATGAACTTAGTAGCGAAGACAAAGGATTCATCCGTTACTTTTCCATTGATCTCTGAGTTGAAAAAATTACCCAGACGCACGCAAAACGCTCCAATTGCAATAGGGATAACCACTCTATCCAATACCCATAGCAATTTAAATTCAGGAAATTTTCGGGTATATATATACATACCGATAATTACGCCAATTGCCGCGCCATGACTGGCTAAGCCTGTAAATCCTGTGAATTCGTATCCATTGATCAACCCAAATAAGGATTCACCTGCACTTTCTCGAATAGGTAGCAGTATTTCCGCAATATGGTTCTTGTAGTATGGCCAATCATAAAAAATCACATGGCCTAAACGGGCACCTAGCATTGTGGAAATCACCGAATAGATGAAAAGAGTATCTAATTGTTCAACCGTTTTTTTCTCATGATTGTAGATCCGCTTCATCAGATACCATCCTATACCAAAAGCAATGATCCAGAGTAAATTGTAATATTTTATTTGAAGGAAACCAATTTTGAAAATAGTCTCATTCGGATTCCAAGTAAAGCCTAAAAAGTACATATGTAAAATTTGAAAGGCTAAGATAAGAAAATAGAATCTAGGGCACTGCTCTTTTTACGGATAGAATGTAAACTTCGCCGAGGAATTCCTACAATGATCGTTTATGAGGAGCGCTTATAATCGTAAATACGGATTTAGCCTTAACAAATCGGAGATTTCCTTATCCACTATACATTTTAGGGTACAGGGTCATATCCCTTTCCTCCCCAAGGATGGCAACTGAAAATGCGTTTTAGTGAAAGCCATCCGCCCTTGAAGAGTCCATGCTTTTTTAATGCTTCCAAGGTGTATTGCGAACAGGTTGGGGCGTACCTACAGCTAGCGGGGGTATAAGGGGAAATGGCATACTGATAAAACCTAACCAGTAGTATGAACGGAGCTATGAGTATTTTTTTCACTGCTTATCTTGGTTCAAGATCATTAAGGTCCTATAAATTATGAAATGGAACAATCACGCTACATGGTAATTCGATCAATTAACACTGAAGCTTGTACCTTCTTTACCGTCTTTAAGTTGAATGCCCAAGGATAATAATTGATCACGAATCTTATCGGAGGTTGCAAAATCCTTATTGGCCCGTGCATCATTTCTTAGTTGTATCAATAGATCAACCACTCCTCGTAAGGTCTCTGAGTCTTGGTTGGCCTCCCTTTTATGTTCCAATCCCAGCACGTCGAACACAAAACTATTCATGGTTTGTTCAAGAATAAGCTTGTGGGCGCTGCTGATCTGTTCTTTTCCTTCCTTTATTAGGTTGATATGCTTAACGGCCTCAAATAGGTTTGCGATTAAAATAGGCGTATTGAAATCGTCGTTCATGGCCTCATAACATTTCTTCTTCCAATCTTCCACGTCGAAACTTGATGTTGAACCTGTTTCAAGACTTGAAAGATTCTGCAAGGCGTCCATTAGACGATGGTATCCTTTTTCTGACGCTAATAATGCATCATTGCTTAGGTCAAGAATACTGGTATAATGCGCCTGCATCATAAAAAAACGAACAACGGAAGGTGAAAATGCCTTGCTCAACACCTTGTTCTCGCCTGTAAATATCTCGCCTGGCAATATATTGTTTCCTGTTGATTTGGCCATCTTTTTACCATTCATCGTCAACATATTGGCATGCAGCCAATAATTAACAGGGGAACGACCATTGCTAGCCTCAGCTTGGGCAATCTCACATTCATGATGCGGAAATTTTAAGTCCATTCCACCTCCATGTATATCAAAGGTCTCCCCAAGGTATTTGGTACTCATTGCCGTACATTCCAAATGCCAGCCTGGAAACCCATCTCCCCACGGTGATGGCCAACGCATAATGTGCTGCGGTTCGGCTTTTTTCCATAATGCAAAATCCTGTGGACTTTTTTTATCGCTTTGAGCGGTTAATTCCCGGGTATTGGCGATCATATCCTCCAACTTCCGCCCACTTAATTTACCATATTCGTATTGTTCATTGAATTTCTGCACATCAAAATACACTGAACCGTTTACCTCATAGGCAAATCCTTTGTCCAAAATATCTTTTATGATTTCTAATTGCTCGATAATATGGCCTGTAGCGGTAGGCTCTATGCTGGGTGACAAGAAGTTGAACTGTTCCAGGATGTTATGAAAATCAACGGTATAGCGCTGAACGACTTCCATGGGTTCGATTTTTTCCAAACGTGCTTTTTTGGCAATTTTATCCTCGCCCTCATCGGCATCATCAACCAAATGACCGGCATCGGTAATATTGCGTACATATCGAACCTTATAACCCAGATGCTTAAAGTACCTAAAGATCATATCAAAGGACATGAAGGTCCTGCAATTACCCAAATGTACGTTGCTATACACGGTAGGTCCGCAAACATACATGCCTATATGTCCTTCATTAATTGGTTTAAAGATGTCCTTATTGCCGGTAAGTGAATTACTTATTTTTAGCGTTTGGTCTTTGTACAAATGCATTATTAAGCTAAATGATTAGAATTTAGTTTCGAGGTTGATGTATTCCAGTAACTCACGACGAACTGCTTCATCCTTGAATTTTCCACCATATTCAGCAGTAACCGTACTGCTCTCAATATCACGAATGCCCCTTGAATTGACGCAAAGGTGTTTGGCGTCAATAACACAGGCTACATCTTCCGTATTCAAAACTTTTTGAAGTTCACGGACTATCTGTATATTCAATCGCTCCTGGACTTGTGGTCTTTTTGCATAATAATCGACGATACGGTTCATTTTTGATAAACCCACTACGGTTCCATTTGAAATATAGGCAACATGGGCCTTACCTACAATTGGCAATAAGTGATGTTCGCAGGTAGAATAAAGGGTGATATTTTTTTCAACCAACATTTCACCATACTTGTATTTGTTCTTGAAGGTAGATGATTTTGGCTTTCGTTTTGGGTGCAAACCACCAAAAATCTCTTTTACGAACATTTTTGCTACCCTATTCGGCGTGCCCATAAGACTATCATCATCCAAATCCAATCCTAGGGTGAGCATTATTTCCCGGACATTTTCACGAATTCGTTCAATTTTCTCATCATCGTCCAAAACAAATGCGTCTTCACGCATCGGCGTATCTTCCGACGAAGAAACATGGTCGTTTCCGATCTCCTCAAAATGTCCTTCCAACCTACTATCTATTTTCATCTAAAAAATAACTTTAAAGAACGGCAAAGATATACATAATATGGCACTTTATACCCCATTAGCAGTTATACACAACATAAATTAGTGTTAAGGTTAATGGCTCTTTATTTTTATAGATTCCAATGATTATACCTACGAATGAAGTATAGGGACCTGGTTTTATATATCATTTTAGTGCTGTGTGCATCAAGTGTGAGCGCCCAAGTTGCACCTGATTGCATCAATGCCATACCTATTTGTAGCAATACACCGGTAAATGGGGGCACCTTGGGGTATGGAGTCGATGATTTCAACGGCGCTATTAGGACGGGTTGTTTGGAGGAGTCTACTACAGGGGCCATTGAGTCCAACTCGGCCTGGTACCGTTTTAGAACCGGAACCTCTGGACAGCTAGGGATCAATATTGGATTTGATATAAGCGAAGACTGGGATTTTGCACTATATAGGGCAAGTGATTGCAGTACGCTTGGAGATCCGATCAGATGTAACTTTTTTGATAACCAGGATGCCAATGCCTTTATTGGCATAGGTGAAGACCCTACAGGTGTGACCGATAATGTACAATACGAAGATTGGCTGCAAGTTACCGCAGGGGAGGATTATTACTTATTGATCAATAACTTTAGTAACGGGAATTCTGGTTTTTCCATTCAATTTTCGGGAAATGTATTTGTTACTGACCCATTCAATGCCTTGGATTGCTCGATCATTAATAACCTACTAGGGCCGCCAATTTCGGCATGTGATAATGATATTGTAGTCCTTGATGCCACCACACCAATGGCAATTGATTACAATTGGTTCTTAGATACAGGAGCTGGTTTTCAGCCTATAGTGGGAGAACATAACCCAACCTACCAAGCAAACTTGGACGGAATGTATAGGGTAAACGTAATAATGCCTTCGAATAACAATCTGATCAGTGATGTACAGGTAAGGTTCGCTCCGATGCCCTTGGCCTATCCAATCTCTGATGATGCTTCTTGCTCTGGGGCCTTGACTTATGACCTTTCCCAAAAAAATGTGGAGGTATTGGGCACCCAAAACGCTGCGGATTTTATAGTAAGTTATCACAGCACCTTGGCAGATGCAAACAACGGCACCAATTTATTGCCAACTCAGCATACAACCATAAACGGCCCGCAAACGATATATGCAAGGGTATCTTCAATAAACAGTCCAGGATGTTTTGATGCCTCGCAGCAATTTCAACTTGTATATCTTGAAACTCCGGCGTTGGACATTGAGACAGATGTATTTTTATGCGCGGCAAATTCAAGCGTAACCATTGGGGAATTTTTTATTCCAGATCCCAATTATTCCTATTCATGGAATACGGGGGAAACTAGTGCAAGTATTGACGTTACGCAGGCGGGGACCTATACGTTGACCGCAACCAACAACCAAGCAGGATTAAGCTGTAGCAATACAAAGGATATCGTCGTGACAAGTTCTATTACCCCTTTGATTACCGATATTGAAATCGAAGACCTGCAAAACAATAATACCGTTACGGTTTTGACGAATGTATCTGAACATATTGAATTTCAATTGGATAATGGCCCATTTCAAGCGAGTCATATATTTACGGATGTCCTGCCGGGAGTGCATTCGGTTACCATAAATGACAGCAATGGATGTGGGAGCGCAACCGAACAATTGGTGGTAGTCGGGTACCCTAAATTTTTTACGCCAAATGGGGATGCTATGAACGATTATTGGCATATAAAGGGCATCTCAAACCTAGATGATGCCATCGTCTATATTTACGATCGTTATGGAAGGTTGGTCAAACAATTGACCCCAAACGACATTGGTTGGAATGGTCGCTGTAATGGTAAGGAACTACCCTCTTCCGATTATTGGTTTAAGCTATCCTATACTGATACTAACGGGCAAAGGGCCATTGCTAAATATATAAACAATCATTTTTCTTTAAGGAGATGATAGTTTTACCGAAAAAAAGCAAACACTTTGTCGATTAACGGCACAAAATTCCGATATAATATAATAAATTCAAAGAGGTTGAGTTATACTATTTATCAGTAGTATGAAGTTAGCCCCTTAATCTATGCGATTACTTATAGCTGTAGTTGGTAGTTTATTCCTGTTTTCTCAAGGATTAAGCGCCCAAAACTCACCAGATTGTAGAAGTGCGATCCCTGTATGTGCGGACGGACCAATAATGGGTCTAGCCGATGGTGGTGGGGATATTGAGGATTTCGACCCAAATAACATACGACAGACGGGTTGTTTGGAAAAGGGAAGCGTGAGCTCAGCGAATATCGAAAATAATACATCTTGGTTCGTATTTAGGGCAGGAACCGGAGGGCAGGTAGGTTTTGACCTTGAGGCCTTACCCGTTGGTGGTATTGGAACCCCAACAGCTGAGTGGGATTTCGCGGTTTACGGACCCGATATTGATTGTGCCAGTATAAGCAATGGTACTGCCCAGCCAATTCGTTGTAATTATGAGGTAAATAACACAGGTTTTACCGGTATTGGGGTAAACCCGGTCAATGGAGTTCTAGGAGCCCCATTTCTAACAGGGAGTCAGAACACCTATGATGAGTGGTTGGATGTAAGGCCAGGAGAGATATACTATATATTGATAAATAATTTCAACACCAATTTTAATGGGGATGCGGAACCATTTATGCTGACCTTTACGGGCAGTTCAGTGGACGCGGATCAAGATAGTGCTTTGGACTGTACACTTCGTGATGAGTTCTTAGGACTTGATATCGTAGCCTGCGAAGGAGATCCCGATATTACTCTGAGCGCTTTGAATTCTCCAGCAGGTCCAGATATCGCTACAGTGGCCTGGACCGTAGATTACGATGATGACGGCACTATTGATGATACATTGGCAGGTACTGGGCCTTTTGGGGCGGAGTTAGTGGTAGCAAGTCCAAATACGGGAAGATATTTTGCTGAGATCACAACCGCTTCAGGAACTCCACCAACAGTGGCTGATGTTGGTGGGATCTTAATTACCTTTTATGGAATTCCCGTACTGGATGAGGTTCTTATTCTAGATGATCTTGCCGATAGCAACAATATCGAGGTTGTAGTATTGGGCAATGGTAGTTATGAATATGCCATAAATGGTGGTGAGTTTCAGGATGATCCGGTATTCATGGATGTTCCACCTGGCATAAATACGGTCATTATTAACGATAAAAATGGCTGTGGAACTACAGAGCCAATTGAGTTTTTGGTCGTTGGCTATCCAAAGTTCTTTACCCCCAATACAGATGGTTTTCACGATTTCTGGAATGTTCTCGGTATTGAGACCTTGACCGATCCCGTGGTACATATCTTTGACCGCTATGGCAAACTTTTAAAACAATTGGATGCCAGCACCATTGGTTGGGACGGTACATTTAATGGTAATCCGATGCCATCTTCCGATTATTGGTTTAAAATGGATTATTCCCGTGATGAGGAAGGGGTGGTAGTTGCAAAGACGCTGCGCACCCATTTCACACTAAAAAGATAACAAAAAAAGACCGTTGGAAACGGTCTCTTTATTTTTGTCCC
>Ga0316189_10007880_pt1 | contig 10040 bp, 9 predicted proteins | sample LowCovwburrow_MG_FD_204930 | JGI IMG/M metagenome (GOLD analysis project Ga0316189, IMG submission 204930) | Coastal sediment microbial communities from Maine, United States - Lowes Cove worm burrow | ecosystem: Environmental > Aquatic > Marine > Coastal > Sediment | place: USA: Maine... | reverse complement strand
AGACTGGCTCCTGGTCCAGCAAGTCAACGCCAGCCAGGCACTGCTGGAATCCAATCGCCACCGGCGTTTCATGCTGACAACCTTCTCGCTGATACTGTTTTTTATCGGCGCCACACTCATCGCTGCGTGGAGGCACGGCAGTAGCGTACGCGCCACCCACGATGCCGACGAACTCCGTCACAAAACCCGTGAGCTGGAAAAACAGACAGAACTGCTGCACGCGGTTACCGATAATGCCGAGGCCTACGTCATACTGATGGATGCACAGCAGCAAGTCATGTTTGCCAACGCTCGCCTGGCGGACAAACTGCATGCCACGCCAGACGAACTCGTGGGCAGCTCGCTAGCCAGTGTACTCGGCCCGGCCAATGTGCAACCAATGCAGGAGGCCATCGACGCCCTGCAAAGCGACGGCACCACCCATCATTGCACCCGGCAAATGGTCATCGCCAATGAAGAACGCAGCTTTCAGTGTTCGCTGGTACCGGTAGACCGCATTGGTGAAAGCTGCAATGCCATCCTCCTGGTGCTGCAGGACGTCACTGAACTGCAGCGCGCGCAGCAGAAAAACGCCTCATTGATGCGCAGACTGGTGGAAACACTGATGCATGTAGTCGACCTGCACGACCCGAATTCAGCACACCATTCTTCACGCATGGTGGAAGTTGCCAACGCTATCGGTCACGAACTGAAACTTAACGAGACGGACCGCCGCACACTGGATCTGGCAACCAGTCTCGCCAACCTGGGCAAGATATTCGTTCCCAGGGAAGTTCTCACCAAACCCGAAGAACTCACCGAAGCGGAACAGGCCCTGGTACACCGGCACGTTCAGTTCGGCACCGAACTGCTGCAAGACCTGGATTTCGAAGGGCCGGTACTGGATACCATTGCCCAGAAGCAGGAACATCTCGATGGCAGTGGTTACCCCAACGGTCTGGCAGGTGACGACATCCTGCTGACCGCACGCATACTTGCAGTCAGCAACGCCTTTGTCGCACTGGTCAGCCCGCGCGCCTATCGCCAGGCGGTCAGCATCGAAGCCGCACTGGATCAGCTACTCAGGGAAAGTGGCAGCAAGTTTGACCGGCACGTAGTCGCAGCACTGTTCCATGTCGCTGAAAACCGCAGCGACTGGACTGACTGGCAAGATGATGCGAACCCTGAAAATGTGTAGTTTTATCTGGACCGTCTGGTTATTCAAAGGACAGCAGCCCGGAAAGTAGCTATGCCCCAGGGATACCCCGCCACCCTTAAAGCGCTGCCTCCAACACGGCAAACTACTTCTCCAGCCTGCGCTGCCGGCGTCGCTTTCTCTTCTGATGAAGTGTAATGACAGGCCCGGAGATGGCATAAATCAGGAAGCCGAAGAACAGGATACTCGGTGGATGACTGGAAACCACGACGAAAATCAACACAATCAGCAACAGGGCAACAAACGGCACCCTGCGCTTCATATCAATTTCCTTGAAGCTGTAGTAGCGAACGTTGCTGACCATCAGCAAACCCATCAGTGCCGTGAGAACGGCACCGATTGCCCACATGTCACTGCCATCGAGACCATTGTCGACACTAAACCAGACCAGCCCTGCCAGCACCGCAGCAGCAGATGGACTGGGTAATCCCTGGAAGTAACGCTTGTCGGCACTGGCGACCTGGGTGTTAAAACGCGCCAGTCTCAATGCCGCCCCGGCGGTATACACAAATGCCGCCAACCAGCCAAGCTTGGACCAGATCCAGCCTTGCTCGATCATGCTGCGCAACGCCCATTGAAACAGCACCAGCGATGGTGCCAGGCCGAAACAAACCATGTCCGAGAGACTGTCGTACTGCACGCCGAATTCACTGGTGGTATTGGTAAGGCGCGCCACCCTGCCATCAATCCCATCCATGATCATGGCTACAAATATCGCAATGGCTGCGTTCTCGTAATTATGATTCATTGCCGCAATAATGGCGTAGAAACCGGCAAACAACCCGGCTGTCGTAAACAAATTGGGTAACAGATAAATGCCGCGGCGGCGGTGGGAATTCTGTTCTTGTTCTTCGTCCATGGGTGAACCTACTTGTGGACTAGTGTGGCTATTACATCAGATCCGGCCTTGACCTGCGAACCGTCGTTCACCTGAACCCGGCTGTTGGGTGGTAAATAGACCTCCACCCGGCCGCCCATCTGTATGTGACCACAACGCTGCCCCTGCCCGACGCGCTCGCCGATACGTACATAACAACGCGGTAGATTATTCAAAGGACCACGATGCATTGCGATGACCAGGTCATCATCTTCATCGGTTTTCAGCCAGACACCGTGCGGCCGCTGAACACCATCAACGGAGTTCCGCGGTTCAAGGACCTTTCCTTCGACAGGGCTGCGGGTGCTGTAAACACCGGCATGGCTCATCTGGATATCCAGACGAATCGCCTCGCGATCCAGATAGGGATCCTGTACTCGTTCGATGGCCACGACCTGCCCGTCTGCAGGACTGACCACCGCCAGCGGACTGGACGGGATCTCCCGCTCCGGATCACGGAAGACATAAACGATAACGCCGCAAACCAGCCAGAACGGCAACGACCAGGCCCAACCCAGGCCTTGTCCCAGCGCAACACCCAGCCCGGCACTTACCAGGAAAGGCAACCAGCCTACGCGTGAGAAATAGGGGTAACGGCTATCGGCCATGTTCAATAAAGTTCAATAAAAAAGGGGCCGCGTATGCGACCCCTTCCATTCTCAGTTTACTTCCTTGTCCACAATCTTGTTGATCCAGGGCATCATGCTGCGCAGTTTCTCACCCGTCTGTTCAATAGGATGCTCTGCGTTCAGGCGCCGGCGTGCGGTCATTTCCGGATAATCGGTTGCACCCTCGAGAATGAAACGTTTGGCGTAATCACCATTCTGGATATTCGCCAGCGCTTCCTTCATCGCCTTGCGGCTTTCGTCGTTGATGACCTTGTTCCCGGTGACATACTCACCATACTCGGCATTATTGGAAATGGAGTAGTTCATGTTGGCAATGCCACCTTCGAACATCAGGTCAACGATCAACTTGAGTTCATGCAGACACTCAAAGTAGGCCATCTCCGGCGCATAACCGGCTTCAGTCAACGTTTCAAAGCCTGCCTTGACCAGCTCAACAGCACCACCACAGAGCACCGCCTGCTCGCCAAACAGATCCGTTTCGGTTTCATCACGGAACGTGGTTTCGATAATACCGGTACGGCCGCCGCCGATGGCGGAAGCGTAGGAAAGCGCAATATTCCTGGCCTTGCCGGATGCATCCTGGTGAATGGCAATCAGATCGGGAATGCCTCCACCGCGAACAAACTCACTGCGAACTGTGTGGCCAGGCGCTTTCGGCGCAATCATAATGACGTCGAGGTCGGCACGCGGCTTGATCTGTCCGTAATGAATGCAGAAACCATGGGCGAACGCGAGCACGCCTCCCTGCTTCAGGTTAGGCTTGATGATGTCGTCGTACAGGACTTTCTGATTCTCGTCAGGCGCCAGCACCATCACCAGATCGGCACTCTTCACGCCTTCAGCGATACCTGTAACCTTCAGGCCCTCACCCTCGGCCTTCCTGGCAGACGATGAACCTTCACGCAGAGCCACGGTGACATCCGCACCGGAGTCCTTGAGATTCAGGGCATGGGCATGCCCCTGGGAACCATAGCCGATAATGGTGATTTTCAACCCTTTAACAATCGACAGGTCAGCATCCTTGTCGTAATACATATTCAGTGCCATAAGTCTGTACCTTAACTGATCTTCAAATTCGTTTTACACGTGCAACGCTTTTTCGCCGCGCGCAATACCGGTTACACCCGACCGCACCACTTCGATGATGTCAGCCTGGTCGACCGCATTTACAAAGGCGTCCAGCTTGTCGCTGGTTCCTGTGACTTCAATCGTGAAAATTGTGTTTGTCACATCAATAATGCTGCCGCGGAAAATCTCCGCCAGGCGTTTAACTTCCTCACGACCGCCATTTGCGGCACGTACCTTGATCAACATCATTTCACGCTCGATATGTGCGCACTCATACATGTCCATCAGCTTGACCACATCGATAAGCTTGTTGAGCTGTTTGGTGATCTGCTCGATAACATCTGCCGTACCGCTAGTCACCAGCGTCATGCGCGACAGCGATTCATCCTCTGTGGGCGCTACGGTGAGTGACTCAATATTGTAGCCACGTGCAGAAAACAAACCCGCCACCCGTGACAGTGCACCAGCTTCATTTTCCATCAAAATCGAAATGATATGTCTCATGTATTTACACCAGGATCATCTCGTTCTGGCCGGCACCGGCCGGGACCATTGGATAGACGTTTTCCTTGCTGTCAGTCAGAAAGTCCATGAATACCAGGCGATCTTTCATTTTCATGGCTTCCTGCAGCGCAGGCTCGACATCTTCCGGTTTGGTGATCTGCATGCCGACGTGACCGTAACTTTCCGCCAGCTTGACGAAATCAGGCAACGATTCCATGTATGACATGGCATAACGCCCCTGGTAGAAAAACTCCTGCCACTGGCGAACCATACCAAGACAACCATTATTCAGGTTAATGATTTTCAGCGGCAGCCCGTACTGACGACAGGTCGACATCTCCTGGATGCACATTTGAATACTGCCCTCACCGGTAATACAGGCGACGGTTTCTTTCGGGTGGGCCAACTGAACGCCCATCGCAGCCGGAAAACCAAATCCCATAGTGCCGAGGCCACCGGAGTTGATCCAGCGATTGGGCTTGTCGAACTTGTAAAACTGGGCCGCAAACATCTGGTGCTGGCCAACGTCCGAAGTCACGAACGCCTTACCCTTGGTTACATTGTAAAGACTCTCTACAACATACTGCGGCTTGATCGTTTCACTGTCCTGCTCGTATTTAAGGCAGTCCATGGCACGCCACTCCTCGATCTGCTCCCACCAGGCTTTAAGCGCTGCCGCATCCGGCGTGGCCTTGCTCTCTTTGAGCACCTTGAGCATTTCTTTCAACACCTGATCGACCGGACCGACAATCGGCACGTCAACCTTGACGGTCTTGGAGATACTCGCCGGATCGATATCAATATGAACGATCTTCGCCGTCGGGCAGAACTTCTCGACATTGCCAACCACGCGGTCATCAAACCGCGCGCCAATGGCAATCAACACGTCACAGTTATGCATGGCCATATTGGCTTCATAGGTGCCGTGCATGCCAAGCATGCCGAGGAATTGCCTGTCCGTTGCCGGGTAAGCTCCGAGCCCCATAAGTGTGTTGGTAATCGGATACCCCAGCAGGCGCGTAATATCGATCAACGCCCTGCTTCCATTGGAGAGCACCACGCCACCACCGGTATAGAGCATGGGCCGCTTGGCAGTCAGCATCAGGTCAATAGCTTTCTTTATCTGACGCGGATGTCCCTTGGTGACCGGGTTATAGGAACGCATATTGACGCGTTTCGGGTACTTGTACTCGGCCTTATGAACAGTGATGTCCTTGGGGATATCCACGACCACGGGCCCGGGACGGCCGGTGGTTGCGACATAGAATGCCTTCCTTATGGTTTCTGCAAGGTCATTGACATCCTTGACCATAAAATTGTGTTTCACACAGGGGCGCGTAATGCCGACATTATCGACTTCCTGAAAGGCATCGTTGCCGATCATGGCAGTAGGCACCTGGCCAGTGAACGCCACCATGGGAATCGAGTCCATGTATGCCGTCGCAATGCCGGTCACAGCATTGGTCGCACCCGGCCCCGAGGTGACCAGCACAACACCAGGCCTTCCGGTGGCGCGGGCGTAGCCGTCCGCCGCGTGTGTGGCAGCCTGCTCATGCCGCACCAGAATGTGTTTTACCTTGTCCTGCTGGTACAGGGCATCGTAAATCGGCAGCACAGCACCGCCCGGATAGCCGAACACATATTCGACTCCTTCTTCCGCAAGGCAGCGTGCAAAGATATCAGCGCCAGTCAGCTCCACCTGTGTCTCCCGGGTGCCGGATAAAAACCAGAAAAAAAGCCCGTATATTCGGGCACATGCGCAAAGCGCAGGGTTAGAACTGGCTAATACTGCCACTGATGCGGTGCGGAATCCAGTATCTATTATTAGGTGTCATAGCGCACAATTTGGGAGCTATACACTTGAGGTCAGACCCGGCACCGTGATAAATATCCAGCATCAGTTCAATAAAAGGACATAACAATGCGTCATACAACTGTTTTTTCCATCCTCCTGCTAGTGGCCATGAGCCCGGCCAATGCCGCAATGTTCAAATGGACCGATGCGAACGGCAACGTGCAATACGGCGAGCACCCGCCTGCCGGTGCTGGTGCAGAACACATCAAGGCCGCACCGGAACCCGCCAGTACGCCGGCCGCCCCCTCTCTGCAGCAGCAGGTAGATGCACTGGATAAGCGTCTGGCCACGGAAGCCGAACAGAAAGCAGAAACCGAACAAAAAAAACAGGATGCCGAGAACCGCAAGATCAACTGTACAAATGCAAAAAACAATCTGGAACAACTCCGCATGGGGGGGCACCGGCTTACCAGGATGCCCGATGGCAGCTATGAGCGCCTTGAGGAAAAACAGCAGCAGGACCTGATCAGTAAAAACGAAAAAGCTGTCAAAGAGTTTTGTGACTGAAGGTGCCGCACCATGCCAATGCTTAAGATTCAGACCAACACTCCTGTCGCCGAAGAAAACAGGAAAGCACTGGCATCACTTGCCTCAGCCACAGTAGCCGAATTGCTGGGCAAGCCCGAACGGTATGTCATGGTCAGTATCGAGGAAAACCCGTCAATGCTGTTTGGCGGTAGCGACGCACCGTTGGCCTACCTCGAACTGAAAAGCATCGGTCTGCCAGATAGCCAGACCAGCGAGTTTTCCGCCCGGCTGGCGAACCTGCTGGAAGAACAGCTGGGACTTCCTGCTGACCGGGTGTATATCGAATTCGCCGATGCTGCGCGCAACATGTGGGGCTGGAACGGCGGCACATTCTGACCAGGCAAATGTGATCGCTGACACCCCTGCGATCTCTATGACGCAGAATTTGCTCTTCGTTTAGGCCAGCAGTCTGGCGTGGCCACTGTGGCGCATACCTACGCAAGCCTGATCCGCAAATGCTACAATTCGCCGCCCAACGCCAAGCCACGTATAAAACATAATGAAAGTCTCCCAGTTCCCGCTTAACACAGTCAAAGAAACCCCAGCCGACGCTGAAATCATCAGTCACCAGCTGATGATGCGCACTGGAATGATCAAAAAGATCGCTGCCGGCATCTATAGCTGGCAACCGCTCGGACTGCGCGTTTTGAGAAAAGCCGAAGCAGTGGTGCGTGAAGAAATGAACCTCGCCGGTGCCCTGGAGTTGCTGATGCCCGCCATACAGCCAGCAGAACTCTGGGAAGAATCCGGCCGCTGGGATCAATATGGTCCGGAACTGCTGCGCATCACCGACCGACATAATCGTGAATTCTGCTTCGGACCCACCCACGAGGAAATCATAACCGACCTGGTGCGGCGCGATGTGCGCAGCTACAAGCAGTTACCTGTTAACTACTACCAGATACAGACCAAGTTCCGCGACGAAATCCGGCCACGCTTCGGCGTGATGCGCGCCCGTGAGTTTCTGATGAAGGACGCATACTCGTTTCATCTGAACCAGGCATCACTCGATGAAACCTACCAGGCAATGTATGACACCTATACGCGCATCTTCACTCGCCTTGGTCTGGAATTTCGTGCCGTACGCGCTGACAGTGGCGCTATCGGCGGTGCACACTCCCACGAATTCCACGTGCTGGCTGATTCAGGTGAAGACGCCATCGTGTTTTCCACGCAAAGCGACTATGCAGCCAATCTGGAAATGGCCGAAGCACTGGCTCCCGCAGGCGAACGCCCTGCGGCCACGCAGGATAAACAACTGGTCGACACGCCCAACCAGCACAGTATCGAGGACGTGGCCTCTGCATTGAGTGTCAAACCGGAACAGTGCGTTAAAACACTACTGGTCGAAGGCGTTGATGACAGCATCGTTGCACTCTGCCTGCGTGGTGACCACACACTCAATGACATCAAGGCCGAGAAACTGGAACAGGTTGCGCAACCGCTTTGCTTTGCCAGTGAAGCGCGTATTCAGGCTGCTGCCGGCTGCAAGCCCGGCTCTCTCGGACCAGTCGGACTGGACATTCCGGTCATCGCGGATCGTGCAGCTGCCCAGCTGGGCGATTTCGTCTGTGGCGCCAACCAGGACGGCAAACACTTTACCGGCGTCAACTGGGCACGCGACTGCGGGGAACCCGAAGTTGCCGATATCCGCAATCTCGAAGCCGGCGACCCCAGTCCGGATGGCCAGGGTGAAGTACGCATCGCTCGTGGCATCGAGGTTGGCCATATATTCCAGCTGGGCGACAAATACAGCACGGCCATGAAGGCCACGGTACTCGACGAAAACGGCAAGGAAACCGTAATGACCATGGGCTGCTATGGCATTGGCGTTTCTCGCGTGGTTGCCGCCGCCATTGAACAAAACCACGATGACAGCGGCGTTGTTTGGCCCGATGCACTGGCACCTTTCCAGGTTGCCCTGCTGGGAATGAATCAGAAGAAATCCCAACGGGTGCGCGAAGCATGTGGAGAACTCTATGCCGAACTGCAGGCTGCGGGCATTGACGTCCTCTGGGACAACAGAGATGTAAGGCCTGGGGTCATGTTTGCCGATATGGAGTTAATTGGTATCCCACATAGAGTAGTAATTGGTGAAAAAAACCTGGACAAAGGACTGGTCGAATACAAGGCTCGCCGCGGTGGCGAGAACCAGGATATCGCCCGTGGCGAGATTATCGCCTTCCTGCAGAACCGGTAGACAACAAGGGGTCACAGGGATTTTAAAAACCCTGCGACCCCTTTCGCTCTTGTTATTAATGAGCGGATGCATTGTTTCCGCTGCCCTGCAGGCCGCAACCACTGAGCGACCTGATTCCGAAATGCGCGAACTCCTGCTCGAATCCATAAGCGCCTCGGACAGCTTCAGCGACCGGTTTGAAGCGGAAGTCTGGCTCAGCGACATGTCCAACCGATTGAAACGTAAGGTTAAAGACCCAGAGGAGCGGTTCCTGATCCTGAAAACGGCGCATTACGAAGCCACGCGTGCCGACCTGCCCCCGGAGCTCGTACTTGCACTGATCGACATTGAAAGCAACTTTGACCGTTTTGCCATCTCTCATGCTGGCGCCCGCGGCCTGATGCAAGTCATGCCATTCTGGCTGAACGAAATCGGCCGACCGGGCGACGACCTGTTCGATATTCACACCAACCTGCGCTTCGGCTGCACCATCCTCAAACTCTACCTGGACCGCGAACGCGGTAACCGCACCAAAGCACTGGCCCGCTACAACGGCAGCGTTGGCAAAGTGTGGTACCCACAGCGGGTCTACAAAGCCCTGGGTAAACGCTGGTATCGACAGTAGCCCTCCGCTGGCTCGCAATTTGCTTCCTTTCCGTATATCCGCTCCATGGACGGGGCCAGAGACCAGCAAAAGGAATAACCGACTGAAAACACGGGGAAAATACAGCAGCCAATAAATTGGCAGTTTGCCCGGCGCTACACCAAAGGAAGTGACGATGACAAAATCAATACCTGCGCTGATGATTCCAGCTGCCACACTCCTCAACCGTATGAATTTCGGCAAGAAGTTCATGCTAATCGGAATCATCATTTCGATCCCGTTATTATTCCTGACAGGCGTCCTCTATATGGAGCGCGCTGAAACAGTTCGCCATTCCGAACAGGAACGCGTCGGACTAGATTATCTTACAGCCATCCGGCCCATGATCGAGAATGTCGCCAAAACACGCGATCTGACGGGCATGTTTTTGAAAGGCAACACGGAAGTCGAAAGCCGGATTATGTCGGCACGCAAGCTGGTCGATCAGTCGTTCAGGCAACTGGCTGAGCTGGAAAGCACACTGGCTTCGGAGTTCGACGCCCTGTCGACAAGACACTTGCAGGACGCGTGGAACAACACCAACGCTTCAGCCTTTGACAGT
>Ga0316189_10007879_pt1 | contig 10040 bp, 9 predicted proteins | sample LowCovwburrow_MG_FD_204930 | JGI IMG/M metagenome (GOLD analysis project Ga0316189, IMG submission 204930) | Coastal sediment microbial communities from Maine, United States - Lowes Cove worm burrow | ecosystem: Environmental > Aquatic > Marine > Coastal > Sediment | place: USA: Maine... | reverse complement strand
GCGAAGCATCCTAGCGCTCGTTGCCTACGACAAGGCGGTCAGGCTCGAACCCAAGCTCGCCCAAGACAAGCTCATGCGCACGAACCTCGGACTCATTTTGGACAAGAAGGCGCCAGGTGTCGTCGACGACGCCATTGAGTTCTTGGGAACGCTCGCCACGGTTGGGAACGACTCCGCCGCTGCCGACCAGCTCATCGACCTGGCCTCGTCGTCCAAGGACGCGCGCCGCCGGCACAAGGCCATGCGTGTCGCCGATGAGCTGGGCCTCGGCGGCGAGGTCGACCGCTTCGGCTCTTACATGCTCGACCTCGAGCACGGCGAAGACTGCGCCGCGCGAAAGGCAGCGGTCGCGAACCTCCGCGCGCTTGGCGACAAGAAGGCGATTCCCGAATTGCGCAAGGCGAGGAAGCGCATCCGCACCGAGGGCGGTGTCATCAAGCGCAGGGTCAACACCAACGCTTGCCTTCGCACCGACGCAGCCGAAGCGATTCGGTACTTGAACGGCCTCTAGCGGCTCGCTTGAAACCCGGCCGCGGCCCGCCTACGCTCGCCGCCGGCGAATGCTTGCTCCAACCCCAACCTGGCGCGTGCTGTTGGCCTGCCTGGCTCTCGCCGCTTTGAGCTTGGCTGCTTGCAGTCGCTCACCGCTCAGTTGCTCTCGCGGAATGGACGGCGCTGGCGGCAACGCAGGTTCGGGTGGCAGCGGCGCTGAAGCAGAGAAGGGCGGCACAGGCGGCCTCTCCGATGCGGGCGGCGCGGGCGGCGCAGCCGTTGTAGGCGACGCCGGCAACCCCGACGACACGGCGCCGCTCGTCTTGAACGAGGGCCAACAAGTCCTCTTCGTCGGCGGCTTCCTCTCCAAGCTCTACGAAGAGCTAAGCCTCAACCTCGAAGACGAAATCAACGACGCCCTCCAAAGCTCGGCGCGCTCGCTCAACGTGCACATCGACTTGCCGTTCGACCAGAGCATCGACATCCCGATTGGGGACGCCATCGCCAACGCCCTGCCGCGCATCGACCTCCCGATTCAGTCCGGCGGCTTCATCACGTTCTACACGCAGATGCGGGACTTCGATGCGCAGGGGATTGACTACAAAAATCTCTCGGCCGCATCGCGGACTTTCGACACGTCCGAAAGCGTCGCCCACAACGCCGCCGCGGTCCTGAGGTTTCTGCGTCGCACGAACAAGCAAATCATCATCGTGTCGCACAGCAAGGGCGGCCTCGACACACTCGAAGCCCTCATCGGCGCCCCGGAGCTCTGGGGTGACACCGTCATCGGCTGGGTTGCGCTTCAGGCGCCCTTCCACGGTTCGCCGGTCGCCGACCCGACCTTCTCGGCGGCCAATGACTTCTTGCTCGAAGCCCTGGGCGGCCGCGGCGAGTCGGCGGGTGATTTGAAAACCAACGCGCGCGCGCCCTACATGTCGAAGAACGAGGCGCGGATTGCAAAGCTCACCGCAACCATCCCCGTCGTTTCTGCCTATTCGACCTACGAGGCGAGCGGAACGGCGACCGGTTTCGCCCGCACCTTCGCCAGCGGCATCTTCAACTCGGGCATGGTGTCCGAAATCTCTCAGATTGTCGTTGGCAACTACCGCGTCACTCCGCGCGACCTGGGGCGCGTCATCGCCGCGTCGACCAGCGCTGCGATTCGCGTCATTCGCGAGCGGGCGGCGAGCGCGCTCGGCGATGCGATGGCGACCATCGGGCTCGTGGACCTCACCAACGTCTACATGCATGGCGTCTTGGGGATGCCCAACGACGGGCTCGTCCCGAGCGAAAGCACACGCTTGCCGGGCGCGATTCATCGCGAGCTGGACACGGGGGACCACGCGAGCCCCGTCATGGACGTCGGCCCGTACAAAAATTTCTGGACCATAAAGAAGCGCAACGCGGTCACCGTAGAGTTGATTCGCGAGGTTCAGGAGCTCACCGAGGCGGCGCCGAGCTCAGGTTCCACGCAGCGCAAATGAGCCGGCCCGCAAGCAGTCTCGCATCTGTGCTAGCGTTCCGCCGCTTCGATGCGGGTGCTCTCACTCAACGTCAACGGTCTGCGCGCTGCGGCGCGCAAAGGCTTCTACGAATGGCTCGAGGGTCAGGGCGCCGACTTCGTTTGTCTGCAGGAAATCAAAGCGCGGCCGGAGCAGTTGTCCCCCGCCGAGCTCGCACCCGCCGGTTACCGCAGCTTTTACGAACCGGGCGAGCGCAAAGGGCACAGCGGCGTGGCGCTCTTCACGCGCGCCGAGCCCGATGAAGTCATTCACGGCTTCGGCTCCGCCGAGTTCGACCCGGAGGGCCGCTACATCGAGGCGCGCTTTGGCGATGTGAGCATCGCTTCGGTGTACGTGCCCTCAGGCACCAGCGGCGAAGTTCGTCTCGCCGCCAAATTTCGATTCATGGAGCAGTTCTCCGCGCACCTCCGCGGCCTCGCAGCGAGCGGCCGTCATTGCATCCTCTGCGGCGACTGGAACGTCGCGCACAAAGAAATCGACCTCAAGAACTACAAAGCCAACCAAAAGAACTCCGGCTTTCTTCCCGAAGAGCGCGCCTGGCTCGACCAGGTCTTCGGGCCCATCGGCTTCGTCGACGCGTTCCGCCAGGTCAACACCGAGCCCGGTCAGTACAGCTGGTGGTCACAGCGCCAGCCGACCACCCGCGAACGCAACGTCGGTTGGCGTTTGGACTACCAGGTCGTCACCCCGGGCCTCGGCGACTGCGTCATCGGAGCCTCAATCCCGCGCGAGCCGCCATTTTCGGACCACGCGCCGGTAATCGTCGACTACCGGTAGCAAAAGCGGTTACAACACTTGCGCATGAAGTGCTTAGCCTTGGTTGCGCTCGTCTCTTTGGTATTCGGCTGCGGCGGCGGGAGCGGCGGCGGCACGGCTGGAGACGGCGGCCGAGGTGGCACAGCTGGAACCGGAGGCTCAGGCGGCACGGCTGGCACAGCGGGAGTCGAAGGCGACGCCGGCGTAGGCGGATTCGGTGGCAGCGCAGGCAGCGGCGGAATCGGTGGCGCAGCCGGAGGCGGCGGTGAGGGCGGCGAAGGTGGTGTTGGTGGCGCAGCTGCAGCAGCTGGAGCAGGCGGCACAGCTGGAGCAGGCGGCGCTTCTGGATCTGGCGGCAACGGTGGAGCCGGTGGCACGGCCGGCACGGCGGGCGCTTCTGGATCTGGCGGCGACGCTGGAGCAGGCGGCGCTTCTGGAACCGGCGGCAACGCTGGAGCGGGCGGCATGGGCGGCGCGGCCGGCCTTGGCGGCAGCGGAGGAACCGGCGGCACAACCGGAACCGACGGCAACGTCTGTCCTGTCATTGCATCCTTGACCGCAATGCCGCTCACGATTCCAATCGGCGAGCTGCAGAGCGTGGTCGCAGTCGACGCGTCCGACCCCGATGCCGTCAACCCCCATCCTCTGGTCACCACGTTCGTCGCAGAGAGCGGAGCGCTCGACGACCCGAACGCCGCCTCCACGCTCTTCACCTGCTCCGACCCGGGCTTCGTCGAGCTCTGCGTGCGCGCCAGCGACGGCGACCCGATTTGCGACAAAGAGCGCTGCATCGACATCGTGTGTCCGCCCGACGTCGTGCCCAACGTCTGCCCGATGCTGAACGTCATCAACGCCATCCCCTCGACCATCAAGGCAGGCAACAGCAGCACGATGATTCAGACCCGCGGCCAAGAGACCGACGGCGTGCCTTTCCCGCTGCTGCTCAGCTTGAGCGCGCTCTGGGGAACCTTCGAAAACACCGAGAACCTCCAGATGCCCAGCAACGTCGTCGGCCAAAACGCAACCTACATTTGCGACCGCCCAGGTCCCGTCGAGATTTGCGTCGACGCCACCGACGGCGCCTGCACCAAGACCCTTTGCACCGACGTCACCTGCCCCAACCCATTGCCCTAACCTAGCTTCACTCCACACCACGAAATGAAGACGACCCTGCAATTTTGCCTTGCCGCGCTGGTCGCAACCTGCGCGCTCAGCCTCGCGCTGCCCCAGCCCGCCTCCGCGTACGACAAGTCCGCTTTCGTCTCGCCCGGAGACGAAGCGCGCATCGTATTCATTCAGAACCTCCGCGAAGACCGGACGATGAGCTACATCGTCTTCGACTCGGACAAGCAATGCATCGCCGAGGTGCGCGGCCGCCAAGCCAAAGTCATCCCGATGAAACCCGGAAAGCACACCCTGTACATCAGCGGCTACAACAATCACCGCATCGACGTCGACCTCTTCCCCGGCCGCACCTATTTTGTCCGCCTCTTTTCCATCGAAAAGTTCGCGAACCGAGTCTCCGACGTCACGCCCGTCCAACGCGGCTCCGAATCGTACAAGTTCGTCAAAACCTGGCTAGAAGGCGCGAACATCGCCAAGGCCAGCGACGACACATGCCGAGGCAAACCTCTCAAAGAGCGCAAGAACCGAACCATCCGCCGCATCAACGACGCCAACGCCGATTGGAAAAACGGCGACGACATTTACCGGTACCGCTACATGCTGCTCAAAGAAGACGGCTTCACCCCAGCCGAAATCGACTGGCTCTAAGCTGGATTCACCGTTGTTCAGCGACGGAGACCTCGTCCGTGCATTTTCCTGCTGCGCACCCTAGTCTCATCTAAACGGAGCGGGACACATGAGTGACGCAGGGCAGGTCATCTCGAGCGCTGCCGAGGTCTACGACGAATTCTTTCTGCCAGCGCTATTTGCTGCCTGGCCGCCTGAGGTCGTCGCAGCGGCGGAGCTTCGACCCGGGCAGCGCGTCGTCGATGTGGCCTGCGGGACCGGCGTCCTTGCAGTCGAAGCCGCGCGCGCCACTTCTCCGGGGGGGCAGGTCGTCGGCGTCGACCTCAATCCCGGGATGCTGGCGGTGGCGCGACGCAAGGCACCCGAAATCGATTGGCAACAAGCCCCGGCCGAGGCGCTGCCGTTTGACACCGAGAGCTTCGATGCGGCCATCAGTCAATTCGGCTTGATGTTCTTCCAAGACAAGCAGCAGGCGATTGCGCAGATGTGGCGAGTGATTCGCCCCGGAGGGCGTCTCGCCATCGCGGTTTGGGATTCCCTCGAAAACACCCCCGGGTACGCGGCCATCACCCGTCTCCTGGCTCGGCTTTTCGGCGACGACGTCGCGGCGGTGTTGAAAGCGCCTTACTCACTTGGCGACCCGGACGCCTTGCGCTCGCTCCTCGCGACCGCCGGCGTGACCGCCCCCGAGGTTCATCGCATGCAGGGGGCCGCTCAGTTTCCCTCGATTCGCTCATGGATGCACACGGACGTCCGCGGCTGGACCTTGGCCGACAAGCTCGACGACCAGCAGTACGAGCAGCTCGTTTCAGAAGCCGAGCGCGAGCTGCACAGTTTCGTGGCCCTCGACGGCTCAGTTCGATTCGACCACCCCGCGCTCATCGCGAGCGCACGGAAGTAATGAAGCAACTCCGTCACCCAAGAGCTTCGCCACCATCACCCTCCCAGGGTCTTCCAAATAATAATCCCAAACAGCTCCAGATGTGAGTCGTTCACGCGGACTGGCGTGCTACCCCGTCAAGGCATGCCCCGCACGCACCGCCTCTCCAAATCCCGCTTCACCGCCGGCCTTCAATGCCACCGGCAACTCTGGTGGCGCGTGCACGAGCCCCGCGCCCCCGAGCTTCAGCCCGACGACGCCCTTCAAGCCGTCTTCGACATGGGCAACCGCGTCGGCGAACGCGCACGCCAGGAGTTCCCAAACGCCACCCTCATCGACTTCGACTACCGCCGCCCGCTCGCCTCCCTCAAACCGACTCGCCAAGCCATCGACGCCGGCGCCCCCGCCATCCTCGAAGCCAGCTTCTTCGAAGACGGCATCTTCGTCGCCGTCGACGCCCTCTCCAAAGAAGGTGACGGCTGGGTCCTCACCGAGGTCAAAGCCACCAGCCGGGTCAAGCCGCAACACATCCCCGACGCAGCCGTCCAAGCGCACGTCGTCGAGAAGGCCGGCCTCCAAGTCGTTCGCGTCGAGCTCATGCACCTCAACCGCGAACACCGTCACCCCGACAAGGGCCCGCTCTTCACGCGGGCAGACATCAGCTCAGAAGTCGCCGAGCTCCGCGCCAACATCAGCGAAGAAGCGCGCGCGCAGCTCCAAATGCTCGCAGGCCCCATCCCTGACGTGCCGCCCGGCCCCCAGTGCACATCCCCGTACGAGTGCCCGTTCCTCGCACGTTGCGTTATCGCCGCGCCCGACCACGCCATCGACGAGCTCAACGGCATCCGCGCCACCGCGCTCGACGAGCTCCGCGACGCCGGCATCGCAACCGTCGACCAAATCCCAAGCGACTTCCCGCTCAAGCCACTCTGGGCACGCCACCGCGCCGCCGTCCGCGCAAACGACATCATCGTCGAGCCCGGCCTCGCCGATGCGCTCGCCGCCTACCGCTACCCCATCGTCATGCTCGACTTCGAAACTGTCAGCCCCGCCTTGCCCGTCTGGGACGGCTGCAGCCCCTTCGGCGCAGTCCCCGTCCAGTTCAGCGTGCACACCATCCACGAGAGCGGCGAAGTTTCCCACCGTGCATACCTCGCCGAAGGGCAGGGCGACCCGCGCCCGCAGCTAGCCAAGGCGCTCGCCGAAGCGCTAGAAGGCGCCGCAACCATCCTCGCCTGGCACGCCAGCGTCGAAAAACGCTGCCTGACCGAGCTCGCAGAAGCATCCCCCGAACACGCCCCGGCCTTACTCGAAGCCCGCGACAAAACCGACGACCTGCTCATCGTCGTCAAAAACCACCTCTACCACCCAGACTTCCGCGGCAGCTTCAGCATCAAAAACGTCGTCCCGGCCCTGCTTCCCGACATGGCCTACGACAAGCTCGAAGTAGCCGACGGCCAAGCCGCGTCATCTCTGCTCGAAACGCTGCTCTGTCGCCCGGAGGACCTCAGCACCGCCCAGTGCGACGCCCTTCGCAACAAGCTCGAAGCCTACTGCGAACACGACACCGCCGTCATGGTGCGCCTCTTCGAATGCCTGCAGACTACGTAGCACTGCCCCATGTACCAGACCGTCTACGACATCAGAGAATCGATTCCCTGGGACAGCTTCCTCTTCGTGTCAGTCGGCCTGCTCATCATTGCTGTCGGCGGCTGGATGTGGCTAGTCGCCAACGACAAGGTCCCGCAAGGTCTAGCCGAGGTGCTCGAGCAACTCCCGCGAAGGCGACCACCGTCGAAGCAATCCCTGAGGACCTCATCGTTTGTCGTGATGGCCTTCGGCGTCCTGTGGATCTTCTTCGCCGGCACCGGAATCATCGGCGGCTGGCTGACCTACCGGGCCGCGCTCGATGCAGGCGAGCACGAGCTCGCAGAAGGCATCGTCGAAGGCTTTCAGCCGCTCGCTCGCCACGCGGACACCCCCGAGAGCTTCACCGTGAACGGAGTCTATTTCTCCTATTCGGACTACAACATCTCGCCAGCCTTCAAGACCTCGCAATCCAAAGGAGGCCCCTTTCGTCAAGGTCTCCCAGTCCGCATTTCCTACGTCCCGCACGCGCAAAGCAACGCAATCCTGAAGGTGGAAATCCCCGCGAACGAGCCAGCCACCGCGCCCACCGACGAGTCCATCCAAGCTCCCATGCTTCCTTTTGAGCTCGTCTGGTCTCTGTTGATGGCCCTGGGAGTCGCCGTCATCGGGCTTCTCTTCTTCAATCGCAACCCCATCTTGAAGCGCCGCCTATTCCCCGCGCTCGTCACCGCTGCGACGCTGCTCCTCGTCTTCTACGGCCTAGACTCGAGCTCTTCACCGGCCGCCATCGCGCTCATCGTGCCCCTCATGCTCTTCAACCTCTGGGTCATCCGCTTCTGCGACGCCTGCGGCGCAACCGTACTCCCCCAAGGCTCCTGGAAACGCCCCACATCGTGCCACAACTGCGGTCACAAACTCGGCGGCTAACCGTTCAAGCGGCACTCCCTGACCCCTTCGGTTCCTCCACCGTTTACCTGGGCGTAATGTGCTGCGGGCAGTTCGAATCCCAAGCCTCGATGTGAAACACAATCGCCCGCTCGAGCCGCGCGTCATAGTCCGGGTCGGCAACACGCTCGAGAGCTCCGCTGTCGCCCTCCACATACTCCGCGCGCCCCCAAATCTTGATGCGCTGCCGGTTCGGGTAGTCCATCAAGAAGATGAACGCCTTGTCGTTCTCGTCGAGGTTCCCAACCGAGACGTACTGCCGGTTCCCTCGGTAGTCTGCAAAGGCGAGCCGCCGCTCGTCGAGCACTTTCAAAAACCCCTTCGGCCCGCCCCGGTGTTGAATGTACGGCTGCCCATCGCTCGACGCCGTCCCCAAGTAAAACGAATCACGCTCCGCAATGAACGCCTCGAGCGCAGGCGTCACCCGGTCATCCCAGTCATGCCGCCCCATCGCCTTCTCGTACCCGGCGCGCGAACCCCGAGCTTGCTGCGCGGCCTTGACCGCCGGCGTAAACGCGATGTCGCTTCGGTAGCCCATCCGGTCCTCAGCTTCGGCCATGTCGCCTCCTCCTCCGGGCGCGACCCAGTCGCCGCCCATCAAGCGACTCTGGCCCCAGTCTGATTCATAAACAATTAGCCAAACAACAGAAGCACTGTCTACAATACGTGAACAGTGGACCGCCTCCTCGCCATGGAAGCCTTCGTCCGCGTCGTCGACGCCGGCAGCTTCAGCAACGCCGCCCGTCAATGGGGTCGCTCCAAAGCGGTCGTCAGCAAGTACATCACTTCCCTCGAATCCCACCTCGGCGTCCAACTCATCCAACGCACCACCCGTTCCTTGAGCCTCACCGAAGCCGGCCGCGCCTACCGCGAACGCTGCACCGACGTCCTCGGCGAAATCCAAGCGCTCGAAGCCTCCCTCCGCGAAGCCGTCGCCGCCCCCCGCGGCCCACTCCGCATCACCGCCCCGCCAGGCTTCGCCTCCCACTACCTCGACGTCATGACCAAAGACTTCCTCGTCCGCTTCCCCGAAGTCACCCTCGACCTCGACCTCACCCACCGCATGGTCGACCTCGTCGAAGAAAACATCGACCTCGCCATCCGCGTCACCGACCCGCGCGACTCCTCCCTAGTCGCCCGCCGAATCGCCCCCGCCCCCATCATCGCCGTCGCCGCGCCTTCATACTTGCGCCGCCGAGGCACCCCCAAAAACCCCACCGACCTGCGCGACCACGACTGCCTCGTCGACACCAACTTCCGTGAACAACAACGCTGGCGCTTCCGAACCCGCGACAACGCAAAGACAGAAACCGTCACCGTCCACGGCCCGCTCCGCATCAACAACCCAGATGCCGTCCGCGACATGGCCGAAGCAGGCCTCGGCATCGCCCTCGTCCCCAAGTTCGTCGCAACCCAGTCCCTTCGCGCCGGCACCCTGCGCGAAGTACTAAAGGGCAGGGTGGCCTTCGACTGGTCCATCCTCGCCGTCTACCCGCGTCGCCGCTACCTTCCACTGCGCGTGCGCGCCTATGTCGACCACCTGGTCGAGCAAATCGGAAGCTAGCCATGCAAACCATCCCCATCTTCAACCTCGCCCTTGCCGCCATCCCCGCGCTCTTCGTCGTTTTCATCCTCTGGCGATGGTCCGCCCACGCAGCCCACAGCCTCGCCGCTCTGGCCCGCATGCTCGTCCAGCTCCTCCTCATCGGCTACGTGCTCGTCTACATCTTCGAAGCCGACGTCCCCTGGATTGTCCTCGCCGTCATGTCCGTCATGGTCGTCGCCGCAAGCTGGATTGCCCTCCGCACCATCCCCCAGCTCCGCCCCAAGCTCTACGGCTACGCCCTGTTGTCCATCGTCATCGGCGGCGGCCTCACCGTCGCCCTCATCACCCAGGCCGTCCTCACCCTCGACCCCTGGTACCAGCCAAGCTTCATGGTCCCCCTTAGCGGCATGATTTTCGCCGCCTCCATGAACGCCGTCAGCCTCGCCGCCGAACGCATCACCGCCGAGCTCCGCCGCGGCGTCGACTACATCGATGCAAGGCGCATCGCCATGCAGGCCGGCCTCATCCCCATCGTCAACACCTTGTTCGCTGTCGG
>Ga0316189_10007878_pt1 | contig 10040 bp, 7 predicted proteins | sample LowCovwburrow_MG_FD_204930 | JGI IMG/M metagenome (GOLD analysis project Ga0316189, IMG submission 204930) | Coastal sediment microbial communities from Maine, United States - Lowes Cove worm burrow | ecosystem: Environmental > Aquatic > Marine > Coastal > Sediment | place: USA: Maine... | reverse complement strand
TCGTTGGGTCATTCACGAGGCCTTGTCGCAGCTCGCAGATCGGACCGAGGAGAGCGAGGCACGCTATACGCTGGCGATCAACCTGTCCGGCACGTCATTGAGCGAGGATCGATTCCTCGATTTCGTTATCGACGAGCTGAAGACACAAAAGCTGCCTGCAGGAGCAATCTGTTTCGAAATTACAGAGACCGCAGCAATATCGAACCTGTCGCGTGTTGTCTATTTTATGCAGACGCTGAAGAGGCTCGGTTGTAAGTTCTCGCTGGATGACTTCGGCAGCGGCCTGTCTTCGTTTACGTATCTGAAGAACCTGCCGGTCGACTACCTCAAGATTGATGGCCATTTCATCAGCCATGTCGCTGAGGATGCCGTGGACGAGAGCATGGTCAAGGCTATTAGCGAGGTTGGCCACGCAATGGGCATTGAGACCATCGCCGAGCGTGTCGAGTCCAAGAAGGTCCTCGATAAACTGGGCTCGCTGGGTGTCGAATTTGCGCAGGGCTACTATATTGCGCGGCCTGAGTCGGTCCAGTCATTCGAGCCCTGGGGCAGCGATAAAGAGGATCAGTTGCTGGCTTGAGCCCGGGCAATGGCACCTACAATTTGTGCCACAGTCGTGATGGGGTAAACTGCTGCGATGGCTACGGGTAACAAAAACGAGCATCCCAACAAGCTGTTGTCGGCCAGTGAGCCGCGACCCTACCGATTGATGAACCACCTGTCGGAAGCGCCGATCCTGCTCAATTGCGAGCATGCGAGCCGCCTCTTTCCCGCATCTTTGGGTGATATGGGTCTTGACCCGTTCGCGCGTCGTTGTCACCTCGCCGTGGACATTGGCGCTGGTGCTTTGACCGAGGCGCTCGCCGAGAGCCTGGGCGTCACGGCGATTCTTGCCAACTACTCGCGCCTGATTATCGATTGTAATCGCGAGTTAATGGATCCAACGGCATTCCTCGAGTACGGCGATGGCATCGTCGTTCCTGGCAATCGCAACCTGCACCAGAAAGAAAAGGACGAACGCGCCGAGGCTATTTACTGGCCTTACCATAAGGCGGTCGAGGAGCAGATCGCGCGACTTAAGTCCATCGGACCGCCACCAGTGTTCATCGCTATTCACAGTTTCACGCCGGTTCTCAACGGCGAAGCCAGGCCGTGGCAGATGGGTGTGCTGTGGGATAAGGACGAGGAGATGCGCAGCATTTTCCTCGAAGTCCTGCGTGAGGCGGGTTACTTCGTTGGTGACAATGAGCCATATTCGGGCAAAGCGCCCATGGACTTCACAATAGATCACCATGCTGAGGCGCGGGGTTTGCGCCATATCGGCATCGAAATTCGCCAGGACATGGTGGATAGCAAAGAGGGCGTCGCAGAAGTGGCGGCTGTCATGCACAAGCTGATTGAGTCAATCCCGGAGCGTATCGGTATCGCCAAACAGCGCGAGACGGCGTAACAAAAATAACACTGCTACAGGAGAGCAGGGAATGGCAAACCGTGAACCGGCATTCACACTTGGTGTGGAAGAGGAATACCTTCTGGTCGATAAGGAGTCGCGGGCACTCATCATCGATCCGCCTGAAGAGCTAATGACGGAAGCCGAGGAGCTTTGTGGTTCGCAGGTCACCACAGAGCTGTTGCGTTCGCAGATAGAGGTCGGCACCAAGGTATGTAAAAACGTACAGGAAGTACGCGAAGAATTGTGTTGCCTGCGACGCAGCGTTATTGATGTTGCGGCCAAGCACAATATCGCTCCGATAGCGGCATCAACACATCCATTCGCCCACTGGGCTGAGCAAAAACAGACCGAGAAAGTTCGTTACCGCGAGCTCACGGTAGAAATGCAGGCGGCGGCGAGACGCCTGGTGATCTGCGGCATGCATGTCCACGTAGGCATCGAAGACGACGAACTTCGTATCGACCTCATGAACCAGATGTCGTACTTCCTGCCGCACTTGCTGGCGCTTTCCTGCTCGTCACCGTTCTGGATGGGGCGCGATACCGGGCTCAAGAGTTATCGCCTGACGATATTTGACTCGCTGCCGCGCACCGGCGTGCCGGAAAGATTTAGCAGCTGGGCCGAATACGAGCGGCACGTCAATATCATGGTCGACGCCGGACTGATTGAAGACTCAACCCGAATCTGGTGGGACCTGCGTCCCAGCGGACGATTTGCGACACTTGAAACGCGCGTCATGGATGTATGCACGCGGCTGAATGACACCATCGCGTTAACCGCGCTACTGTCGTGCATCATGCGCATGCTGTGGCGCCTGCGTACGAGAAATCAACGTTGGCGCATCTACACGCCCATGTTGATACGCGAGAACCGCTGGCGGGCGATGCGATACAGTTTTGATGAGGGCCTTGTCGATCTGGCAAAGGGTGCGGTCCTGCCGTTCTCTGACCTGCTTGACGAACTGCTGTCGCTGGTCTCCGAGGACGCCGAAGCGCTCGGCTGCACGGAGGAGCTGGGGGCGGTGCGCAACATCATGCAACGTGGCACCAGCGCCCATCGCCAGCTGAGAGACTACGAGCTTGAGATGGCTGCCGGGGCGAGCGAAGAGGATGCTCTGAAGGCTGTTGTCGACACGCTGATCGCCGACACCGCGATTGGTGTCTGAATCGTGAGCTGCGTCACACTTGCGCGTGCGGAATGCGCACCACGTCATATTATGTAGAGCCGCTCCGCTATAGCATTAGCGGATGTCAGATGTCCTACTAAATTACCTGCCGTATCTGCTCGGGCTCTCCGCTTTTGCGTACACGTGCCTGGCCGTCTTCATCGCACAGACATCGGACCAGAACAGCAAGAACGTCATCAGCTTTTTTGTCCTGCTGATCGGCGTCATGGTTGCAGGATCAGCGTTTTCCTACGGCACTCTGGATGCCAATACGTACGGACTTGGCCGGGTCTTGAGTTTCTTCGCTGCCGGCTTCTTGCCGCTTACGTTCTACGTCATCTATCGGCAGTTTACGGTCGGCGCACCCAGCACATTCTTCCTGACAGTCCTGTCGATAATACCTGTGGCAACAACCGTGCTCGCGATTACAAATCCCATGCATAGCATGCTGTGGAGTATCAGGATGCTGCCGGGGGAACTGCAGGTATCCGATCTGACCGAACACTGGTGGTTCATGCGCGTGCACGCGCCGTTCGCCTATGGCCTGTTTGGCTATTCGGCGCTCGCGCTCATCCTCCGATTACCGACGATCGCGCCGGCTCATCGCAAGACCATCGTATTGCTGGTCACTTGTGCGGTCATGCCGTATGCCATTGCTCTTTCAAATACGTTCTTTGGAATCGGCGACCAGGCGTTTCCGTTCACCTCAACGACGTTGACCGTTCTGTTCCCGTTGTATGTGTACGCGACGGTGACGATGAAGGTCTACGATTTCAATCCGCTTGAATACAAGACACTGTTCAACCATGTGCGCGATCCGATTATTGTGCTGGACAACGAGCAGGTTATCGTCTGTGCAAACAAGGCCGCAGAAGAGCTGCTCGATGCGCCCGAATATGAACTGGTCGGCCGCGCGCTGTGGCAGGATTTTCCGGAAGCCCAGAAAATACTGCAGCAGGCACAGGAGCTTGACCTGACGCAGACACTGCGGCTCAACCAGAAAGCGACCTACGAGGTTAGCGTGGCACCGTTGACAGGCCAGCGAGGGCAGCAGCTGGGTATGGTGGTTGTATGCCGGGATGTCACAGAGCGACGCAAAGCGCAGGAGAAACTGACGGAAAGCGAACACCTGGTGAGGACGCTCATCGAAACGTCCTCCAACGGCATCCTTAGATTCTCAAACGATAGCGGTAAGGATAGAAATGGCTTCCGCTGCGTGTTCTCCAACAGGTCGGCCGAGTCGTTCCTTGCGGACAGCCGCGGCACCCTGGTTGGTATGCCAATGCGCAAGCTGGACGCAATCGAACCCGACAGACTCATCAAGCACTTTGAGGATCCGGAGACGGCGGATTCCGGGATCAGCTTCGAGACCCGCACGCAGATAGGCGACAAGGATGTCTGGTTGCGCGTTGTCGCTGAGCCAGTTGGCGAGGATTTTTCCGTCACGGTTATCGATGTCACGCAACGCAAGCACAATGAAGACAAGATGCTCGCAGACGCTTTGCGCGATCCGCTTACCGGCGTGTTGAATCGCCGCGGTTTCGAACAGGAAGGGCAGGTATGCACGCGTGACCAGGAGACAGGCGCGGTGCTCTACCTGGATCTGAACGGTTTCAAATCAATCAATGATCGTTTCGGTCACCAGGCCGGTGACGCCTTGTTGAAGGCATTCGGCCACCGACTCGAGTTCTGCCTGCGCACGCAGGATGTACTGGGCCGTCTCGGTGGTGATGAGTTTGTCATTGTCCTGCCTGGGGTCACTGTTGATGATGCCAAGCATGTTGCCGAGCGACTGGTGCAAACGGCATCCGAGGCGTACATCATCCAGGGGCAGGAGATTAAATGCACGGCCAGCGTCGGTATCGCCCTGATGCCGAAGCACGGCGAGGACCTCTGGCATCTTGTCAGTGTTGCCGACCAGGCGATGTACAACGCCAAGGCGCTGGGCGAAGAGCAGGCGGCGAACGATCGGGCGGCCTACATTGCGGCCGCGATCGCGTCTTAGAAAAATTCTGTTAGGCTTTGCGGATGAATATTCTCGTCCTCTGCACCGGCAACTCCTGCCGCAGTATTCTCGCCGAAGCACTGATCAATGATCTTGGCGGCGACCGGTTCCAGGCATTCAGTGCGGGCAGCAATCCCACCGGCGCAGTAAACCCAGGCGCGCTGCAGAAACTGCAGAAGGAAGGCCACCGTACTGACGGATTTGCATCGAAATCGTGGGATGCCTTCAGCGGCGAAGACGCCCAGGTCATCGATATCGTCATTACGGTCTGCGACAGCGCCGCGGGCGAGTCGTGTCCCGTATGGCGCGGAAGTCCGCTGACGGTTCACTGGGGCATTCCCGATCCGGCCGATGCGGCTCCTGCACAACTGGCTGGCGCATTTGATCGCGCCTATGAGCAGCTGCGCACGCGCATCCAGGCACTCACGGAATTACCGGTGGAAAGTATGGACGCCCGCCAGCTGAAAGACGCTTTATGCCGCATCCACGATGCGGCCGCTGCTACGGAACAGGAATAAAGCGCAGCTCGACTTCCGAAGTCTCGACCTTGTCGAGGATTAGCGAATCAAGCACATCGCCAAGCGCCACATCGATCGTAACCGGGCCTTCAAGGATCGTCTTTTCGGAGAACGGTGTGACGTAGAGATCGTATTGCCCTGCCTCAAGGAACAGCTGCTCGGCCGATCCGAGCCCGACGCCTGACCGTCTTGGGAAAGCTTCGTCAATCAGTGTTCCCGATTCGACCGCATAGACGTCGAGGAAGCCAAAGTTGGTGACAGTATTCATGAACTGCACGCGTGCAGCATTCGATATCGAGCGGCGATCTGGTGCGCTTGACAGAATCGTGTAGGTGCCACCGGCACCGAGCAACACGTTTTTCACTCGCGTCGCCTGGGGCAACAGAATTGACGATTCCGAGAGAATATTTCCGACATTGCCCGCTTCTGTGTAGGTGATCGTGCGTGTCCCCCAGTCGTCCGGAAGATCGTCGGTGACATCACCAAATACATGGTTCTCCAGGACGGGGTCCACGAGGTCCACATCGATGAAGACATCTGCGGCGGGCGCATCCAGTGCCGCGTTGATGTAGCGGCTGGTTGATTGCTCACTGGGGTTTGGATAGTTGATGGCAGTGCCACCGGTGAAGACGCCTTTGACGGACAATGGGCCAATGTCATTTTCATCGCCGTCGAACGGCGTTATGACGACATCAGACTTCTCTGTATAGGTGATGGGTACCGACTGGTACAGCACGTCGCCCGCATCACCAGCTGCTGTCAGGGTGATGACGTAGCTGCCGGGTTCGAAGCTGATCGGGTCGGTAATATTGCCGAACGTCAGGCTCGCCTGGATGTCCCCCAGGTCTGGCAGCAGCGTCGCCTCTGTCAGGTAAAAATCCATGCCGGTGTATGACGCAGCGGTGTGGGCGAAACGGATCAGCAGGTTGGTTGCGTTGTCCGCAAATACCGGTATGTCTTCTTCCCAGATCGTCACGGTTGGAGCATCCAGCTGCCCGGTGAGCAGGAAGATGTAGTCCTTGTCCTTTACAAGCTGAAGCTCTTCAGTAGCGACGCGTGTGCGTTCGGTGGCGCCTGGGTTGACGATGTCGAAATTGAAATTGTAGGAGAAGTCGTCGAACCGTTGTGTGCCACTCGATTCCTGGTAATTCACATTCGCCAGGGAGCGCTCTTCGATAAGGAACAGAATGGATGGCGATTGCGGTATCGCGTTAATCGCACTAATGCGGCCTTTGCCGGTTGGGCTCGGCAATTGCGACTCGCCACAGGCAGTCAACAGGATGGCAGCGCTCAATAGCAGCAGGGGTATCTTCTTCATAGACTTATTCATAACCATAGATGGACTTGATCTCGAGAAACTCGTCGATACCGTGAGCTCCCCATTCGCGACCGTTGCCCGATTGCTTGTAACCGCCGAATGGCGCATCTGAGTCCAGGCTGGCGCTGTTGATATGGACCATTCCCGTGCGCAGTCTCGACGCAACACGTCTGGCGCGATCGATATCAGACGAAGAGACGCAGCCAGACAAACCGTACGGCGAGTCATTGGCAATGGCGACGGCTTCGTCTTCATCCGCGTAGGGAAGGATCGAGAGTACCGGGCCGAAGATCTCTTCGCGTGCGATTGTCATGTCATTGCTGACACCGCTGAACACGGTTGGTTTCACGTAGTAGCCTTTGTCGAGCCCGTCGGGACGACCGGTGCCACCAGCGGCCAGGGTTGCGCCTTCGTCAATTCCTTTCTGTATCAGTGCCTGAATCTTTTCAAACTGAACCTGCGAAACGACCGGTCCGATCTCTGAACCCTCGGCGCGTGGGTCACCGACTTTGGTGCCGTTGGCAACTCTTGCGGCGATAGCCGCCGCCTCGTCCATACGATCCGCAGGAACGAGCATTCGCGTCGGCGCATTACAGGACTGACCTGTGTTTTCGAAAACGAATTCGGCGCCGTTCGCAACCTGTGTTTCGAAGTCGGCGTCGTCTAACAGGATGTTCGCTGACTTGCCTCCGAGCTCCTGTGAAACGCGCTTCACGGTAGGTGCCGCATTCTGCGCAACCATGACACCAGCCCGCGTTGAGCCGGTAAATGACACCATCGCGATACCCGGATGTTCGGACAACGCTGTGCCAACCCCCGGACCGTCGCCATTTATCAGGTTGAATACGCCTGCGGGAACACCCGCGGCGTGCAGAATTTCCGCAAAAATAATCGCGTCAAACGGCGCGATCTCGCTGGGCTTCAGAATCATCGTGCAGCCCGCGGCCAGTGCCGGGGCGACCTTTACCGCGATCTGGTTCATCGGCCAGTTCCACGGTGTGATCAGGCCACACACGCCGATGGCTTCCTTAACGATCAGGGTGCCGTTGTGGCGTTCTTCAAACTCGTAGGTCTGCAGTGCACGCAACGCGCTCTGGATGTGCTGCGGCCCGCTTGCGGCCTGTGCCTCTTTTGCCAGCTCCCAGGGCGCACCCATCTCATCCATGATGGCGGTTGCGACGTCGTCATGGCGCTTTTCAAACTCGTCGAGGATTGCCTGCAGCAGATCGATGCGCTGCTCTCGTGTCGTTTGCGAGAAACTCTCGAAAGCCCGGCTGGCTGCCGCCACCGCCTTATCGACATCGGCAGCTGAGCCAATGCTGATGCGGCCGTAGACCTCCTCAGTAGCGGGGTTTACGACGTCCATAGTGCGCGGTTCGACAGGGTCTACCCATTGGCCGTCAATATAGAACTGGAGCTTCTCAAGCATGTTTTGTCCTCGTACAGGCAAGCCGCGAATGATATCGCAAATTACGCGTCAGGGGGGGTAGTCGGGCAGGTGTCAGGCGGTCAGGTATTTTTGCCGGTATTCGGCAGGTGGTATGTCGTACCAGGACTTGAACGCAGTGGTAAACGAGCTGATGTTCGAGTAGCCGAGCAGCATGGCGACTTCAAGCGCTTTCAGGCGGGCATCCGCCAGGTAGCGCACCGCCAGTTCGGCGCGAACTTCCTTGAGTACCGTCTGAAAACTCGTTTTCTCCGCTTTCAGGCGGCGCTGCAGGGTCCTGCGGCTTAGCCGTAATCCGCGGCAGGCGGCGTCGGCATTGGCCTCGCCCCGCGCCATCAGGTCGGCGAGCAGGCCTTTGAGCTGCTCGGCGATCTTGTCGCTGGACTTGAACGATGCCAGATATCTGGCTGCCTGTTCTGTTAGTTGCAAGTACACACCCACAACATACCCGTTGCGGATCAATATTCCAATTCAATCGTGCTATAAAAGCCGCCCCCACAGCCTGAGGACGAGCCCCGATGAGCGACGCAGTCTCCTACGAGTTAGCCGGTAATATTGGCGTCATAACGATCGACTACCCGCCGGTCAATGCAGCTTCTCTGGCCGTGCGGCAGGGGATAATGGAAGCACTGCAGGCGGCCGAGGGCGATGCCTCAAAGGCGCTTGTCATCATTTGTGCCGGGCGCACGTTTGTCGCTGGCGCAGATATCACGGAATTCGCGACCGGCACGCAGGAGCCGTGGCTGCCGGTGGTGTGCGATGCCATCGAGGCGTTCGCGAAGCCCGTCATTGCTGCGATTCACGGCACAGCGTTCGGCGGCGGTCTCGAAATCGCGATTGCCTGTCATTACCGCTGCGCTGTCGAGAGCGCCCGGGTCGGATTGCCAGAGGTCAAGCTTGGCCTGCTACCGGGTGCCAGCGGCACGCAACGCACGCCGCGCCTTGTCGGTATTGTTGCTGCCCTGGATATGATCACCACGGGCAAGCCCGTCGGCGCGACCACGGCGCACACACAGGGGCTGATCGACAAAATCATTGAAGGTGACCTCAAGAGCGGCGCGATCGCCTGGGCAGAAGAACTGCTTGCGACCAATGCCACGCTGCGGCGCAGCAGCGAGTTGCCGCTCGAAAATGTTGATCCGACGATATTCGACAGCTACCGGCAGGCACTGGCGAAAAAGGCGCGCGGCATGGATGCGCCGCAGCTCATCGTTGATGTTCTTGAAGCCGCGACGATGATGAGCTACCCGGAAGCTGTCGAGAAAGAACGACAGGCCTTTGCCGCGTGTATGAAGAACCCGCAGTCGCGTGCGCTGCAGCATGTGTTTTTTGCGGAGCGCGCAGCGGCAAAGGTCGATGGTATCGACAAAGCTACGCCACAGCGGGATATCCGCAAGGTTGGCATCATTGGCGCCGGCACCATGGGCACCGGCATTTCGATGGCATTTGCGAACGCTGGTTTCACCGTAGTGCTGCTGGAGGTCAATGATGACGCACTGGCGCGTGGACTTGAGAATATCTCTCGTCAATATGTGGGCGGCATCAAGCGCGGCAAGTTGACAGAGGCCGAGGCGAAGCATCGTCGCGATCTGATTGCCGGCACAACCAGCTATGCGGATTTGCACGATGTCGACCTCGTCATAGAGGCGGTATACGAGGACCTGGCACTAAAGCAGGATATCTTCGAGATACTTGACGATGTTTGTAAGCCCGGTGCAATCCTTGCCACCAACACCTCCTACCAGGACGTCAATCGCATTGCCGCCGTTACGAAGCGAGCAGAGGACGTCATCGGACTGCATTTCTTCAGTCCGGCCAACATCATGAAGCTGCTTGAAGTCGTGCGAGCCGAGAAAACCGCCCCGGATGTGCTTGCGACCTGCATGGCGCTGGCCAGGCGAATTCAGAAGGTCGCGGTCGTGGCGGGGGTCTGTTACGGCTTCATCGGCAACCGGATGTTCGAGCAGTACGTGCGCGAAGCGATGCAATGCGTTATCGAGGGGGCGTCGCCGCAGCTGGTAGACACCACCATGCAGCAGTGGGGAATGGCCATGGGACCCATACGTGTGTGCGACCTGGCTGGTCTCGACATTGGCTACAAGGCGCGCCGGGCCCTGACGCCGGAGCAACGTGC
>Ga0316189_10007877_pt1 | contig 10041 bp, 4 predicted proteins | sample LowCovwburrow_MG_FD_204930 | JGI IMG/M metagenome (GOLD analysis project Ga0316189, IMG submission 204930) | Coastal sediment microbial communities from Maine, United States - Lowes Cove worm burrow | ecosystem: Environmental > Aquatic > Marine > Coastal > Sediment | place: USA: Maine... | reverse complement strand
GGATCGCGAAAGCAACCCGTTGATCATTCCGATGATGCCGGACTGGATCAACGAATGGGTAAACAATGAGATCGAGGAGTCCCCGCAGAAAGGCCGTGAAATAGAAGCAAACCCGAACCTGATGATAGACAAGATGTTCGAGTTATTGCCTGTAGCGATGTTCGTGCTCTTGCCAGTAGTCGCCTTGCTTCTGAAGTTCTGGTACCTGTTCGCCAAAAAGTATTACGTCGAGCACCTGATTTTTTCGCTGCACAGCCACTCATTCCTGTTCGTGGTCATCATGATCATGATGCTCGCAGGCACTTTTGCAGGCTGGCGGGAGCCAATGGAAGATGGCCCACTGACCATGGCTAACACTTTGTTCAATGTACTGGTTGGAATATGGATACCTATATACATGCTGCTTTCGCTGAAACGCGTCTACCGGCAGGGCTGGGGGCTGACCCTCGCGAAGTTTGCCTGCATCAGCATCTCGTACTCCATGCTATTGATTCTGACCCTGACGACGGCTGCGATAGCGAGCTTTGTGCTGCTGTGAGGGCGGTTGCCCGTTACCTGAGTAAGGCTTCGGGAATGTCCACGATGATTTTCCGGATCTGCTTGTCACGACGAAAAACTGCCTTGCTCCAGTGACGCCCCATGCTGTTCTCCTGCAGTACCTGTTCACCCCCATCTTCCGTGAGTATCCTGATCCCGGGTGCGCTCGCCACGCGGTAGATAATTGGAATACCGCAATAGCTGAAGGCCATCGAACCGGCCTCCAGTGTTTCTGAACACCCGTTGCCGCCAATAGAGAAGTGCCAGGTTTTCTGTTCTGACAGGAACTCGTCTCTTCTCAGTATGGCCGGCCTGAAGTGAATCACACCGTCTTCGACCACGACACCCAACTCGGAAAAGCGCGTGATCACATCTTCCTTGACCTGCCCGGTCATTCCGGGCTGCTGTACACCTGTGAACGAAGGCGTGTGGGAGTATGGATCGGTAGGGAAAGCGCCGTATTGTGCAGGTGCCTGGTGTACGCCAAGCCCCAGTTTGATGTCATCAAAGTGCTCGATGAGCCGGGCCACTAAACCCTTGTCGGCCCCGGCTGCTGCAGCCTGCGCAATAATCTCGCCCGTGGCGAGCAGTAATTTCGAGACCATGTGCCAGTAGATACAACCCAGTCCCTCATACTTGTACATGGTGCCCGACCGGCCCGTAAAGCGGCGGTGCGAGAACACCGACTCATAAATTTCACTGACGGCTTTTAAATCAGAATCCGCCACATTTCCTTTCGCTGCGAGTGCAATATGCAACTGCTCAGCATTTCTCATCACGCCATTGAAATGGACCACGCCGTCCAGGTCCTGTTCAACGATATCGCAACAACCACTACTCAACTCACGCTGGATCCAGGGGCAAGCTTCGACAAGATTGGCAGGAATGCAGTTTTTCTCAAGAAAACGCGGAAGCTCGGTAAAGGGATAAAGCAGATAACTACCTTTGTCTGAACGATATATATCGCTGGTCCTCAGCGCATCCAGTAACGCAAGGGCTTCGCCCGAAGACAGGCACCCACTGCTCAAGACCGCAACCTGCCCCTCCAGCATCATATACAGGTGTTCAATGCCATAGCCTTCGTCACCAAAATGAATCAGGTTGTAAGAATGATACAACCCATCCTCACGGCGGTTCAGCGAAATGCTGTCATCAAGAAACTTTCCGGCCAAGCCCAGAAAAGCTTCCACTTCTTCCGGTTCGACCGTTGATTTATTTCCTGAAAACCCGCTGTAGATTTGCGCCCGGTACGCCTCATTCAGTGTGCCCAACTCATCCATGAGGTCCTTACGTGTTTGGTCGTCAATACCTGAGCGTAATGTTTCTGCATATTTTGTAAGTGCACCATGGGTATCGGCCAACAGCTCAACGACTTCATTTGAGACCGGTAGTCCACCCGGGCCGGCAGCTGACAGTAAATCAGTAAAAGAGTGCAGGAAGCGTCTCAAGTAACAGAGCGTCACCATTGATACACCGTTGCCGACCAGGGCATTATTTGCGTCATTCCACTCGGGGCGTTGGGTATTCATCCAGATTCCGCCACCGGGCACAAAATTACCCATTTTCGACAAAACCATGACCAGCAACTTTTCCAGCAGGTTGACCTTATAAATTGAACCATCAGGAAGTGTTACTAGCTGTCCGTCGCTGCCCTTATGCGCGACCCTGGCGGCAGTGGCCCGGGCCGATTTCTCGTCATATTCGATGCTGTTTCTAGGGTCGATCCGCAACGACCGGGCGTCTTTCAAGCGGTACGGAACGTCCGCATAGACAAAAATTTCACGGCTTAGCCAAGCGCTGAGTCTGCCGGGATGATAGCGTTGGGACTGGTCGACGAAGCGCAGCAGGTAGTTGACCTGGTGATCACCCCAGTAACCGATATTCGACCAGGGGTCATTCAGATCCAGAACTTCCCAGTCGAATCCGGCGGTGCCAAGGCGGTACGCGTTGTAGCCGTCCGCTGTCGATGCGTTAACAAACTTGGCAACAAAGCTCTCTATGTACTCAGGGTATGAGATGGCCAGCGCTTCCCAGTTCTGGAAAATATCCCGCCAATTCCCTTGGTAACTCAGTCTGTCGGAACCATCCGTGTTCTTCACATCTATTGAGAAGTGATTCCAGGGACGGCTGGGGTCGCCGTGGCGCCGGCTGAAGATCAGTGGCAGGTATTCCAGCGCAATACGCTCCAGGTCGGCGTCACCGCTGGTCGCTGCAGCCTGAATGATGGAATCACGCTCTTGGGGTTCCTCCAGGGAGGAAAACAGGGCCTGGAATTTTCTGAAAACCGGCTCGTTCCAGGCCTCCAGAAAGTCCAGGAAATCACCAGGTGGAACACGATATTCATCGCTAAACACACCACCCCGCATGATATTGAAAAGTGTATTGGAAAAATGCCGGGTGGTGGATAACTGGTCCGAGGACAGCTGGCAGGCATCAGCAGCGCCTGCGAGCTGCAGCAGCCGATCGGTGCCGGTGTCCACGTCCTTCCTTATCACTTCCGGTAACACTCCCTCGCGGATAACATGAAGAAGGTCTCGAAGACTGGAAGCCCCCAGGCCAACGTCGGCTAACATCAGCCAGGCTTTCTCCTCACCCGCAGGCAGGGAAAATGATGATTGAACAAAAAATGCACCACGCCTTCCATAGATGAATGGCTCATCCTGTACTGGCTGACCACCACTGAATGTATCGACTTGTTCGGTAGAGAGAAGAACGCGCGGCCTGTCCAGGCCCAGGGCCCAAACCACCGAAGCCTGCAAAGCCTCGTTGGGTTCAGCCCGGTCGGTGAGGATGGAACTGAGCGTGTATACCCCGGCATCCAGACCCGCGATACGCTCCGCCTGCTTGTAGGCGTCCAGCAGAGTGCTGCGGGTCGCCTGCAGTTCCGGCGAGATACCGTGGGGCAGCAGATTAAATAAACCGTCCAGCAGATCAATCCGGACCCCGGACGCGCCAAGGTTTTGCACGCAGCTGTCTTTTACGAACCCAAACTGCTCGCTACTGGACCACGCATAAGAGATGGACAGCTCCAGATCACGATTTATTTCCTCGAAAACCAGTTTGTTCCCGGCAAGGTTTTTGTACAGGTTCCGCTCAATGTTATAGACGCCCACGTCCTGTCCGAACGGTTTCCACAGGAAAGTCCGGCTGTCTTTTTCAATCAACAACTGCGAGTGCGGGCCGGTAGTGGCCCAGGCATCATGTATCTTGTCATCCGTGTAGTAGGGGAAAAGCGCCGTTTCCGGACTTTTCCGCCCACAGGTGAGGCCCCCGGTACTCGAAACGAACATCCAGTGATCTGAGCCACTGACTACAGACAATAAAAAAGGCCGCATTTTATGGTAGTTGGAGATGCGGTAATAAGTCTCACCATCACGCTCAACAAAACCGCCCTGGCCGCCTGCTTCGCCATTTTTTATAAGCGTATCGCCCCAATACACACTTCGCATGCCTATTTAACCAAAAAGGGAATATTGGCGTGCCCCGCGTGTCCCTGCCCGTCTTCAACATAGACAAACAGACGATAGGCGCCGGGAGCAAAAGGAGCATTCAAAGCAATGGTTCCCGGCTCCTGCTTGCCAATCAGGCCGGAAAATTTCTCAGGCACCTCTTCCTTGTCACCGCCTGACTGGGTGGCTTCACTCTCACGCATGATTTCCCATTGGTACTGAAGCGCATCACCATCCGGGTCGCTTGCCTCGACCAGGGCAGCGTAGCGTTCACCCGCGGTCAGGACGACACTGTCGAGAGAGACCTTCCCGTCCAACTGCATCGTCGCAATTTGTGGGGAGCGGTTATCAGGCCATTCGCCGTTCCAGATGTAGTGCATGGCATCAACTGCTTCTGTTTCCGTACCATCCTCGAGGAACATTCCGTACCAGGTGGGCGTGCGCTCCTGCTTTTGCCCCCACAGGAACACGAACGATCCCATGGCGCGATCCGGGTCTGAAGCAATCGCTACCTCGTAACTCTTCAGGTAGTTGGCAGCCTTCTCGCTGCTGTTTTGTTCTATCGGGGCACCCCAGGCCGTCTTTGGTACTTCCCAGTGACCGACAGCCCCCCACTCCGTGACGAAGTAAGGCCGCTCATATCCGGCTGCTGACAGAATCTTCGGCAGATTCACGATGTCGCCATACATCTGGATGCTGACAAAATCCAGGTCGGATGTCCGCGTTTCGATCAGCCCGGCAAGTTCGGCGCTGAATCCCGCCAGGGCCGTGGTCGTCGGGTGATTGCCGTCTACCTCGTGGATCATCTTTGAAATGCCATTAATCGCGTCAAAGACTTTCGGGTTCTTGAAATACAGGTTCGGCTCATTGCCGATCATCCAGACCAAAAGCGCAGGATGATCTTTGTATTTCATCACCTCACCCCTGGCATAAGCTAACTGGGCCGCGACCGCTTCCGCGTCATCGTAGTCAAAACCGTGGCGTTCACGGCCTATTTCGATGCACATAACGACGGTGAGGCCGTGTGCCGCAGCCTCGTCAAGCACTTCCAGGCCTGTTAGTTGCCCATTGTCCGTGCGCCAGGTTCGAAAGGAGTTACCGCCATGGGCCGCAAACACCGAGACGTCACTGAACTCAAGACCCGCCCCGTTGATCCGGTAAGGCTCACCGCCACGGATCAACTGATAGCGTGCACCTTCGCGGACCACGGTTACTGGTACAGGACCGTTCTGCTCGACACCCTGAGTGGAAGCGAGGCAGGCCTGTTGACCAGCAAATCCAAAAGTAATGCATATCAACAGAGCCACTATTTTTTTATTGAACATAATTGAACGCCTTGGTTTGTTTAACGTACCAACTCGGCTTCGAGCTCTTCCAGGGTCCTGCCTTTGGTTTCAGGCAATACCCGCATCACGAACACAAAACCGATGATGGCAAAGATGCCATAGATGAGGAAAGTCATGGAATTACCGAAATTTTCGAGCTCCCAGGGGAACACCAACTGCACCAGGAAGCTGACGGCAGAGTTGATCAGGCCGACAAAGGATATAGCGATGCCCCGTATCCGGTTGGGGAAAAGCTCCGAAAACAATACCCACATCACCGGGCCCAGCGATATGGCGAAACTGGCGACGAAACCGAGGATGCCGATAAGGATCAGGGTTGAATTCATATTGATCAATTCACCGCTTTCCGTGTAAGTCGCCGACCCAAAACCATAGGAAAGAAGCAACATGCACACGGCAATACCGGCCAATCCGAAACCCATCAGCGGCCGGCGCCCCAGGCGGTCAATAAACATAATTGCAAAAACGGTAAAAACGAGATTGACCAAACCCACCAGCACGGCTTGCATAAAGGCAGCATCGGTGCCGATCCCGGATTGCTCGAATATCATCGGCGCGTAAAAGAAGACCGAGTTTATGCCGGTGATCTGCTGAAGGATGGCTACCGAAATACCGATCATAAGGACCAGTTTCATGGCCGGCTGGAACAGGTCCCTGATGGTGCCCTTGTCCAGGTGGGCCTCGGCGTCCAGTGAAGCCCGCACGTCCCTGAGGTCTGTCGCGGCCCGGATGCGGCCCACAACCTTTTCCATGATGCCCAGTGCTTCGCTATCCCTGTCATGCATGATCAGCCAGCGTGGACTCTCAGGCACCGAGAAAAGCGCGAAGAAGTAGAAAATTGCCGGTAGTGCCTCGACTCCCAGCATCCAGCGCCAGTTCCATTCGCCCAGGTGCAGTGACTGCGCCCAGGCCAGGTCTGACTGCCCCAGGCTGAGGATCAGGAAATTACTGAAATATGCGGCCGAGATGCCAATAACGATGTTGAGTTGATTGAACGAGACCATCCGGCCGCGAATATCCGCCGGCGCAATCTCTGCGATATACATGGGTGCGATGATCAATGCTGCACCCACGCCAAACCCGCCCAGCATCCGGGCGGCAACCAGCGTGATGTAGTCCGGTGCAATGGCCGAAGCAAAAGCAGAAATCGCAAACAGGGCAGCCGCGGCCTTGAGAACCGGTCGCCGGCCGAACCGGTCGCTGAGCGGCCCGGCAACCATCATTGCCAGGGTCGCCGTCAGGGTGAGCGATGCTACGGCCCAGCCCAACTCAATATTACTCAGCTCGAATTCGGTCTCTATGAAACCGACCACGCCGGAAATCACCGATGCATCGAAACCCATCAGGAAACCGCCAAGTGCGACGATAAGGGCAACCCTGATGGTAAAACGTGTACTTGGAGTCATGCTGTTTTCCTTGTGAGCGACTAATCGCTGGTAACGGTGAATTCAGCCCGCAATTCCGCTTCGGAACTACCGCCAATCCAAACGTGAAAATCTCCGGGTTCGTTTATCAGTTTCATGTCCCTTCCATAAAACGCGAGGTCATCCGGCTCAAGCACAAATTCGACTGTCTGGCTGTCACCCGGTTGCAACCTCAACCGCTGAAAGCCTTTGAGTTCTTTCACCGGCCGGGTGACATTCCCAACCAGGTCCCGGATGTAAAGCTGAACGATCTCGTCGGCTTCGACATCCCCCGTGTTTGTCACAACCGCTTTCACGGTGACGGGTTCACCCAGGGCTACCCTGTTGCCGCTGAGCCTGATGTCGGAATAGGAGAATTCTGTGTAAGACAATCCGTAACCAAAAGGGTACCGGGGTGAATAACCGGCGTCCAGGTGACTTGAAACGAAGCCCGACGACGACTGCGGCATCCTTACCGGGATGTCATCGATAGAACGGAAGGTATCGGCTGTAGCAGGCTTGCCGGTGTGCTTGTGCGCGTAATAGATCGGCACCTGCCCCACCATTTTCGGAAACGTTACCGGCAGCTTTCCAGCCGGTGACTCGACGCCGAAAAGGACATCCGTAATTGCCGGACCGCCCATCGTACCGGGGTGCCATGCATAAAGAATGGCGTCTGTATGATCAAGGACATTCTCCAGCGTTAACGGCCTGCCGGCAAGAATGACGGCAATCAATGGCTTTCCGGTTTCATGCAGGACGCGCAGCAATTCAGCCTGGTTGCCGGGCAAGTCAATATCAGCGCGCGAATGGGCTTCACCTGACAGGATCGCCTCTTCGCCCAGGAACACGATAACCGCATCCGAGGATTCTGCTGCTGCCCTGGCCTTTTCGAACCCGTCTACAGACCGGCTCCGGGAGGTCTCCATCGCGCGAACATGGTTTACCCTTACGTCGGTTCCCACGAACTCCCTGATGGCGCTCAGCGGCGTCTGGCTGATCCCCGCGTCACCGTCAAAAACCCAGGTACCCATCTGCTCATACCCGTCATCCGCAAGGGGTCCGATAATAGCAATCGAGCCCAGGGTTTCCTTGTTAATCGGCAGAACCTTATTCCGATTTTCGAGCAACACGAGACTTTGCAGTGCGGCGAGTCTTGCTGTTGCGAGGTGCTCAGGGTTGGAAATGGCCGGATAGCTCGATGGGTCTGTGTAGGGGTTTTCAAACAAGCCCATGCGAAACTTGACCCTGAGTATGCCCTCGACCATCTCATCGATCTGCTGGATACTGATGCGGCCTTCCTGCAGAAGTTCCTCGAGATGATTGGTGTAGGTGGTGGAGGCCATTTCCATGTTCACACCGGCGCCCAGGGCTTCGAATGCGGCTTCTTTATCGTTTGCGGTCAGCCCATGCACCGTCAATTGTTCGATCGAAGCCCAGTCACTGACGACGAAACCTTCGAAACCCCACTCCTCACGCAACACCTGTCTCATCAGGAAGCGGTTTCCTGAAGCCGGGATACCATCGAGATCACTAAATGAGGCCATAATCGTCGCAACGCCTGCTTCCACCGCGGCATGAAACGGCGGGAGGTAAACGTTACGCAGTTCATTCTCCGGGATATTTGTGGTGTTGTAGTCGCGACCGCTCTCGCTGGCGCCATATCCGGCGAAATGTTTCGCGCACGCAGCAATCGTCCCGTGCTCTGCCAGGTCATCACCCTGGAACCCTTTGACCATTGCAGCACCCAGAACCGAGTGCAGGTAAGGGTCTTCGCCGAGGCTCTCTGCGATACGCCCCCAACGCGGGTCGCGGGTGACATCGATCATCGGGGCAAAAGTCCAGTTGATGCCAGTAGATGCGGCTTCAAGGGCCGACATCCTGGCCCCCTTGCGTACCAGTTCCGGATTCCAGGTTGCCGCCTGGCCAAGTGGAATCGGAAGTACCGTCTTAAAGCCATGAATGACGTCACGGCCGATCATCAATGGAATCCCAAGCCGGCTCTCTTCGACGGCTATTCGCTGCATTTCATTTACGATATTGACGTTGACTTCGTTCAGGATCGAGCCGATCCTGCCGGCCGTGAGTGCTTCCTGCGCCGCGACTGGAATACCTCCGCCGAAAGCATTCACCTGCGCCATCTGGCCGATTTTTTCGGTCAACGTCATGCGGGCCATAAGATCGGCTACGCGCCGGTCGAGTTCATGCATGCCGGGAACCCCCTCTGTGGCATAAAGATTGAGGCCTGGTAGAAAAAACAGCAAAGCCATGAGAAAGACAGCCGGAGAACGTACCAATCGTTTTATCCTATTCGTGCGAAACACTGCGTAGAGTCCCCGTTTTGCAACTGATGGAAGAGCGCATGACCAGCGTGGGCTCGAACAGGTTCTGAATCTCGAATTGCGCCTGGCTATAGACATTTCTCAAAATACAACGGGCGGCCATTTGACCCATCTTGCCGATGGGATGGTTGACCGTTGACAGCTTCGGACGGAAGTAGCGGGAAAAAAACACGTTGTCGAAACCCATCAGGGAAATTTCATCCGGGATATTCATCCCTCGCTCCCGCGCGAAACCGGCCACACCTGCTGCCATCTCATCATTTGCACAAATTACCGCCGAAAACGGTATGCCCAGCGAACAAAGGTAATCCATCCCGCGACTGCCACCATCTTCCTGGTAATTACCTTCGAATGTCAGACGCGGATCGGATTCAACTCCAAATTCAGCCAGTGCCCGTTTGTGGCCAGCCAGGCGCTCACTGGCATCATCCTTCCAAAGCGGACCCGATATGTACGCAAGTTGGGTATGTCCAAGCACAAGGACCGCCTTGGTGGCGAGATACCCACCCATTTCATTGTCGAGGCAGATACAACGATCGGCGAGTTCGGGTATCGACCGGCTCAGCAACACAAACGGAACAGGCCCCTGGCTAAGCTTGACCAGGTAGTCGTCGGTAACGTGGTCAACGAGCAGAATCAGTGCATCACAGTTGCGCGAAAGAAGAAATTCGATGCCGGCTACCTCGCTTTCAGCATCGTTACGCCCGGCCGTGATGATGGCGTGTTTGCCGGCATCCCGTAATTCAGTTTCTATGCCGCTCAGTATTTCACCGTAAAAAGGCCCAAAGAACATTGGAACGAGAACGCCCACGCTGTTTGAACAGCTGGATGCCAGGGATTGAGCGATAGAGTTGGGCCGATAACCCAATTCCTGCATCGCGGCTTCGACTTTTTCACGGGTCTTAGGGCTGACCTTTGCACTGTCGTTCATTACCCGCGAGACGGTCGCAAGCGACACCCCGGC
>Ga0316189_10007875_pt1 | contig 10041 bp, 11 predicted proteins | sample LowCovwburrow_MG_FD_204930 | JGI IMG/M metagenome (GOLD analysis project Ga0316189, IMG submission 204930) | Coastal sediment microbial communities from Maine, United States - Lowes Cove worm burrow | ecosystem: Environmental > Aquatic > Marine > Coastal > Sediment | place: USA: Maine... | reverse complement strand
AAGAAAAGGAAACATTAAAGTCCGAACTGGAAAAGGTATTTGGAGAAAAGAGTAGCTATACGGTACAACTAGAAGCTATGGATAGCGATGCCTTACCATTCACCATTACGGAACCGGAATTTATGCGTCGTATGAAAGAAATGCAGCAGACCGGTGGCGGTGGTGGTATGTTCGGGATGGGAAATATGCCAGAGATGTACAATATTGTGGTAAATACCAATCATGAACTGGTAGGTGAGATATTGAACACCAAAACGGCCAAGAAAAAGGAACGCCTCATTAACCAATCATTGGATTTGGCAAAATTATCCAAAGGCTTGTTGAAAGGTGCTGCCATGACCGAGTTTATAAAACGTAGTTATGAGATGGTAAAGTAGATATGAGATTTGAGATGTTAGATGTTGGATACAATATGTTTCATGTAGGATGTGAAACGTGTAATACGCTGTAGTTCTTTAATCTCTATCAGAAACTTAAAAAACCCCACCTTGAACACATTGAGGTGGGGTTTTTATGTCCCAAAGTCGGGTTAATTAAACTTTTTGGCTTATTTTTCTATAGTAAACCAACTCACCAATTCATGCAGGACGAAAGAAGCGATGCCAAGTACAGGGAAATTCTGGACGAACTCCAAGTACAAAGTTGGCAATTGGAACTGGTCATCTCTGGTTTTGCTATTTTTGGTTTGTTCAGTGCTCTTGAACCCTTGCAAGACCTTGCTACACTAAAGCGATTTGAAGGAAATCTATTGCAATCTCTTTTTATCAGTACTATTTATATTACCTGCGTACTGGCAATTTTTAACCTTATCCTTCATGTATTGCTAAGAGGATTATGGATTGGCGCCGTAGGTATACGATCCGTTTCTGGAGATATCGATTTTGACCAACTTAATATTGCCAAAGTATTTAAGACCCATCTTAAAAAGAAAATTGGATCTTTTGACAATTACATCATCAACTTAGAAAATTATTCTAGCATCCTTTTTGGTGTAACCTTTTTAATTGTCTTTATTACAATTGCCATATCCCTGAATTTTCTCATTTTCTTATTTTTTGTATTCTTCTTTTATGAAAACGATTTTCTCTCGTTTGAAGTGAAAGCGGTTTTAGGTACTATTCTATTTCCAGCCTTTTTTATTGGACATCTCATCACCATTATAGATTTTGTGGTTCCCGGTATTGTCAAGCGTTCACCAGACGTTGCAAAAGTCTATATGCCCGTTTATAAAGTATTTAGTATCCTCACGCTTTCTTTCATTTATCGTCCTATCCTCTATAATTTATTGGACAATAAATTTGGTAAAAAAATAATTTATAGTCTTATCCCTATTTACGGTATTCTGTTATTCTTATTTTCATTGGAAACGAATCCAAGCAACTTTTTTAGTCCAGACGAACCATCATCAACTGAAATTGGCAATCGACGTAACTATAGGGATATGATGATTAAAAACAAGGAGTTTATTCGAAATACCTCAATTCCGTCAAAAACTATAAAAGATCCATTTTTGCAGATTACAATTCCTTACGGAAAGCGTTTAGAGGATGATATTGTTGTTTATGATTCTTTGTTAAAACCTGAATCGGATGTTAGGGGTTATAAATCGGGGTTAAATATAAAATTTGGCCCAGATACCGACACCACCATGATCAAACCTGAAACGTATTTAAAAACAATCAATAACATGTTTCAATTTCAGATTGATGCTACAACCATTAACAGTGAATTAATACTGGTTACAAATGAATATTCCAGATTGGACCTAGAAATGTTCGTAGACCTGTTAGGGTATACCAGAGGGAAACACCTACTCACGATTAAACATAAGGAATTCAAGACCGATAGTATTGCTACAAAAGATTGGGTAACCATTCCTTTTTGGTACTACAATGAAAACGCAGTTATAGCAGCACCTGCCGCTTTGCAAAAAAACGTTTTAGATACCATACCTGAACACCCATAAAAACTAATAGACCTACCAAAGCATAAATAGTACTATCCGAAACAAAAAGGGTGTTGGCAACTCTTTCTAGCAGATTCATATTCCCTAGGGTATTAAGTTTTAGCGTGGTAAACCAATCCATCTTAACTTGATGCTCATCAAATATCAAAAACCCAATAAAGCTACTGACAAGTAGCAAAATAGCTATCCATCCTTTTGTAGATACCAAAGGTTCGTACGCAATATTGCTCTTGTTTACCAATTTCACGTTAAGCTGTTGCATAACCGCAATCGAAAAATTCTTAGGAGCTCGTTCCAACTCCATAGACTGCGTTACCTTTTTAAGAAAAGCATCCAATTCTCTCTCTTTATACTTATTCATCTCTATAAAATAAACGGTTCATTAAACTTATATCCATGGGCTGAAAGTTACATTAGTTTATCGAACGCCCTTTATGGGCTTCGTAACCTTCAATTGTTTCGGGTTCTAATTTTCTTCGTAAAATATAGGACAGACGTTTTCTGGCCCTGAATAATTTTACCTTTACTGCGTTATCGTTCAGTCCTAATATATCAGCAATCTCGATTAAAGATAATTCTTCAAAATAAAAAAGTGTAATAAGAATACCATCGGTGGCACTTAATTCTTGTACCGCATTTTTAATGGTTTGCCGCTGTTCTTGTTTTTCTAAGGAATCCCAATTGTTCTCAAGTGCTGAAATATTTACATTAAAATTATAGTCAACATCATTTATCTCTAGCATCCGTTTTCTTTTTTTGAGAAAGTCCAAACCTTTATTGTAGGTTATTTTATATAACCAAGTTGAAAACTTGGAATCTCCTTTAAACGTGCTCAATGCTTGGTAAGCCCTTAAAAAAGAATCTTGGGCCACCTCTTGTGCATCTTCAGGTCTTTTGACCAATTTCAATGCTAAGGTGTACACCATATGCTGGTAGTTTTCTACAAGTTTTGCAAATGCAGAAGTATCGCCCGTAATGGCGCGTGTAATTAAAGGTTGGTCTTTGTCCTTACTCATTCTCGCTTATAAGACGCACTAAACTACGTGAAGGTTACAGAAAATCACCATAAAGTGTAACCTGATTAGCAAAGCTATCGTCCTATGAGCAATTAGAGTTTATTTAATCAATTAAAAAACAATCACATTATGGAAGTTGCATTTGTATTCATCAGTTTATTTTTAGTCGTATTCGGAATTTTTTATCTCTTTTTCTCCACTCGTAATAAGGAACGTTTGGCCTTAATAGAAAAAGGAGCTGACGCTAGTATTTTTATGCTCCCCAAGACAGGCAAAGCAGCTCCCTTTTGGAAAATTCTCATTTTAAACCTTGCCTTATTACTCATGGGTATTGGCGCTGGTATCATGATAGGTGGTATTTTGGACAGCAGTTTAAACGTTGAAGATGAAATTGCATTACCTGGCTCCATTTTCCTAATGGCAGGGACCGGGTTATTAATCGGTTTCTTTTTGACAAAAAAACTAGATAAGGAATAATATTTAGAATTCAATCATTATCATTCTAAACCACCTCGGAAATTGAGGTGGTTTTTTTATCTTCACAAGATGAAGGTAATAGCAACCAATATTGGCACACCAAGAACCTTTACTTGGAATGGGGCCGAAGAACAAACAGGAATTTTTAAATATCCTACAACCAAAGGTCTATTTCTTACCAAAAACGACGTAAAAGGGGATACGGTAATTGATCGTGTACACCATGCTGGCACTAATAAAGCATGTTACTTATTTTCTGCAGATTACTATCCGTATTGGAAAGAACGTTATCCAGTACATGATTGGGATTGGGGCATGTTTGGAGAAAACCTTACCGTTTCTGGATTGGACGAAGCCGAAATACGAGTAGGAAACATTTATAGAATTGGCGACGCTACGGTACAGGTTTCACAACCAAGAGAACCTTGTTATAAATTAGGGGTCCGTTTTGGGACACAAGAAATTCTCAAACAATTTATAGCTCATAACCATCCAGGGACCTATGTTAAGATTTTAGAAGAAGGCAAGGTTATGGCAGGCGCTAATATTGAACTTTTAGAAGAATCTAAAAACACACTTACCGTGCAACAATTCTATGAACTTATGTTCCAAAAGGAAAAACCTAAGGAGATACTGGAGCTTTTTATGACCAACGATTCGGTTCCTCAATACAAAAAAGATCGTTTCCTAAAATATCTATAATGAGCTTTAATTACCCTTGGCACTTATACCTAATGGCAGGCATGTACATTCTTGCAGGTATATATCATTTTATAAAACCTAAAGTATACATGCGCATTATGCCTAGATATATTCCCAATCATAAGGCCATGGTATATTGGAGCGGTGCAGCTGAGATTGCTCTAGGAATTGGACTGTGTTTCGCTATTACAAAAAATGCTGCTATTTACGGTATTATTACCATGCTCATTGTTTTTCTTCTGGTTCATTTTTATATGCTTAGTAATGAAAAAGCAGGAGTGGGTGTCCCTACTTGGGTGCTAGTATTGCGATTGCCTTTACAGTTCGGACTTATGTTCTGGGCCTTTAGTTACTTAAACCTATAACAATAAAATAGGGGACGCTCTCGTCCCCTATTTCGCATGAAATTTAACTAAACTCACAAGTGAGACTAAACTAGATTAATCAACTATAAAGTTTTCAGAGTAGGTTTCGTTCGTGTCAGAAACTACAACGCTATAGTTGCCTTTATATGCACCTTTAAAATTAAAGGCTTTTTCTATGATCATTTCTTCCATAACTATTTCTGAAAAAACCATACGATATTCCTCATCATATACTTTGATAACTACTTTTGATTTATCCAAGTTTAAATAGTTTACAAACAACTTTTCTTTGGTTACCCGAAAATGAGGCTTAGCGGTTTCATCCTTTTTTAGAATGTTCACCTTGTCATCAGCTATTTCAACGGTATAGACAATTACTCTATCTAGGTCAGAGGTAGTAAGAAAGTAGGTGCCATTCTGTAGGCTCTGTAAATCAAACTTTTTGACTATTGAGGTATTTCCCATTTTTTCAAAGTATAGGATATTATCCTCTATATCCGTAATTCGTAAGGTGAAATCCTTGGAAACGTTTTCCATTGTCAATACCAAACTCTTAGGCTGCTTAGTGGTCCTCAAACGTATGTCTGAATCCTTTGCCAAACCTATTGTAACACTTAATAATAATGCTAGTACTGTCGTTACTTTTAAAATTGTTTTCATAATAATTTCATTTTTTAGATTACTAATTAAATACACTACAAAACTACCCAGATAAACGAATACATACTACATCACAGTTTTCCAATTTCTATGCAATTTTAACCAAGCAAATAATTGAAACTCCCAATTATGTTAATATAGCATATATTTTGGTTAAATTTGTAAAGTTTAGCCTACGGAAGGATGTTTAATTTTATACTAGAATTGTATATAGCATGATGACAACAAAACCAAAATTTGAAGCCATAGCACCAACGTTTGGTAACTCCTTTACTTATCAAAAGTTCGATGAGTCCAAACTGAACAAGAATTACGAATGGCACTATCACCCAGAAATAGAACTGGTATATGTAAATGGTGGTTCTGGGAAAAGACAAATAGGCAGCCATGTTTCTTATTACACAAATGGAGAGCTTATTTTAATAGGCAGTAATCTACCACATTGCGGACTTACGGATAGACTTACTGGAAACACCAATGAAACAGTAATACAAATGAAACTAGATTTTCTAGGAAATGATTTTTTCAACATTCCTGAAATGAAAAAAATACAGTCCTTATTCGAAATAGCGAACGGTGGCATTACATTTTCTGGAAATACTAAAAAGAAAATTGGCGAGAAAATAGAGGTTCTAGAATACCAAACCGATTTCCAACGATTACTTTCTATCCTTAATATTTTTAATGAACTGGCCAACTCAAAGGAAATAAAGTTGTTGAATGCAGATGGTTTTTCCTTGGCTACCGATATAAAGGACAATGATAGGATTAACGTGGTATTTAATCATGTGAAAAATAATTTTAAGGAGGAAATAACCTTAGCCGAAATCTCGAATATGGCTAGCATGACGATTCCTTCTTTTTGTCGCTATTTTAAAAAGATTACCAATAAGACTTTCGTTCAGTTCGTAAACGAATATCGTTTGGTTCATGCCTCTAAGCTATTGGCCGAAAAACCTTTGAGCATAACCGAGGTGTGTTTTGAATGTGGATTTAATAATTTTTCCCATTTTAACAAATCCTTCAAAGCATTTACCGGTCAGAATCCATCAGAGTATAGAAACCAATTAAAAGCCATTATATCTTAATGCAGCCATTATTTGATAGAGAACCCCAGCAGCTAAATCTTCCTGATAGTGACATCATTTATTATCCAGATTTTATGGATAAAACGAGCGCTGACAACTATTTTATATTGCTTAAAAATAATTGCAGCTGGCAACAGGACGATATTAAAGTTTTTGGAAAGGTTTATGCCCAACCAAGACTCACGGCTTTATATGCCAACAACGAGAAGCCCTACTCCTACTCCAACATAACTATGAACCCACATAGGTTCTCCAAAGAACTTCAATCTATAAAAGAGCAAATAGAAACTATTACGGAATGTAACTTTACCACGTGTCTTCTAAACTTATATCGAGACGGAAAGGATAGTAATGGCTGGCATGCCGACAATGAAAAAGAACTGGGACAAAATCCCATTATTGCCTCTATAAGTTTGGGAGCTTCTCGCTATTTTCATTTAAAACACAATGACAAACCAGATCAGAAGCGAAAACTATTGTTGGAACATGGAAGCCTACTTGTAATGAAGGGCGAAACCCAACATTATTGGAAACATCAAATACCAAAAACAGCAAAACCAATTGGGGAGCGGATAAACTTAACATTTCGTATTATAAAATAAGAAACTCCGTCTAGAAGCCGATATATCCAATAACCGACAACTATCTCAGCTGTGATGGTAACGTATCTTATATTACCATATTAAGTATTGCTTTGTATCTTTGCATTGCTATGGAAAAAGAATTTACAGACCGCGAGCTAGATCGTATTATAGAAATGGCATGGGAAGACCGCACAACCTTTGATGCCATTAGCTTTCAATTCGGTATCTCTGAACAGGAAACTATAGAAATCATGCGACGGGAAATGAAACCCAGCAGTTTTCGCATGTGGAGAAAAAGAGTTCAGGGCAGGGCTACTAAACATGCCAAGTTACGCACAGGTGACGTTGACCGTTTTAAATGCTCACGACAAAAACAGATAACCGGAAATAAAATTTCCAAAAGGTAAATCAGAACACCCAAAAGGTTTACTCGAAAATTTGGTTAAGTACAGCTGCCAAACGTATACCACCCTTTTGCAGCTGTACTTCAACTGTTGACCACCACTTGTAACTGTATTGGTAACCTATCTTTTCACCAACCTCAACTGATTCATACAGTTGGTTGGCAATACCTTGCGATTCTTCTACCCAATCCAGCACACTACCCTTTTGCATTGCACTTACCTCTTGTTTAGTTAACTGAGGAAGAGTATTCGATAATTCTGTAAAACTCATGCCATAATCATCTATCATATTAGAGTCCCAAACCCTGTGGAGATTGCTGCCTTTTCCAAACCATTGTAATTGTATATCGTTTCCTCCCTTATCTTCCAAACGACCCACATGCATTGGTTGATGTAAGTCGCCAATAAGATGAACTAAAAATTTCAAATAAAAAACCTTATCGGCACGGCTGCTTTCAGCATCTTTTACAACTGTAATACACTTATTAATGCCCGTTATCAAATCCCCATATTCGCTTGGAGTTTCATCTCCATAGTTCTTATCCGCAGGAAAATTAACATAATGCAAAGCACTGAACTCACGAAAAGACCTATCTGCTTTTATTTCATCACCAAAAGTAGAAACCTCTGCCAATGTCTGCCCACTCAGCAAATGCTTAATAGCTTTCTTGGCCTTCCTACTTAAGTGCTCTTGAGCAACATCGCCAACCACCCTGTGCCCAGTCTTAGACCAAACCATATCATTTGCGAAAGATATCTGGATAATAAAAAATAATAAAAAAGATATTTTTTTCATGCTACCTAATAATTTTGGGCAAAAATAGTACATCCCGTTTTAAGGTATTGTTAAAACTGACTTGGTTATAATTTTTAATGAGAACTTGCAGCCATGACTAGGAAAAAGAGAAGAAATAAAAATATCAAATCACGATATATTAAAACAACCACTAAGATACTCCTAGGATTATTCTTGGTGTTACTAACATTCTTACTCAGTGTTTACCTAGGCGCATGGGGTAGCATTCCTAAAAAGAAGGAATTATCTAATCTAAACTATCAGATGGCTTCCGAAGTATATTCTGCCGACAGCGTTCTTATTGGTAAATATTATATTAATGACCGCCAACCTATATCTTTTGAGGCTTTTCCTGAACATCTTATCCAGGCACTATTAGCAATTGAGGACGAACGTTTCTATTCCCACTCTGGTGTAGATATCCCAAGTCTTTTTCGTGTTGGATTTAAAACCATTTTAATGGGCGATAGCTCTTCAGGTGGTGGAAGCACGCTTACACAACAGCTTGCGAAGAACTTATACCCAAGAAAGGACCGGAATTCCGCCCACTTGATTATCGACAAGTTAAAAGAAATAATCATTGCCAAAAGATTGGAATCCATTTATTCGAAAGATGAGATACTTTCTCATTATCTAAATACGGTATCTTTTGGTGACAACACATTTGGGATTGAAAGTGCTTCCCTTAAGTTCTTTAACACCAGTACAAAAAATTTGACCATTGAACAGGCGGCAACCTTAGTAGGTATGTTAAAGGCTACCTACGGTTATAATCCAAGAATATTTCCTGAGAAAAGTAGGGCCAGACGTAATCTCGTTCTTACCGCAATGGGTAACAATGGTTTTCTAACAGCAAATGAAGTGGCCCAGCTTAGGGAGATTACACTTGAATTGGATTACCGAGACTATGATTACAATGCAGGCATAGCGCCATACTTTAGAGAGGAGGTCCGCAAACAAGTATTAGATTGGATAGAAAACGACAGTAATGCTGGAGCATCAATTAATCTGTATACCTCTGGTCTTAAAATATATACTACCTTAAACTATAGAATGCAGCTACTGGCAGAACAAGCAATGGTTGACCATATGAGTCAACTACAAGCAACTTTTGAAAAAAGCCATGGCAAAAACGCTCCATGGTTAACCAATTCCAAACTCTTGAATAGTATCGCGAGACGCACAACTACGTTTAAGAATTTGAAAAAAGACGGATTATCAGATTCACAAATACTTGAAAAACTTAGCAAGGAGAAAAAGCTAATGATTTTGACGAGTTGGACGGGTAGCCTAGAACAAAATGCGAGTACCATGGATAGTATTCAACATGCCATCAAATTTTTAAATACGGGTTCTTTATCCATGAACCCGCATACGGGGGAAGTACTCACGTGGATAGGAGGAATTGATTTTGAACGATATAAATATGACCATATTTCCCAAAGTAAACGTCAGGTAGGTTCAACTTTTAAACCAATAGTTTATACTGCAGCATTAGAGAATGGCATCTCACCCTGTGCCTATTTTTCTGCACAGGAAATAGCATATGAAAATTTAGAAGGATGGTCACCAAGTAATTCTGGAAATAAGAAAGAAGCTTATTTAAATTACTCCATGGAGCAGGGTCTTAGTAATTCCGTTAATACCATAGCAGTAAAAGTGATGGAAAAAACGGGAATAACAAACGTTTTGGAGCAAGCAAGGAAAATGGGTATAGAAGAAAAACTACCAGAACTACCATCACTTGCTTTAGGAACAGGTGAAATTAAGATGACAGAAATGGCTATGGCATATACTAGTTACCTAAATGAAGGGAAAACGACGAAGCCATTACTTATAAAAATGATTACTGACCAAAATGGAGCACTACTGACTGAATTTAAGTCAACCATGAGTGAAGAAGCTGCATTTTCTAAGGAAAACGGTCAGATTATGGTTGAAATGATGAAGGCCGCTATAAATACGGGAACAGCCACTAGGATA
>Ga0316189_10007873_pt1 | contig 10046 bp, 5 predicted proteins | sample LowCovwburrow_MG_FD_204930 | JGI IMG/M metagenome (GOLD analysis project Ga0316189, IMG submission 204930) | Coastal sediment microbial communities from Maine, United States - Lowes Cove worm burrow | ecosystem: Environmental > Aquatic > Marine > Coastal > Sediment | place: USA: Maine... | reverse complement strand
AATCCGATTCATCTTTCCGCGGAATCGGTCACGGCAGGTTCGGTCTTCGAAAACCTGTTCCTGATTACGGAAAGCGGAGAAATACCCGGCTACCTGATCAGGGGGACGCATCAGCTGGTCAAACCGATCAAGAATCCCTCTGTCGCAGCACGCCGATATTTTCAACGTGCACTGCGTAATCAGGTCTGGCGGGTATCCTTGACCAGCAAGGCCTCGAAGGTCATATCCGAAGAAGCAGATACACCATGGTATCCATTGACGATCGAGCGCATTTTCAATATGACCGATGGGATACTCTCGACGCAATTTGCCATGCCTCTCAACATTCCAGGTAGTGCTCTTAAGTCGCATATCAATGATGAATCAGGCGGCCCTGATCCACTTAAACGAGGTACAGTGCTATCTTTTGGCGCGCACTTCCACAGCCTGACAGCGCCTCTGCTGCCCATGGGCCTGCAGTTCGCCGTTATACAGAACGATACCGGGCGGGTGTTGTTTCACAGCAATGAGCGTCGCAGCCTGGTTGAGGAATTCTTTGAGGAAATGGAGCGTAGTGACGCCTTGCGCGCGTATATTCAACGAACCGTCACAGAGCGGGATACCAGGCCTGAAGTCGAGCTCAAGCCTTCCAGTTTTGATGGCCTTTATCGAGGTAAGGAATCGCAATTTGAGGCGTTGCCGCTGCATGATGATATTCCCTGGACTCTCGTATTGTTCAGGGACAATGAACCGCGCGAAACCCTTTTCACGCTTCTTTTCGCCGTTTCTGCTGCCTCTGTGCTGACCTATCTTTTCTTTGTGCTGTTGTGGCTCTGGATGGCTCACTGGACATTCCGCAGTACCTTCTACCTGCTCTGGCCGCAGGCGAACGAACACCGAATCTATGAAAAGTCTACCGGTGCCGTATTGCTGCTGGCCGTGATTGTATTTTTCGTATTGATGCAAATAGAGAGCCTGTTGTTACTGATTGTGGCGGCATCCGTGATAACCGCGGGGTGTGTACTGGTGTTGAACCATTTTTTTGCCAGGTCTTACGCGCTGCAGCCAGCAAGGGGCGACAGACATCACCATCCGCGCAGGGGGTATACCCTGAGTCTCACAGCGCTGTTGCTGTTGACCATCGCTGTTCCAGCCCTGGTGATTACTCAGCGTTTGGGTCAGGACCTGGTCATTCGCCTCGCCCATTTTGACGCGGCCCAGTTGGTCAAGTCCCGGCGCATTGCCGAAGAGGTTGTCGAGCGACGAACCAGGCGGTTTTGCGGCACAACTGGCGATCTGAAGAAGGAAGGAGATAAGTGCGACAGCGATTTACGGAAGTCCATTCGGCGAACGACGGATTTCCTGATGCCAGCTGAGGACGAGAGGATCATCCGTATTCTGACCAGCCCGCCGTCAAGCTCGAATTCTGGCAGGGGTGCTGCTGAACTGGACAATGTCTACGATGAGGAGGTTGGCTTTGAATTCAATCAGGCTCTGAACAAATTTTACGATCGCGTAGCCCTTTATTGGGCGCAGTCACGCTATTTGCAGATGTCCGATGCTGCCGACTCGCAAAGCCTGCGTGCCTCTGTATCTGTCGATGAGGACAAAATCTACTACATGGATTATCGCTTCCCCGATCCATGGATCATCCTGTCGAGCATACCGGTGAAAATAACGCTTATGCTGCTCTTTTTATGGTCGGTGGTGGCTTTTGCCATTCGCTATCTTGCGGTCAATCTCATGGGCATCAATGTGCCGAGAAGCTACCTCGTTGCCAAGCGGACACTGACATACGACGACTGGGACGACTTCGTTGCCGCGTCCAGCGGTGACGGGGAGGATAGTCATGTAGGGCTCGGCCTGCTGGTTGAGGAGTTTGGTAGTGGGCAAGAGCATCTGGGTATACTGATTCGGGCGAACCCCGCGAATCTGCGGACTCTGCAGGACAGGTTTGGCAACAAGGAGCTGATTCAGGAAACCTGGGGAACACCCGTAGATGCTTATCGCTTCTGTTCAGACGAGATATACCGTGGTGCAATACTCGAGAAAATACCCAGAGCGAATGACAGTGTGCCCATCCTGGTGATCAATAACCTGGAGTCAGTTGCCTTCTGTCGTCGGCTCAGGCTGGATTTGTTGTCCTATCTAGAGGCATTACTGTCATCCGAGAACCGTCAACCCCTGGCAGTTATTATCGCCTGCGAAGTTGCTCCACTGTATATGCTGACGCAGCAGACGCATTACCTTGTGAAGGAGTACAGTGAGGAATTCGCGGACACCCAGGAAACTGTGCGATGGTCACGTTTGCTGAGTCGCTTCAAAAAGTACTATGACTGGAACCCGACAGAGATCATTTTTCGCGGTAAAAATGAGAAGGAAAATGCCGTGTTGCGCGAGGTCTCAGCCTGGCCCGAACTGTACTATCTGAAAAAGATCATTGATCAGCAACCGCAGTTGACGGTGAATCAGGTCGTTCAGTTTATTGGTACACATGCAGGCGCGCACTATCGCCGGCGCTGGAATTTCTGTACAAAAGAAGAGAAGCTGGTGCTGTACCAATTGTCTACCGGCATGATGGTTAATCCGCGAAATATTGAGCCTCTGGAACACTTAATGCGACGTGGATTTGTGCGCCGCGATCCGCGATGGACTATCGTGAGTGAGAGTTTTGCCCGGTACGTTCGAACCGCAGAACCCGCCGCCGTTTACCAGAAGTGGGTCAGCGTGTCTGAACAGAGTGCCTGGAGCGTGCTCCGCGTTCCTCTTTTCGCGGTACTATTGGCAATAGTCGGGCTTATTATGTACAGCGCGCAGGAGGCCTCGCAGTCATTTCTGGCTATAACAGCCAGCTTACTGGCAATCATCCCGGCACTGCTGCGCAGCTGGAATATGATCAAGGGTGCGTCTCCGGCATCAAACTCGGATTAGCGCTCGGGCAGCGGCGGCTGTTAGACAGGGTTTAGATGGTGTATCACCGTGGAGCTTAGCACCTGGGGGGCAACAATATTGAACTGGAAGTTCCTGCTGAAAACCGTCCGGAACTAAAGGTGTCTGGCCCCATGAACAAGACTGGGAAGAGACGATAATCAATATTTACTACACTAAGGGTTAACCGCAATGGCTTTCTTGCGAACTCGGCTAGTGAACTGCTTCTTGTCGACACAAAGTTTTCCAGTAAAACCGTATACCGCTCGAGGAGGTGGATGGCTCGATTTTATCAAGTCGGCCGCCCGTACAGTGGCATGAGTATCATTGGTGTTGTCCCTGACCCGGAGACGGCGGTGGCTGTGGTCGCCTGGGTTGGCACGCTGGCTGACGAAGACGAAGACGCGACGTTTCTGTGCCTGGAGACCGGTTTCGCCGGACAAACTGCTCAGGCGGTTAGCGAGGTGCTGGGCGAACAAGGCCATGCTGTGTCCACGTTGATAGCGATCGACGGCCCGATGCCCATCGCGAAGATTCTGAAGCACTTACGTAAGACCAAGGCCCGCCTGCTGGTGACCGGTCCGTTCGATTTGCCGCCGGTGCGTGGAAGGAGCCAGACATCGGAGCAGCTGGCGCACTCGGCCTCATGCAAGACATTTGCACTGTTGCATGGCACAAAGATTCCCTCCGAGGTCTCCAGAATTTTGTTCGTGCCAACCGGGCGCGAAAACGACCAATCGGCTTTACAGCTGGTGGAGACGCTGCGACGACGCCTGAGAGCCCAGGTCACCATCGGGACGGTTGAGGATGAGACTGGCGCCAAGGCGGGGCAGGTGGGCGAGAAATACGCTCAGGCGTTGTTGCACGAGGAGTCACTCGATCTAGAGGACTTTGAGCTCAAAAGCGTGGTCGATCGCTTGAAACACAGGGGCGTCCTGGCACTCTTTGAAGAGCACGACCTGATCGTGATCGGATCGAACGCGAGCATCCGATTGCGCCTGTTGCGGCAATCGATGGGAGATGTGAGCGCTGCTGTCGTGAAGCGCAGTTCACCGATCAGTAAACGTGCAATAGCCGACTGGCTGCCAGGCATTAATCCGACTGATCACGCGGATCTGATTCACGATCTGAGCGTGGGATCAGTCTGGGGTCCCGACTTTATTGGCATGTTAGGCATGGCATCGGCGATTGCCTCGTTGGGTCTTTTGCAGAACTCACCAGCGGTGGTGATCGGTTCCATGCTCCTGGCACCGTTGATGACCCCGATGATAGGACTCGGTCTGGCCCTGGGACAGGCCAATAAGCGAGTGATGCGCCTGTGCGGTAAGTCCATCGTACGGGGTTTCCTGCTTACACTGTTGGTAAGTTTTCTTATCGGGATCATCACCCCCGCCGGTGCGACCCTGTCGGAGGAGATTCTCTCGCGGGGGGCGCCAAACGTGCTCGACCTGCTAATCGCCGTGTTCGCGGCGGCCGCTGCGACCTTTGCCATGTCGAGGCCAAACATCTCCGGTGCTATCGCCGGTGTGGCCATCGCCACCGCACTGGTGCCGCCCGTCTGTGCGGTGGGTATCTCACTGGCTCACGGAGGGTGGATGAATGCATTTGGTGCGTCAGCGCTATTTTTTACCAACCTGATCGCCATAATAGTGATGTCGAGTTTTACCTTTTCGTTCCTGGGCATCACGGCCTCGCGGGCGTTGCCGCGGCATCGCCGGCGCGCTGTAGTGGTGCGTTTGAGCCTGGTAGTGCTGCTACTTGCACTTGCCGGACCCTTGAGCACCACCCTGGTCTCACAGCTGGAAGAGGGAAAAAACGTTGCATTTGCGTACCCGGTGACGACGGCAGTGCAGAAGGCCGTGTTAGATAAAGTGACCAATGATGAAGGTGTGGAACTCATGTTCATTGCTCGCCCCCGAGCGGAGCACCGTGTGATGATCCACATCGCGACACAGGTTGAGCTTCCACTATCCTACGCGGACGAGTTGAGAAAGATCGTCCGGGATGCAATGAACGAACCGGAGCTTTTAGTAAACGTCGTCGCGGTACGCGGCTTGTGGCGCAGCGACGGTGATGCCTTAGAAAGTGAATCCCAGTGATCGAGAGCGCTGATTCACTTGGGAGGGAAAACCTCCAAATTGAGCAATTCTGTTCAAGGGTTCAGACTCCAGTCCCTTGAGCTAAAGGTCGGGCTGGCAGACACAGTTAAATCAGCTATTTAGGGCAGCACATATGGCAAAGGCATTGCAGCAGCGGCGCATCGGTCTGGGAACCCTGGTACTGGCAGGTTTTGTTCTCGGTATTTGTTGCGGCCTGTTTTTTGGCGAGATGTCCGCTGTGCTCAACCCGGTGGGCAGGGCTTACGTTCGCCTCCTGCAGATGGCCATCATCCCCTACATTATGGTTTCACTGATCGCTGGCCTTGGCCGACTGACGCCTCAGCAGGCGGCTCGCATTGCGCTATGGGGCGGCGTTGTACTGTTTCTTATCCTGGCTATAGGCATGGTCCTGGTGCTGCTTGTGCCGCTGGCGTACCCCGAGTGGGAGGCCGCAACCTATTTTAGCAGCAGCCTGGTCAGTTCTTCAGCCGCTATCGATTTTGTCAGCCTGTATATTTCCGCCAACCCTTTCGAATCACTGGCCAACACGGTGGTGCCCGCTATTGTATTGTTCAGCATCCTGATGGGTGTTGCCGTCATGAAGTCCGAGCGCAAGGCGTCATTGCTTGACCTGCTGGCCTCCCTTGATGATGCGCTGATCAACATCACTCGATTTGTTGTAAAGCTCGCCCCCATCGGCATTTTTGCCATCGCGGCCAATGCGGCCGGCACCCTGGACGTGTCCGCCTTTGATAAACTCCAGGTCTATGTCTGGACCTATCTGCTGCTATGGGCCCTCATCTACTTCCTGTTCCTGCCGGGCTTGCTGGTGGCGCTGACACCGATACGTTATGGCGAGCTTTTCAACGTCTTCCATATTTCCTTTATCACGGCCTTCGTCACCGGCAGTGTGCTGGTAGTACTGCCGATGCTGATAGAGGGTATCGGCAAAGTGCTGCAGGATCATGGTATAGCCGACGAAGAAACCGAAGCAGCCGTGGATGTGTTGATACCCACCACCTTCAACTTTCCGTCGGTGGCCATGTTGCTGGTGCTGAGCTTTGTCCTTTTCTCCGGCTGGTATGCGGGCACCCCACTGCCGTTTGATCAGTATCCGCTATTCGCTTCGGTAGGGCTTTTTGTCGCATTCGGCGGTTCCAATATCGCCCTGCCGTTTCTGCTGGACCTGTTTCGATTTCCGGCGGACATGTTTGAACTGTTTCTGGTAGCGAATGTCATCACAAATTTCTTCTTTATGGCGCTGTCGGCGATGAACCTGGTAGTGCTCACGCTGCTGGCCATTTTCCTGATTAAAGGCAAGGTCACGATAAGACCTGTAACGGTGGCTTTATTGTTGGGCATGCTGGTTGTTGGCGCGCCGGCACTGCTCAAGGCATCCGCGGCCACCATGGACCGCTTGATATCCTTTGAATACCAGGGATACGATGATTTCGTCAGCCGCGGCCTGATAACCCGGAAGGTGGAAGTTCGCTCCATCGATTATCGGGATGAATTGCCCGCTACTGATAGCCAGGCATCGCGGCTGGAGCGCATTCAGTCAACGGGCTGGTTACGCGTGGGATATTCGCCCGACTCCCTGCCCTGGGCATTCAGGAACAGCCAGGGCAAAGTGGTCGGCTATGACATGGAGCTTTTACACCGTTTTGCCAGGGAGCTGGATGTGGGGATCGAAGCCTTGCGCATCGAGTCATCGCAAGTGGCGCATGCGCTTGCCAGTGGGCAGATCGATATCTACGCGTCCGGGCTGATGCTCGATGCCAGCCGGGTTCGGGAATTTAGCTTCAGCCGGCCCTACGAGGAGGTCACCCTGGGACTCCTGGTCGAGGACCACATGCGGGAAATGTTCGAGAGTAACAGACAGTTGGAGAGTGAGGGAAAAACCGGCAGGCTGGCTGTGCTCAATTCCCCCTCCCTGCTGCGTGCGCTGGAAGTGTTCTCACCGGGCCGGGAGCTGGTCTCGGTCGACACGCCAAGACCCTTTCTAAGGGGCGAACTGCCTGACGTCGATGCCCTGGTAATGTCCGCGGAGGCAGCGTCGGCCTGGACGTTGATCTACCCTCAATTCACCTCGGTGATACCGGGTCCGGGCAGTGTCACGATCCCGATAGTTTTTGCCCTGCCCCACTCGGACCCGGACTTCAAAACTGTGGTGGATACCTGGATTCAGACCTCGCAAGCCCTTGGCATAATGGAAAAGTCTTACCAACACTGGATACTGGGCCGCGAGGCGGTAGAGCGTCAGCCGAGGTGGTCTGTCATTCGGGACGTACTTCACTGGGTGGATTAGGCCGTTTGAACACCGCCGCCACTTTGATCTTGGGAATTCCCGCATAATGGTTTGATTGAAATCAGGTTCCCCGTCCGTCCCGATGGATGTCGGCATTCATTTTTGTTAGTTTCTGCTACCAGTCAGACCCATCCAGCGGACCTTTCCAAATTGAGATCAACACGGATTATTCGCCCAGCAATTCTTTTCATTCTGTTGGCAGTGAGCTCGATGGCTGGCCGTGCCCAGGAACTCGACGCCAGGGAGTTAGGCGCGGGGTATGCCCATCTCGTGAGCGTGGTAGCTCAGCCGGAGATCTCCGCCTCAGGTGTCGACATCGACATTGATGAGCCCGGGGTGGATGACGTAGAACTCATTGTTTTGCACTTACCCTTTTACCGGGAATTTGACATAGAGGGCACGGAGATAGGCTGGTACATGCAGGGCAGCGTTGGCTACGCGGAGTATTCCCAGAAGGGCACCCTGGAACCCATTGCCGGGCTGCCACTCACGCTGGAGGCTGACTGGACGGCGTATAATGGGTTGTTGGAGGCTGGCCTGGTGTTTCCGCTAGGGGAGGGATTCTCCCTTGCGACAGGTCTCAGTGGCGGTCTGGCAACCCTGGAGAGCGACACCTCATTTTCGGAGCCGTTCTATGAAGAGCTTTTCCGACCGATATTTGATGGAAAACTCTACAACTGGGATACCAACACCGGCCTGTACCGGGCTCACACCGCGTTGCGCTACGACCGGGAACATCGTGGCTATCGAGTAAAGGGAACTGCACACCTGACCTACACTTATGTGGATAGCTTCGGAGAATCCAGTGATTTTGCCGGTTTTTCTGACGATAGCGGTGCGGCAGTCTTGCAGCTTGATGTCAGTCGACGGGTGAACGACCCGGATGGTGGTCGCCCGGTATTCTTGATCGGGCACCTGGGTAATACCAATTTTCTTGGCAGCAATCGCAAGGAGCTTGGCTTCGAGCAGTATTTTGAGGCGGGCCTCTCGTTGGGTATTGATGGTTACGCCGCCGGGGTGCTCTATATTTTCGGGGAAGACGTGGATGGTTGGAGCCTGACCTTCAACTACGATTACTGATTTTGCACGGATCGAGTAGTCTGCACCGACCCCTTGCGCCGGAGTGTGAACCTCTTTGACGCAAGTCAGTTCAACTGATGCGAATTTGCATTAGTTTCTTAAAATGGCGTATCTTACACAGTCGAAGCAACTTCAATACCTTGTTTTTGTATCCTGAAGGAATAGTAACAGTGAAAATTTGTAAAGCAGCTTTAGTTGTCTTGATGGTCATCACAGTATCCGCGTGTGGCTCATCCGAAAGAAAGAAGAACAGGGCGGAGGCTGAATACAAACAAGAGCAGACGAAGACGATGCAGGAATATAAGTCCTGCATTAACAAAGCCAAGGAAGATCAAGCTAAGCTGGATGCCTGTGAGCGAATAATAAAAGCGAACAAGATGTGAGATTTGCTGCCTGATCCGTTCATTTACGTTTCAAACACCAGGCGAATCGCCGAACCAGGTCAAAAATCGACTGGCTCATTCTCAGGATGAACCAGTCGTTTGTCATTCAAAGCTTAGAAATCGTAACCGAAGTTGGCGACATCATTGGCATACCGATCACCCACCAGGTTAACCAGGCGAGCGTCCCGATAGTATTCCCTGTAGTGGGCGTGGTCAGCTTTTGAGACATTGAGTCGGGGCAGGTCCAGGGAAATACCGACATTTTCCGCAATGCGCCGCCAGTCCTCGTTGATCGTTTCGATGCGGCCGACATTTTTCACCACCGCAGCGCCTTTATGCATCAGCACGTAAGATTGGGATTGCAGGTGCTTTTCGGTTGCGTTATCGGGAAAACTGCAAACCAGCTCGCAGAACTCGGCGAAAGCTATCCCCGCATACACGGGTATGCCGCTCTCCAGGAACCCTTCGAATACACCGTCTTTGAGCCTGGAGGTGGTTGCTCCGGCAGCGACCTTCTGTCTGTAGGTTGAAACCAGGCGTGACCAGGGATTGCGCACGAAAGTAAAGGTGGTCCAGCCCTCGAATGAATTGGCCAGGTTTGCCGGCCGCACCCGTCTGAGTTCCGGATTCGGCATCGCCGCTACCACCGAGCTGTTGCCACACTTGGGCAGCCGCAGATACAGCAGCCGGTGCTCGGGCCAGATCGCCACGCGGCACTTGCCCTGGTAAGCGTCCTTAATCCTGCGTTGCTGCTGCTTCAGGCTGAACAGGGTTCTCCAGTCCCGGGAGGCTGAAGTCGGAGCCTGGCTGGTCGTTACCCGCGTTTCCTGCATTAGCTGTCAATCTCCTGGTTTGAAGGCAACAAAATGGCGAAGCCCCCTTACATCTGGTCGCATCTTGAAAAGCCTGACGAGTGGAAGTGTGACTGCGATCTGGCAGTGTAAAAAACTGTCTGTATCAGAGCGGTAAGGAACGAGAGGGGGTATTAAAACACTTACCAACGAGCCGGCTGCATGATATCGATCAATGAAGACCGGGGCAAAATCTCTTTACGAGACATTTTACCCATATAGCTGTTAGCGAGCTTCTGCTTACAACGAACAGCTACCGGTTGCGTCCACAATCCTTTGTACGGGCTCAGTCTTCAACTCGTCTGCTGACTGAAGTTTTGCGTCAATATATAGCGCATGAGAGCGGGCCATCATGAGCCGAACGGGGTGAAGGACTCTGACCCCTTGCAACATGCTATTCAGGTCAGTGCTTAAGCGT
>Ga0316189_10007872_pt1 | contig 10046 bp, 9 predicted proteins | sample LowCovwburrow_MG_FD_204930 | JGI IMG/M metagenome (GOLD analysis project Ga0316189, IMG submission 204930) | Coastal sediment microbial communities from Maine, United States - Lowes Cove worm burrow | ecosystem: Environmental > Aquatic > Marine > Coastal > Sediment | place: USA: Maine... | reverse complement strand
TCCGCCATCTGGCTCCGGCAGGAATTCCCCGTGCATAGAAATAATATTTTGATTTTATTCGTCATGACATTAGAAGTTTAGCACAATAAGTTTTGCTCCCCCTTGGTAAGGAAAGGTAAAAGGTGCTCAGTGCTACGCCACCTGGTTTTTATATTGCCCTGTGGTGAACAGGTTGTTTATGGTGTCCGGCGTCACGCCGGTTGATTTTTGCTATATTTTCGCCTATGATGAACGCAATTAAGTCGACCATAAGTCGAGTTGGTAACTGCGGAGTAGCAGTGGTCCCAGCATTCGCCGTCCGCGTAGGACTCGCCTATGATGGGCTGATAATTCAAGCAAACTTTATATTAGGTGGATGATTTCAGGAGAGCTAGTTATCCCAGCATTCGCCGCCCGCGGAGGGCCCAATGTATCTGACCAAACGCCAGAAGGAAATTTATCAGTACCTCAAGGAGCATATCCAGTCGATGGGTTACGCGCCGAGCATCATGGAGATCTGCGCGCAATTCAATCTGTCGTCACCCGCCACGGTGCACAAGCATCTCAGTCATATTGAGGAGAAAGGTCTCATCCGCCGTGAGCAGAACCTGAGCCGCGCCATTGAGCTGGTGGAGGAGACCAAGGCGCCCCTGCCGGAGTTCCAACTGCTCGGCCACATCATGGCCGGCAAACCGATCGAGGTGATTGAGGCGCGCGAGGTGATGTCGCTCATGCCCGATCCGTCGGGCAAGGACATCTTCGTGCTCCAAGTCAAAGGCCAGTCGATGATCGACGACCATATCAAGGACGGCGACTACGTCATCGTTGAGCGGCGCGATCAGGCGGAAAATGGCGAGACCGTCGTCGCACTGCTCAACAACGAATCGGCAACACTCAAACGATTTTACCGGGAGAAGGATCATGTGCGTCTGCAACCGGCTAACGAAACAATGGAACCCATCATCGTGAAAGAAGGCGACTTCAAAATCCAGGGAGTTGTCATCGGCGTCCTCCGTAAATTCTAACCGGGCAAGGCCCGGAGCAGGTTTGTCTGGGGTGTAAAAGTGCGATCCACAAGTAGTATTAGCCAGCCGAGGTTTTAAAATTATCTGCGGCGGTTCGCCGCTTCATCTGTTGATAATAGGTTTTGGTTTTTTGATGAGAAGTATTTTACATATCGACATGGACGCGTTTTTTGTTTCGGTAGAGGAGGTGCGCGATCCGTCTCTCAAAGGCAAGCCAGTAATCGTTGGCGGCGATCCCAATGGAGGACGCGGCGTGGTCGCGGCGGCATCCTACGAAGTGCGCAAGTACGGCATCCATTCGGCGATGCCCATCTCCCGCGCCAAGCGGTTGTGTCCACATGCCATTTTTTTGCGCGGATCGCATGGGCTCTACAGTGAATTTTCAAAGCGCATCTTCGATATCATGAATACCTATTCGCCGTTGGTGGAGCCGATGTCCCTCGACGAAGCGTATGTCGATATGACCGGATGCGAACGTCTGCACGGAGCGATAATCGATACGGCGGTGCGTATGCATGACGACATCAAAAGTCAGGTCGGCATCAACGCCTCGATCGGGATGGCGACTAACAAGTTGATGGCGAAGATCGCTTCCGGTATGGCGAAGCCCAACGGACTCTTACGCATCCTGCCGGGGCACGAGGCGGTATTTCTGGCACCGCTTCCGGTCGGGTGTATTCCGGGCATCGGACCCAAAAGCGTTGAGGAGTTCAAGCGTATGGGTATTCATACCGTACGCGACCTTGCGGCGCTTCCATTAGAACTGTTGGAAGAGGCGCACGGCGAGTGGGGAACACGGCTTTATGAAAAAGCGCGCGGCATCAGTCACTCACCGGTGTTGAAGCGCGACGACACCCGCTCCATCAGCCGCGAAACGACATTGAAAGAAGACTCCGCTGACTCGTCGTTTCTGGAATCGCAACTCAGTTGGTTGGTGGAGAAGGCGGCATCGCAATTGCGTGAAGAAGGGCTCCGGGCCCGATGCGTGTCGTTGAAACTGCGCGACTCGGATTTCAGGACGGTGACGCGCTCGCTCACGCTGAACGAAGCTACTTGCGAAGACCATGTCATCTTTGATACGGTAGGCGGCTTGTTTCGTAAACTGTTCACGCGGAGGACGCGCGTGCGGCTGATCGGTGTGGCGCTCACTTCGCTCACTTCCGGTGTGGCACCGCAGATGGAGTTGTTCGAGAATCTGGGCTCCAAACAGTGGCAGAAACTGTATCAGGGCATCGACCGCATCCGCGACAAATACGGTTTTCGTTCTATTGTAAGAGGATCGAGTTGCTCGGCTAGGTCCGATTAAGGACGCGGCGATTATTAAAGCTCTCCCCTCCTTCCTAAAGAGGGATTGAGGGTATTGCATGATTTATTTCTTTTGTGGTTAATAGGCTATTTATTATGGATATCGAAAAAATACGCAAAGAATTTCCGGTGACGGAGCATCGCTTGTTCATGGATCATGCCCGTGTCGCACCGCTACCGCGTCCGGTGCAGGCTGCCATCACCGCGTTTGCCGAGGAAGCGTGTGAGCAGGGTACGGCGCATTACGGCGAATGGCTGAAGGAGATAGAAATCGTCCGCGCCCGTTTCGCGAAACTGATTAATGCCGATGCCAGTGAGGTGGCGTTCGTCAAGAACACGTCGGAAGGGCTCTCCATCGTTGCCAACGGTATCGATTGGAAAGAAGGCGATAATGTGGTGATCCCGGACATCGAGTTTCCCGCCAACGTCTATCCGTGGATGAACCTGAAACGCCGGGGCGTGGAAGTACGATTCGTGAAAGCCGTGCGGGGTCGTGTGCCCTTCGAGCAGATCACAGCCCAGGTCAATTCCCGGACGCGGGTGCTCTCCATCAGTTCGGTCGAGTTCAACAGTGGATTCCGCAACGACCTGAAGCGCATCGGGGAATTCTGTAAGGAGAAAAATATTTATTTCTGCGTCGATGCCATACAGTCACTCGGCGTGATCCCGATGGACGTGGAGGAGTTTAATATCGACTTCCTCGCCGCCGATGGCCACAAGTGGATGCTGAGTGTCGAAGGACTGGGCGGGTTTTACATTTCCAAGCGGGTGCTGGATGAGATTCATCCCGATGTGGTGGGATGGGGCAGTGTCATCAATTCCTCCGATTACGGCAATTATGATTTCACCTTGATGCCCGACGCCACCCGTTTTGAGGAAGGCTCGCTCAACACCCTCGGTATTTATGCCTTCGGCGCGGCATTGGCGTTACTGGAAGAAGAAGGAATTGAGCATATCGAAAAACGCGTCCTGTATCTTGGGGACTGCATCCTTGAGTATCTGCGCCACAGCAAGTTCAAAATCATCAGTTCCACCGAGCCGGGCGAGCGTTCCGGCAGCATCTGTTTCGCGGGAGACATGGACTACAAAAAACTAGACCCCTTTTTAAGAAAGCATAACGTCATCGTTTCCGTGCGCGATAACTTCGTGCGACTGTCCCCGCACTTCTACAACACCGAAGACGAAATCGAACGCTTCTTCGCCCTCCTCGAAGAATTCATGAATCAATAAATACCATCAACGGCGAAGGAAAAACTCTGCCGATCACCGATAAATATTTTGTGAGTAGGCCGAAATCATCAATCATCTGGAAACAGGATGGGTCGTTGCCTTTTTTTGTAAAAAGCGTAAAAGAGTGACGGGTCTTGATGAATGATTTGGTAGTGGAACCTATCGAGTCGATTCCATATTATTCTCCTCGTCATTCCTCGCAAGTGAGCCTGAAATTAGCTAAAGCCACAGGAAGCGTGAAGGCAGGGGAGGAGACCAGGCAACGTCTGATGCGGCAGCCTTCGTAAAACGATCAATACGATTTCTAAAACATATTTTGATTGCCATGTCCGGAAGTTGTGTTTTTAGAACGCATGGGGTGGAATGGGCAAAGGTTAGCTCTTTCAAAATCATGAAAAATGTTTTAGATTAATACTAGATGGTTTTTGCCAGAGAGTTCTATTTGTAGCCAATCGGTGGGCCGCTCAATAAATAATATATACTCCAGTAATCATCCTGCCAATCCTTTATAAAGAGAGATCATGGAAGAAATTCTAACGGAAAGAAATTATAATTTTCTAGAATATTGGGTTAAATATTTAAGGACGTATGTTTTATATCTGCTCGATAAGCCGATCAAAAACCGTAAAGACCTGCCGTTTCTTCTTCGTATAATGAATTTAAGTGGAGAGGGAGCTGAGATTGGAGTGGCTTGGGGTGGTTTTTCCAAAATCCTGTTTGACAACAGCAAGCTCTCCAAGATTTATTTGATTGATCCTTGGATGGCTCAGGATGGACCCAATAATGATGGGCTATCGAGATTAACGGGAGAGGAAAACAATGAAAGATATCTACATGTTAAGAGTTTTTTCAAAAACTTGGGTAGTCGCTGTGAAATAATGAGGATGGTATCTGAGGAAGCCGCACCAAAAATTAATGATAATTCCTTGGATTTTGTTTACATTGATGGCGATCATTCTTACGAAGCTATTAAGAAAGATTTAAGCTTTTGGTGGCCTAAGGTTAAAGTTGGAGGAATTCTTAGTGGTCATGATTATTTCGATGGGGGTCCTCTGAATTTTGGAGTCAAAAGTGCGGTCGATGCGTTCATCTCAAGTACGGGGCAAAAGGTTTTAATTATTGATCAACAATACCCCTCTTGGTATATAGTTAAAAAATAATAGTTTGAATTCACTGTGCTTAGTTTGCATGCGAGTTTATTTTTTTCCTGATAACGCACATATTTTCGGTGTTATTTAAATATGTCGTGATAGCTTTATCGGGAATTGCGGAAATTCCAAAAAACCGTCGAATAAATCCCTTTAACATCTTAGATTTTGACTTCCACTGGATGTCGCAATTTGGGCAATGAAAAACGGTGGATTCGATATTTTCTTTTAAGTAGGGCGTGTCAATCAAAGCGTGAGGAGAGGCAAACTCTCCATTCGTTAGGAGTGAGCGCAAAACTTTCCTCGTGTTTAGAACAGATACGCTTGGGTCCGTCTTTGGGTCATCTTTCCCATTTGCAAGTAGATCCTCTATTATGTACAGACCTCCTTCAGCAAGGCGGGGGAAAAGTACTCCTAAAGTAATTTGTTGATGATGAGGCCAATGGCTGCCATCGTCAATTATCACATCAAACTTCTCAACTCCGCTCTGACTTAAAAATAACTCCAGCTGTTCTGGGTCACCTTGGTCTACCCGCGCAGTAGTTATTCGATCATTATCAAGGAATTCTGCAGGATTGATGTCGATCCCCCAAAGCTTAGCCTCTTTAAAATACCGATACCACATTTTCATAGAAGCGCCACCTTCCATATTACGTCCTTGGGCTATCCCAATATCGCAATAAGGACCTCTTACTCCAAGACCAACCTCTAACAGGTTTATTTTTTTATTCCGAAATGGACGTAAGTACGCTTCATAAATATCTGTGTAATTATGACACTGCCAGTTTGGAGTAGGACCCAGGGTTCCTTTGTCTGTGGCTTCTTCGTTAGCAATTTCGGTAAGAGATAGATCCATGATTGATAACCTTAATTAGTAAATGAATAAAAAAATTGTTGGTAAAGGAAGATATGAGTTGCGGAGGTGGCTATTTCTCATATTCCGAATTTTATTAGAAATGAGTTTAAAAAATTAAAATGGCATTGTGATATATTTTAAGTCAAATAAACTCTTTCCAAAAGTCGACATCTGTTTCCAATTTTTTTAGAGTTTCTGCTGATATTCTTTTGTTGTTTTCGATCACCTTATTCAGGGCTTTTTCCCATCCGGCTTTATTGAGGTAAAAGAGTTTGATGGTTTTTCCGATTATGCGGATAAGTCGCATTTCGTGGTTGGATAGATTCTGAATCATTCGCATAAAAGGGAAATCCCTGGCCAGCAAACGAATGTCTTCCCGGGAGAGGGGTGATCGAAATCCAGCTCCATGATGATACACCAAACCGCCATAAATCCCGAACCATAGCGGGTGAAGATTCACCTTGGTTGTTCGGAGAATCGGATGCCATTCAATTTTCTGGTCCTCCAGTATCTTAAGAAAATTGCCTCCAGTATCAGTCACGATATGATTGTTGTTGTTTTTCCATTTATACCCCGGCTTCCAGTCCCCGTTAATTTTCTTCCAAAAACCGACTGTCGTAACGGTAAAGGAAGGATGTGGTTGTTTGTCTCCGCTGCTCTCATCACGGCGTACCGCCATCAATGGATATTTTTTTAACGTTTCTTTAACATCCGGCATGATGTCTACAACAGGAAATGCGTCGCCATCTATAAAGACCAGATAATCGTCATCGGTGCCTAGAGAGCATGCTATATCAGCAAGAATGTTCAATTTGATGCCGTGACTTTGAGAAACGTTTTTTAATTCGACGGGTTCTCTCAGGCACACCTCAAAGTGTCCAAAATAATCTTTATCAATTTTATTGACGAAAGCGTACATTTTATAGGGTTCCTGGAGGCACCTTTTAAAATAGTCCTGTTGGATCTTTATCCACCGATCGTCCTGCCAATGAACTGTAAGGATATGAATCATCGTATTGCCGCCGCTTTCTCACTAATTGGATTCGAGTAAATCGATAATATTGAAGTTGAATAAGAATTATTGATGCTTGAGCTATTCATCTGGTTTAAGAGCACCTGAATCCTTCAAATATTGATACAGAGTATCGGAAGCCACTTTCATTCCATTAGGGCCCCAGTGAGTATCGTTGGGGAGATAGACATCTTGCCCTCCGTTGCCGATTTCTCTCCTCAAGGCTTTCAGTAGAGGGATCATATTTAACTCAGGATGCTTGTCAATTTCAGTTGTCCAATGAGTTTTGTCTCGATCAAAATCTTTGATCCAGTCAAAGTAAGCCGTCAATTTATCCGGAGCAACCATGCCGACGAAAAGAGTCTTTCCGTTTTTCTGGAAAAGGTTTTGCATGGCGTAGTATCCGCAGATTGCTTTTGCAAATTGCTCTTTGGAAACCGCATACCTGTTAAAATCATTTCGAAAAAATAATGCAAAGTTATTGAGGCGGTTGGAAAATAAATCGTTTCTTGTTAGAGCATATTTTAGCGCACGGTTTGATTTTTTGTTAAAGGTTTTTTTGATGAGCCGTTTAATGTAATGGACGCTGGTGGAAATATTTGGGTGAAGCAAACCTGTCTTTGTGTTTCTAATGTGTTCTTCAAATATTTGATTTGAAGATTGAGTGGTGAGGGGAAACCAATCAGGTTTTGGAGTTTCATTTGCTTGGCAGTTTCCATTATTCCATGAATTTCCTCTGCCAACGAAAGATCGTTCCACGGTTTCATAAATCACCATACGTGGGGGATGTGCGAAAAATTCCGGGCTGGTGACAAAAGTGTGGATATCAATACCTACAAGATCATAAGTGATCAGGCTTAATCCCGTTCGGGCAACAAAATAATTTTGCCATTGAGAGTGAGGGAAAGACCTGGAAAAAGAATCGCCCAGCACGACGATATCATAATATTTTGTGTATTTGATTCCCTTGGCAAAGGTGAATTGCAGTGTAGAGAAATATTTTTGAGGTGCATTCCAGCCAAAATCCTTTTCTAGAAAACCTCCTACCCGGGTGAGTCCTCCATCATGAGGTTGTATGCGTATTCCCAATGCGACAACAATTGTTAAGAAAATCACTAGCGGGATACTGATGAATAAGTTGTATTTTTTATGGGACATCATCAAAACTGAAAATATAAGAATTCACTGATTCCCGTCATGTTCAACAGGCATAAAACTGCCAGGGTCAATACTCCCAACGACCATATTCGGTTGGGTTTCCACTGGATCAAATAGGTTTCCCCGAGATCATCTCTATAATTAATTGCCGGTTTAAATTTGCGCATGATCTGTTGTGTGTTGGGAAAAATCCAGCACGCCAGTAACAGAGGCAGAGCCCAATAGAGGAGTGCCCGTTTAATTTGGATAACCAGGATTCCGGTTTCCATGCCCCAGTCGGCAAGTAGTGGGCCCAAACGCGTCAGCTTTGTCATCCATTCTTTATTGATGGGAAAACCATTGTGTCCCATCATGCCCTCATACATTCTACTGGCCGCTTCCAGATTGTCGGCACGAAAGATTACCCACGCGACCACTACGACAAAAAAGGTCAGTAGACGTGATCCGTATTTATAGAACGTCCCCTTGAAACCCCAGTTCAGGTAATTGCAGACGGCCCGCCACGCGTGGTTGACGAACAGGTAAACTCCGTGCAGACTGCCCCACAGCACAAACGTCCACCCCGCCCCGTGCCACAGCCCGCCCAGTGTCATAGTGATGAAAAGGTTGAGGTATTGACGCACGGGTCCTTTATGATTGCCGCCTAGTGGGATGTATAAATAGTCCAGCATAAACCTAGAGAGAGTCATATGCCAGCGCCGCCAGAAATCAATGATGCTGGTTGCTTTATACGGTGAATTGAAATTGAGGGGCAGGCATACCCCAAACATCCGGCCTAGTCCGATGGCCATGTCGGAATATCCTGAAAAATCGAAATACAGCTGGAACGTGTACGCCAGCGCTCCTCCCCAGCCTTCAAAAAAAGTGATCGCTGTACCCTCAGCTGCGGCGTTGAATACCGGCGTGGAAAATTGCGCTACATTGTCGGCGATCATCACTTTCTTGAACAGACCGATGAAGAAAATGGTGATGCCTATTGAAAAGTGCTCGTGCTTGAATTTGTACAGGGAATCTTTGGCGAACTGGTGGAGCATTTCCTTATGGTGGACTATGGGGCCTGCGATCAGTTGTGGAAAAAATGTAACGAACAGGCAATATTGGAGAAAATTGTGCTCGCGGGTCTCTCCACGGTAGACGTCCACAAGGTAAGCAATTTGCTGAAAAGTAAAAAATGAGATAGCCAAGGGCAGAATAATGGGAGCAAGCTGTAAATCCGTGTTAAATCCCTGATTCACGGAAGTCACAAAAAAATTGGCGTACTTGAAATACCCTATCGCGGCCACATTGCTCGCAATGCCAACGACCAGTAGTCCCTTCTTCTTCAAGGAGGGACTGGGCGAACCCATGGCGAGACCCACGCCCATGCTGTAGTTGAACAGGACTGATCCAATCAGAAGACCCAGGTACGCCGGGTTCCACCACCCATAAAAAAACAGGGAAGTAGCGACCAGCCAGGAGATGGCGATGCGATGGTGGCCCCAGGCGCCTATCCAAAAGAAAACGAACAAAGCGATGGGTAGGAAAAATATTATGAAAGAATAAGAGTTAAACAGCATCAGTTTGATACAAATGTAATTACAATGAGGATTCGTTGATTTCTTAAATTATGGATCACGAGTAAAGAAAATGGTAAGAAGCAGGGGAGGGAAGTATCTTTATCTGTCTCGATTGGATATCTTGGTCAACACGTGTCCGATGACCAGTCCCAGCTCTCCTTGTGTTCTATCAAATGGGGAAAGATGCGATTTTCTTTATTTAAAACAACCCAGTCTTCTTTATATTTTTTAAGACTTTGTAAAGTACCTTGCCTCTAAATCCAGTAAATATTCGAGGCTTATTATTCACGATCAGTGTGTAATATCCTTTCGCCTTCGTAAGAGGAGCCCTCCACTCGCGTCCATACAAAAACTCACAGATCTTTTCAGGATTTGCCGGGACAGAGATATCTGTGTCGAAGTATGTAATTGTTTTAATGGGGAACAGGAAATGCTTGGGTACAAGTATATGCGTGTTTTCTTTTTTAACACTACCCAGAAAATTCCATCTATCCCGGACAAATTGCGAATTAACTTCATCTTCGTAGAAGTAAAACTCAACTAATGTTTTGATGCCTTCGACATATCTCGTTGCCTGAAGAAAATAGGGCGTATTGTTGGGCCAAGACTCCAAGTCCATATTAAAGTCTGACGATTTGAGATGCGTTAGAATTTTCTCCCTATCTTTCGAGTTGACATATATGTCAATGTCGTCATCCCCCTCTATCATATCTCCATCGCGAACGAGGCCCAGTAATCCTCCAAAAAATATAAAATGCTCTACATCAATCAGAATGT
>Ga0316189_10007871_pt1 | contig 10046 bp, 8 predicted proteins | sample LowCovwburrow_MG_FD_204930 | JGI IMG/M metagenome (GOLD analysis project Ga0316189, IMG submission 204930) | Coastal sediment microbial communities from Maine, United States - Lowes Cove worm burrow | ecosystem: Environmental > Aquatic > Marine > Coastal > Sediment | place: USA: Maine... | reverse complement strand
GGCGGCGGAGTGGTAGAGCAACCCGCAAGCAGTGTGATCAGGGCCAGTGGGATGCCGCTTCGTTTAATCAACGGGCTTCTCCCCTGCCCGTCTCTGTCGCAGGATTTCCTGGCTCAATTGATACACCGCCATCGCATAGAGGTTGCTGTGATTGTAGCGCGTGATGACGTAGAAATTGTGCAGTCCGAGCCAGTACTCCGGACCCTCCTCCCCTTCCAGCAGGATCAGTGAGCTGAGGGCATCAACCGGCAGCGCCTGTTCCGGCTGGATACCGGCGCGTTGTAACTCCGCAATGGTGGTGGCAGGCTTCATGCCCGCCTCCAGATAACGCTGATGGCGGTTGCTGGTGGCCCTGGCCCGGCTGGTGATGGGGTCGCCGGGCCGCCACTTGTGCTGTTTGAAATAGGCGGCCACGCTGCCAATGACATCGGTGTTGTTAAGCAATAGGTCGCGGCGGCCATCACCATCGAAATCGACCGCGTAGCTGCGGTAACTGCTCGGGATGAACTGGGGCATCCCCATGGCCCCGGCATAGGATCCTTTTGCGGTCTGTATGTCCAACTCCTCTTCCCGTGACAGCAGCAGAAATTCTTCCAACTGGCGGCGAAAAAATTTAGCGCGTTTCGGGTAACCGAAGGCCAGGGTGCTCAGGGAATCCAGCACCGGATATTTTCCACTGTGGGTCCCGTAGCGAGTTTCCACCCCTATGATGGCGACAATGATTTCCGGTGGTACGCCATATTCATTCTCGGCCTGTTCCAGCAGTGCCTGGTTGTTGTTCCAGAACAGGACGCCTTCGCGGGCTCGATCAGGGGTGACGAAGATTGGCCGGTACTGGCTCCAGGGTTTGGCTTCGGCCGGGCGGCTGATGGCGTCGACGATATTCTGGCGATATTCCGCGCCCTGCATCAGTTGCCGCAGCCAACTTCGATCGAACCCGTGTTTAGCCGACATCTCCAGGACAAAGGCCTCTTTATCCGCATCGAAACCGGCTGGTTTGGTGGCGATCGCTGTGCAGGCATAGAGCAGGCCTGCGGCGAGCCATACCAGGGTTGACCGGCTCAGCACGTTAGATCTCATCGATTTCTCACTCCTCATGTTGGCAATAGCTTTCGGTGGGTATGAATGGACATCAGGATACCGAAACCGGCCATGATGGTCACCAGCGAGGTGCCGCCGAAGCTGATCAGCGGCAGTGGTACTCCTACCACAGGCAGGATGCCGATCACCATACCGACATTCACAAACAGATAGAAGAAGAACACCAGCGTCAGTGAGCCCGCCAGCAGGCGGCCATAGGTGTCCTGGGCGCGGGCGGCGATATACAGCCCGCGTAAGATGATGAAGAGGTAGATGCTCAACAGCAGCAGGATGCCGGTGAAACCGAACTCTTCTGATAGCACGGCGAAAATGAAATCAGTGGTCCGTTCGGGCAGAAACTCGAGATGGGATTGGGTGCCATTCAACCAGCCCTTGCCGTAGAGTCCACCCGAACCGACGGCGATCTTAGACTGGATGATATGATAACCGGTGCCTAAGGGGTCTCGCTCGGGGTCAAGCAAGGTGAGTACCCGATCGCGTTGATAGTCGCGCATGCCCCATTGCCAGACGATCCAACCGGTGGGAATGGCGGTCAGGATCATGCCGCCAATGAAACGCCAGCTCAGACCAGCGAGAAACAGCACGAAGATACCGGCGCTTGCCACCAGCAGGGATGTCCCAAGGTCCGGTTGCCTGGCGATCAGCAGGACTGGCACAATGATCATCAGTCCGGCTCCGGCCAGGCGTTTCCAATGAGGCGGAAGGGTTTTTTCAGCCACAAACCAGGCGATCATCATCGGCACCGCCAGTTTGGTGATTTCCGAAGGCTGAAAACGGAACAGACCCAGGTCCAGCCAGCGCTGGGCCCCTTTGCCTACCTGTCCGACCAGTAGTACGGCCAGCAGCAGCAGTACGCCGGCCCCAAACAGCCAGGGCGACCAGCGACGAAGACTGGCCGGTGGGATCTGCGCCATCACAAACATTGCGACAAAGGCCGCGCCCAGACGGATCAGTTGGCCCCGTATCTGCGCCATATCCTGGCCGCTGGCGCTATAGAGTACCACCAGGCCGAATCCACAGAGCAGGATCAGCCCGGTCAGCAGTGGCAGATCCAGGTGCAGGTCGGCGAGCAGACCCTCGGCCCGGGTGGGGTTGGATTCGCGCAGTCCGCTTGGTTGATATACTCGGCTCACGGGGTCTGTTTCAACAGGTAGTGATCCATGATCACGCGGGCAATGGGGGCAGCCACGGAACCGCCATGGCCGCCATTCTCTACGATCACCGCCACTGCGATCATCGGTTCCTCCACCGGGGCAAAGGCAATGAAGAGGGCGTGATCGCGCATCTTCTCAGGCACTTCATCCTCTTCGTACTTTTCATCCTGCTTTACTGTGAAGACCTGGGCGGTACCGGTCTTTCCGGCGATTCGATACTGCTCGCTTCTGATCCGCTTGGCAGTGCCTCGGGGATTCTCGATAACCTGAGTCATAGCTTCTACCACATCATCCCAGTGCCCGGGACTGGTCTGTGGTAGCAGCAATGTATTCGCCGGCTCAAGGTCGCCAGCCGGATCCTCTTCACTCGTCTCGATGCGTTCTACCACCCGCGGCGTGATCCGTTTCCCTCTGGCCGCGAGGGTTGCCGTGGCATGGGCCAATTGCAGGGGGGTGCTGAGGAAATAGCCCTGACCTATGCCCGTGATCAGCGTTTCTCCCGGATACCAGGAAGCGTTGCGATTGCGTTTTTTCCACTCTCGAGAGGGCAGCAGTCCGGGTCGCTCACCGGTGATGTCGACGCCGGTTTTCTGACCGAAACCGAAGTGGCTGAGAAAGCCGTGCAGGCGGTCGATACCCAGTTGATGGGCCAGATCGTAGAAGTAGACATCGCAGGACTGAATGATCGCATCAGGCAGGTCCATAGCGCCATGTCCGCCCCGTTTCCAGTCCCGGTATCGATGGGAGTGGCCGGGCAGTCGGTAGAAGCCGGGGCAGTAGTTTTTGTGGGTGATATCGATAACGCCGGTCTCCAGGCCGGCCAGGCCGATAAAGGGTTTAACCGTCGAGCCAGGCGGATACTGGCCTTTAAGGGCGCGGTTGAACAGCGGTTTGTCTTCAGAGCCCTGCAGTGCGCGGTAGATAGCAGGGGCGATGCCCTCCACGAACAGATTGGGATCGAACCCTGGTTTGCTGACCAGGGCAAGTATCTGACCGGTCTGAGGATCGATCGCCACGGCTGCCCCGTTGTGATCGCCAAAGGCATCCATAGCCACTTGCTGCAGTGCGGCATCGAGGGAAAGATGGATGCTCTTGCCCGGCAGGGGAGACTGGCTTTGCAGGACACGAATAACCCTGCCAAGGGCATTGACCTCCACTTGCTGTGATCCGACCTGACCGTGAAGCAACCTTTCGTAGGTTTTTTCCACTCCGGTCTTTCCGATGTGGCTGCTCCCTGCATAGGCGGAGTTGTCGATCACTTGCAGTTCCTGCTGGTTGATTCTCCCCACATAGCCCAGAACGTGGGCGGTCTTCTCTCCTAACGGATAGTCTCGCAGTAGTTTTGCCTTGATCTCCGCCCCGGGGAAACGGTGGCGATTGACCGAAAAACGCGCCACCTCCTGTTCATCCAGGCGCATCCGAATCGGGATGCTGTCGAAACGCCGCCGCTGTTTGCGCAGCAGTTCGAAACGCTCAAGATCGCTGTCAGCGATGGCCACGATCTGTCCCAGTTGCTGTAGAGTCCATTCCATATCAACCACCCGTTCCGGTGTGATCTCGAGGCTATGGGTGGGGAGGTTTTGCGCCAGAATGACGCCGTTGCGGTCGTATATCAGTCCTCGCGTGGGGGGCAGGGGCACGATCTTGACCCGATTATCCTGAGACAGGGTGGTGAAGTGACTGTGATCGCGTATCTGCAGGTCTGTCAATCGCAGTACCAGCACCAACAGCAATAGAAATACCCCGGCAGCCGCAGTCAAGGCGCGGTAGCGAAACAGGCGACTCTCGAATAGATAATCTTTTAACGTGATCTGAGGCATGGAAGCGCAGTCACTCGCCGTTAAAAAACAGGTAGAGGGTTAATCGCATATCGAGTTGGTAGTCTATAAGCTGCCGATTCGAACTGGCTATGGGTTGTGGTTGAAAGTTGTTCTGTTACGACCTTTTATCGTAAGGATCGTAGCTGATAACTCAGATGCTAAAGGATTATCCGTCAATTGCTAACTGACCTGAAATCTTCGGCGCAGATCGCGCAGGATAATAAATAGCCAGGGCCAGAGCAGCATACCGACCAGGGGTGGAGCCCAGAACAGCAATGGCGGGGCAGGCTGTCCTACTGCCCCCATCACCCAGAGTTGCAGCAGTTTTTCGATCAGCAGCAGAACCAGGACTGTCAGTGATTGCTGCCAAAGCGGGAACAACCTGAGCCGCTGATGCATTTTGAGGGTAATGAATGCGATCAGGGATAGGGCCAGCGCATGCTGTCCAAGCAGAGTCCCGGTGATCACATCGACAATGATTCCAGTCAGCCAGCCAATACCCACCCCTACCCGCTGCGGGGTGGCCATGGTCCAGTAAATCAGTACCAGCGTGTACCACTGAGGGCGGTAGATGCGGACCCACTCGGGGAGGGGTAGCACCGTAAGCAGCAGAGACAGCAGAATGCTGAGCGCGATGATCAGGCCCCCGCGGCGAGGCGACAGGGTCACGGTTGTTGCTCCTGGGTAGGCTCCGGGTGCGGCTCAGTGGTTTCCGCCCCGGCGCTCGGCGTGAGATTTTCCAGGGTCTCCAGCGGTTGCAGGGTCCAGACCAGCATGGCCTCGCGGGTACGCTCCAAGTGCGCCATCGGCCTCGCGTCTACCCTGGCAAAGGGCTGGCCCGGCTCCCTGGAGACGGAAATGACCTCCGCCACCGGGTAGCCGGGAGGAAAACGGCCTCCCAGACCAGAGGTTACCAGCAGATCGCCTTCCTCTATGTCCGCGTTGTTCGGCAGGTGGGGGAGTTCCAGTTCGTTTATTCGTCCGGTGCCTACCGCCAGGGTGCGCAGACCGTTCCGGTTCACCTGTACCGGTAAGGCATGGCGGGCATCGGAGATCAGCAGAACGGTGGCCGTAAAGCGGTTGATATGTGTGACCTGCCCCATTACTGCGTTGGCATCCAGCACAGGTTGCCCTTCATAGACCCCGGAACTGCTGCCTTTGTTGATGACCACCTGTTGGCGATAGGGGTCCAGGTCCACCGCGATCAACTCCGCGATCAGGATTCGGTCGCCGATTTTGAAAGAGGAGTCCAGCAGGTCCCGCAGGCGCATGTTTTCCGCTTCCAGTGCAGCCAGTTTCTGTTGTTCGACCTGGAGCAGCAGGTTTTCTTTTTTAAGTTGCTGATTCTCTTCCTGCAATCGGCTGCGGCTGGCCAGGGTTTCGGATAGCCAGAGGCTCGCAGACTGCGGCAGATCGACTATGAAGTGCAGCGGATAGAGCACCACCGAGAGCACTGACCGAACGGATTCCAGATGGTGCAGGCGTTGGTCGGTCACCATCAGGGCGAGCGAAACGACCACCGCCACGACTGCGCGGGTGGTAATCGACGGACCCTGTGTGAAGATCAGTTTGATCGCTGCTCAGCCTCTGCCGAACCGCTAAGACCCACCGGTTTAATCGAGTGCAAACAGCAGTTCGCCGCCGCGCTCGTCCAGCATCTCCAGGGCCCGCCCGCCCCCTCTTGCCACACAGGTAAGGGGATCTTCTGCAATCAGTACCGGCAGTCCTGTCTCCTCTTCCAGCAGCCGGTCGATGTCACGCAGCAGGGCCCCTCCTCCGGTGAGTACGATCCCGCGCTCCGCCACATCAGCGCCCAGCTCCGGCGGTGTCTGTTCCAAGGCGGCCTTGACGGCGCCGACGATACCGGAGAGCGGTTCCTGCAGTGATTCCAGGATCTCATTGCTGTTGAGGGTGAAGCTGCGAGGAATCCCCTCCGCCAGGTTCCGGCCTTTGACCTCGATCTCTTTGACCTCATTACCGGGGAAGGCAGAGCCAATCTCTTTTTTTACTCTCTCTGCCGTCGCTTCGCCGATCAGGGTGCCATAGTTGCGCCGCACGTAATTGATAATGGCGTCATCGAAGCGGTCGCCGCCGACTCGAACCGAGTTGGCATAAACGATGCCGTTGAGAGAGATGATGGCCACCTCCGACGTACCACCCCCGATGTCCAGCACCATAGAGCCCCGCGCCTCGTCCACCGGAAGGCCGGCACCAATAGCGGCGGACATGGGCTCTTCGATCAGGTAAACCTCCCGCGCCCCGGCACCGGCGGCGGATTCCTTGATGGCGCGCCGTTCGACCTGGGTCGAACCGCAGGGGACACAGACCAGCACCCGGGGGCTGGGCCGGATAATCCTGGTTTCGTGTACCTTATGGATAAAATGCTGGAGCATTTTTTCGGTGACGGTGAAATCCGCGATCACCCCGTCTTTCATAGGACGGATAGCGGTGATGTTATTCGGTGTTCGACCCAGCATCTGTTTAGCTTCTTCGCCAACTGCTGCAACCGACTTGCCGCCCCCAGGCCCTCGGTCCTGGCGGATGGCGACCACCGAGGGTTCGTCAAGTACGATTCCCTGACCTCGGGCGTAGATGAGGGTATTGGCAGTGCCCAGGTCGATGGAAAGGTCGTTGGAGAAGAGTCCGCGTATCCGTCTGAACAACATGGCGAAATTGGTTTCCCGTGAGGTGCTTTGATTGATTGTGACCGGACCGGAAACAGGGTCCACCCCGCTTCCGGTCCGGCGGAAAGAGTGTAATCTAGCAACCTCCGGGGGTTTTGGGCAAGGAACTGTGCCAGAAAACCTTATTTAGCAGGTTTCCGGTGAGGCGGTTTCCACTGCCCTCACTGCCTTAAATATGGTAATTTTCCCTTTTTAGTCATTTACTCAGCTTGAGGGGAATATGTCGCTGGAAAAATCCGACGTGGAGAAGATTGCCCATCTCGCCCGTCTGGCGGTGAGTGAGGAAGAGCTGGACTCCGTGGCCGGCGATCTTAGCAACATACTCCAACTGGTCGAGCGTATGAATGCCGTGGATACAAGCGGGGTAACGCCCATGGCTCACCCGCTGCACATGGTCCAGCGGTTGCGCGAGGATGTAGTGACCGAAGTTGATCAGCGTGACTATTTTCAGTCCATCGCCCCTGCGGTCGAGCAAGGGCTGTATCTGGTCCCAAAGGTCATCGAGTGAACTCGCACCCTACCCTGTCGATCACGGTCTTTCTGGAATGGGTTGATCTCAATGCATAATTTGTCGATTGTTGAACTGTCAGCGGGACTCCACAGCGGTGAGTTCTCCAGTATCGAGCTGACCCGCCTCTTTCTGGAGCGAATTGGTCGCTACGATGAGAGACTCAACAGCTTTATCACGGTGACAGAGGCATCGGCGTTGGGCGAGGCGGAGGCGGCCGATCAGCGCATCCGCGCCGGCGAAGCAGGACCCCTGACAGGTATCCCCATTGCACATAAGGATATCTTCTGCACCAGCGGAATCCGCACCAGCTGTGGCTCCAGGATGCTGAACAACTTCATTGCGCCCTACCATGCGACGGTTGTGTCACGCCTGAAGGCTGCGGGCGCCGTGATGCTTGGCAAGACCAACATGGACGAATTCGCGATGGGTTCTTCCAACGAGACCAGCTTTTATGGTCCAGCGCACAATCCCTGGGATGAGGGTCTGGTTCCCGGCGGTTCCTCCGGAGGTTCTGCGGCGGCGGTGGCGGCCCGGATCTGCGCAGCGGCCACGGGAACCGATACCGGTGGCTCCATCCGTCAGCCGGCAGCGCTGTGCGGTCTCACCGGGCTGAAGCCCACCTATGGCCGGGTCTCCCGCTACGGCATGATCGCCTTTGCCTCTTCTCTGGATCAGGCTGGATCCTTGACGCGCAGTGCCCAGGATGCCGCCACCATGCTGCAGGTGATGGCCGGGTTTGATCCGCGGGATTCGACCAGCGCGGATGAGCCCGTACCGGATTATACGGCTGCCCTCGGCCAAGATCTGCGAGGCCTTAAGATCGGTTTGCCCAAAGAGTATTTCGGTGAAGGCCTGGATCGGGAGGTAGGGCAGTCGGTCGCCTCGGCCATTGAGGAATACCGGAAGCTGGGTGCTGAGACGGTGGAGATCAGTCTCCCCAATACAGAACTGGCGGTGCCCACCTATTATGTCGTGGCACCGGCGGAATGTTCTTCCAACCTGGCCCGTTTTGACGGCGTCCGTTTCGGTTACCGCTGTGAAGATCCAAAGGATCTGGAAGATCTGTACAAACGTTCCCGGGGGGAGGGATTTGGTGCGGAGGTGAAGCGTCGGATCCTGATTGGGACCTACGCCCTGTCGGCCGGCTACTACGATGCCTATTATTTGAAGGCACAGCAGATACGGCAACTGATTTCGGATGATTTCAACAAGGCCTTTGCTCAGGTGGATGTCATCATGGGGCCGACTTCGCCCACCACCGCCTTCGCGCTCGGTGAAAAAGCGGACGACCCGGTGACCATGTATTTGTCTGATATCTACACCATCGCGGTGAATCTGGCGGGGCTGCCAGCTATGTCAATTCCGGTAGCCCCGGTGGCGGGCAGGCCGGTAGGGCTGCAGATCATCGGCAATTATTTTCAGGAGGGGCGTTTGTTGAGCGTGGCTCATCAGCTTCAGCAGGTGACCGACTGGCACCGAGCCGCGCCGGATGGCTTCAAGGCCTAGCGGTTGAAGATTGAGCATGTTAGAGCGGCAAATTCACCTCAGCCCTGGTTAGCGGGGCCCTAAAATTCGGAAACAGACAGTAATGCAATGGGAAACAGTAATCGGGCTTGAGATTCACGCGCAGCTGGCGACCAAGTCCAAGATCTTTTCCGGTGCCTCAACCGCCTTTGGTGCGGCACCCAACAGCCAGGCCTGCGTCATCGACCTGGGCATGCCTGGTGTGCTGCCGGTGCTGAATCGGGAGGTCGTTACCATGGCGGTCAAATTCAGTGCCGCCATTGACGCAGAACTCAGCCCTCGCTCGGTATTCGCCCGCAAGAACTACTTTTACCCGGATCTGCCCAAGGGTTATCAGATCAGCCAGTACGAACTGCCGATTGTCGGGCGTGGTCATGTGGAGATTCTGTTGGAGGAAGGCGAAACCCGGGCCATTGGGGTGACCCGTGCCCATCTGGAAGAGGATGCCGGTAAATCCCTGCATGAAGATTTTCACGGTCTGTCGGGAATCGATCTCAACCGGGCCGGTACACCGCTGTTGGAGATAGTTTCCGAACCGGACCTGCGTTCCGCCAAGGAGGCGGTGGCCTATACCCGGAAGATCCGCCAGATCCTGCAGTATTTGGGGATCTGCGACGGTAATATGCAGGAGGGTTCACTTCGGGTGGACGCCAATGTCTCAGTCCGGCCCCGGGGAGAGCAGGCATTTGGCACCCGTGCTGAACTTAAGAACCTCAACTCTTTTCGATTTCTTGAGAAAGCGATCAACTTCGAGGTAGAGCGTCAGATCGATCTCTTGGAAGCGGGCGGCGAGGTGGTTCAGGAGACCCGACTGTACGACCCGGACCGGGACGAGACCCGTTCCATGCGCTCCAAGGAGGAGGCCAACGACTATCGCTATTTTCCCGATCCGGATCTGCTGCCGGTGGAGCTCGATGATGACTTTATCGCGGCTGTGAAGGCGGATTTGCCCGAGCTGCCAGATACCAGGCGGTCGCGCTTCACAGCGCAGTATGGATTGAACGAATATGATGCCGAGCTGCTGACCGCCAGCAGAGCGCAGGCAGATTATTTCGAGGCGGTAGCGACCGAGGCAGGTGACGCCAAGCTGGCAGCCAACTGGGTGATGGGGGATCTGTCTGCCGCCCTGAATCGGGAAACCAGAGATATCAGCCGGTCGCCCATCACCGCGTCGATGCTGGCTGCTCTGCTACACCGGATTCTGGACCGGACGATCTCCGGCAAGATCGCCAAGCAGGTGTTCGAGGCGATG
>Ga0316189_10007870_pt1 | contig 10046 bp, 8 predicted proteins | sample LowCovwburrow_MG_FD_204930 | JGI IMG/M metagenome (GOLD analysis project Ga0316189, IMG submission 204930) | Coastal sediment microbial communities from Maine, United States - Lowes Cove worm burrow | ecosystem: Environmental > Aquatic > Marine > Coastal > Sediment | place: USA: Maine... | reverse complement strand
GCCGAAACTAATAAAGTTGGGGTGCTATGAGCCTGCAATACCCTTAAATAATTGGGCCATAATTCATATTTGACGAATATCGCCAGTTCTGGCCGGGTAATGGCAATGAATTTTTTAGCGTTTGCAAAGGTGTCGATGGGGAGATAAACGACAACATCCGCGGCCTTTGTATTCTTTTTGACCTCATAACCTGAAGGGGAAAAAAAAGTGATCAATATCTTATGGGATGGATAATGGACCTTAAGTTTTTCTATAACAGGTAAGCCCTGTTCAAATTCACCCAAGGAGGCAGCATGCATCCAAATGACCCGATCTTTTTTTGAAATAGCCCCCTCCAAAATGCCAAAAGATGCTTTTCTACCCTGAACGAAAAGCTTGATCTTTGGATAAAAATGTGCTACCAATTTTAACAGAAACCAGCTGGTGTGCGCAATAAGATTATAGATAGGATACACTTGATAATCGTTTGTGGCTAAAATACGGTTCTTTCAAGAATAGTTCCTTATTTTTGCAATGATACTATTCTAATTCTTGCAGATGCGTAAAATACAAATGGTAGACCTGAACGGTCAATACCAATCCATCAAAGAACAAATAAATACATCTATTTCAAATATCCTAGATACGTCAGCCTTCATTAATGGTCCGGAAGTACATGCCTTTCAAAAGGAACTTGAGGATTATTTGGGGATCAAACATGTGATTCCATGTGCCAATGGTACCGATGCCCTACAGATAGCAATGATGGGTTTGGGATTGCAACCTGGTGATGAGGTAATAACGGCAGATTTTACCTTTGCCGCCACCGTTGAGGTTATTGCACTTCTGCAATTGACGCCGGTTTTGGTAGATGTTGAAAAAGACAGCTTCAATATAGACATTTCCGCCATTGAAAATGCCATTACACCAAGGACAAAGGCTATCGTCCCCGTTCATTTATTTGGACTTTGTGCGAATATGGATGCCATTATGGAATTGGCGGAAAAACACGGCCTGTACGTAATTGAGGATAATGCACAAGCGATTGGGGCCACCTATACATCCAAGGATGGCAATAAGAAAAAGGCAGGTACCATAGGCCATGTTTCTTCTACCTCTTTTTTTCCCTCTAAGAACTTAGGTTGTTATGGCGATGGGGGAGCCATTTTTACCGATGACGATGATTTGGCACATACGATTAGAGGTATTGTCAATCATGGGATGTACGAACGTTATCACCATGATGTGGTGGGCGTTAATTCGAGATTGGATTCTATACAGGCAGCAGTGTTAAGGGCAAAATTACCAAAGTTGGATGCCTATTGTGATGCTCGACGTGCTGCTGCACAAAAATATAGCAAGGCCCTTGAAGGTCAGCCCAATATTGTTGTCCCAGTGATAAATGGGGCCTACAAAGATAGCTGCGTGACCGGGGATTGCCATGTTTTTCACCAATACACTTTGCGTATCACCAATGGTAAGCGAGATGCCTTGGTTGAATATCTTAACGAAAAACAAATCCCTTGTGGGGTATATTACCCAATACCGCTACATCTTCAAAAGGCATACTTGGATGAACGCTATGTGGAGGCCGATTTTACAATAACAAATCAATTGGTGACCGAGGTGATATCATTGCCCATGCATACTGAATTGGATGATGAGCAAATTGCTTTTATAACGGAGCATATAATAAGATTTATTAATGGATAATACCGACAATACGTAACAGAATATATGAGAATATTAGTAACTGGCGGACTTGGTTTTATAGGGTCGCATACCGTGGTTGAATTGCAGAATGAAGGTTTTGAAGTAGTGATAATCGATGATTGTTCCAATTCCTCGGAAGAGGTGTTGGAAGGTATTACCGCAATTACCGGGAAGACCCCTATATTTGAGAGATTGGACCTGAAGGAGAAAGCGGCGGTTGAGGAATTTTTTAAAAAATATGAGGATATTGAAGGGGTGATACATTTTGCTGCCTCTAAGGCTGTGGGTGAGAGTGTTGATCTTCCCTTATTGTATTATGAAAACAATATTGGCACCTTGGTTTATCTATTGAAGCAACTTTCTAGCAAGTCGAGATCCAGCTTTATATTCAGTTCAAGTTGCACGGTCTACGGGCAAGCGGATAAAATGCCCATTACAGAGGATGCACCGGTCAAAGCAGCCGAATCTCCCTATGGGAATACAAAGCAAATAGGAGAGGAGATCATTCGTGACACCTGTAAGGTTACCCCAGGTTTAAATGCCATTGCACTCCGGTATTTTAATCCAATGGGAGCGCATCCTAGTGTAGAGATAGGCGAGTTGCCCATAGGAGTGCCACAGAACCTTATACCCTTTATTACCCAAACGGGTGCTGGCCTTCGTGAGCAATTGTCGGTTTTCGGGGATGATTACCCTACAACGGATGGAACCTGTGTTAGGGATTATATCTATGTGGTTGACTTGGCAAAGGCGCATGTGGTGGCCTTACAACGTTTAATCGCAGGAAATAATAAAACGAATTATGAGGTGTTCAATGTGGGAACGGGTAAAGGAAGTACCGTACTGGAAGTAATCCAAAGCTTTGAGAAGGTTTCCGGTAAAAAACTCAACTATAAAATTGTTGATCGCAGACCTGGGGATATTACTTCGGCCTATGCCGATACCACTCTGGCCAATAATGAATTAGGATGGAAAGCAAGGTATTCATTGGATGAGGCCATGAAATCCGCCTGGGATTGGGAACAAAAGATCAGAAGCTGAAAAGCATAAAAAGAATAGTGGGATAAGGGGATTTATATGTATATTTCCCCTTATTACTTTAAAAATACCACCCTATGAAAAAACCAATACTTTTAGTTCTACTATTCACAATTTTTTCCGTAGCCGCCCAGGACACATACTTGCAATGCGGTAAAATTATAGATGTTGCAACGGCTAAGACCATTTCCAATAAGACCATAGTTGTATCCGGCAACCAGATCAAGGATATTTTAAACGGATTTGTGGACGGAGGTGAAAATAATCAAACGATCGATCTTAAGGGTAAGACAATAATGCCAGGGTTCATAGACTTGCATGTGCATATCGAAAGTGAATCTGGACCCCAGACCTACATCAATAAGTTTACCAAAAATGAGGCCGATATTGCATTACAATCCACCGTTTATGCAAAAAGAACCTTGATGGCCGGATTCACTACAGTACGGGATCTAGGGGGTACAGGAGTTAATATTGCGCTAAGAAATGCTATAAATAAGGGCTTGGTAGTTGGACCCCGCATCTTTACCGCTGGGAAAGGGATTGCTACCACGGGAGGCCATGCCGATCCTACGAATGGATCAAAAAGTGCACTAATGGGAGATCCAGGACCTAAGGAAGGGGTTGTAAATTCTGCGGAAGATGGAAAAAAAGCGGTGCGACAGCGCTATAAGAACGGGGCCGATGTAATAAAGATAACTGCGACGGGAGGTGTATTGAGCGTAGCAAAAAATGGCAAGAATCCACAATTTACAATTGAAGAAATAAAGGCGATAACCGAGACCGCAAAGGATTATGGAATGTTGACGGCCGCCCATGCACATGGTGATGAAGGGATGCAACGTGCAATCAAAGGAGGGATAAAAACCATTGAACATGGAAGCTATATGAGTGATGCTACCATGGAAATGATGAAGCAGCATAATACCTTTCTGGTACCGACCATAACCGCTGGAAAACAAGTAGAGGAAAAGGCAAAAATAAAAGGCTTTTTCCCTGAAGTGGTGGCAAAAAAAGCAGCAGAAATAGGTCCGTTGATCCAGGATATGTTCAAAAGAGCGTACAAAAAAGGGGTGCCCATTGCCTTTGGGACAGACGCTGGCGTGTTCCCACATGGCCTTAATGCCAAGGAATTCGGGTATATGGCAGAAGTGGGTATGCCTGTGATGGAAGCCTTGAAGTCCGCTACAATGACGAATGCATCCTTATTGGGCATTGGAAATGAACTAGGGCAATTAAAAAAAGGTTTTATTGCGGATATCGTGGCTGTTGAAGAGGATCCCAAAAAGAATGTAGCAACGCTTGAGAAAGTTGTTTTTGTGATGAAAGAGGGGGTAGTTTATAAAAATGAATAAACCAAAATTAGATCTGAAACGTAAGTAGACGTATGAAGATGGATTTCCCCCATAGTACCGCCCTACTTGAAAACGCAAAGTCAAATCAACTTTATCGCAAGTTGGTAGATCAATTGAAAAAAGATTTTACTTTGGCTAATGTACCCTTTGAATTGGCCGAGGAGGTTACTACGGAGGAATTACGGAATAGCCTCCATGAAAAGCTATATTACCTGATCTTAGAAAAGTTTAACGAATATCTGAACCTCCTGTATATCGTGGATGTTCCGGAAAAAGCATTCAAACAAATTCAAGTAACCGATGTGGTCGATGTTGCCGAACAGGTTTCTTTTTTAGTGTTGAAACGCGAGTTGCAGAAAGTTTGGTTAAAAGAACAATATTCTTAAAAATAAATGCGCACAAACGGCATTAAGGCGTTGGCATAAATACTCTTGTCGTTATCATAAAGAATGTCATATCGCAGACCAAAGGTTATATTTTGGTTGCGGTAACCAATACCAAGGAAAAGGGCAGGGGACCAATAGTTATCCTCAATAGTGGCCCCGACCAATGCCAATGTCCTATTAATGTGTAATTGCTCAAGCTCTACGGACAACTGTAGAAAAGGAACAGGGTCAAAAAGCGATAAAATACTTCCTCCATAGGCCAAGAGTTTATCCTCATTGTATTTCGCATAATTGAAATTCAGACTGGCGCCTGTTGCGAATTGATCATTGAACCTATAAATGGCACTGGGTGAAATAGAGCCATTGAAGCCGCCATTGGTAAAACCAAGGCCAATACCACCCCCAAAATATACATGGCTCCAAAAATCATTGTTCATACGTGAACTTTGACCCATAACAGTGAATCCGATGAAAAGAAAAACCAACTTTAAAACTGACTTCATAATTTCTGAATTATAAATAGATAGGGTTATTCCTAATTTTGTTATTATTCTTAATCAAGATACGCCTAGATATAGGAAATATTGTATTTTTGATCAAATTTTGTTAATGGAACCTTATTTTGATCAATGGCTTCAAGCCTTGGTGCAAATGGGTAAATTAGATTGATTCCGCCTTAGGGCGGTATTTGTTTATTATGAAAAGATAGAGCAATCGTACATGGATAAATATTCCTTTTTGAACACTGCGCATACGTCTTTCTTCGCAGAGTTATACGACAAATATTTAACGAACCCCGATAGTGTTGAGCCAAGCTGGCGCGCTTTTTTCCAAGGCTTCGATTTTGGGGTCGAAAGTTCGTTGGATGAACTTGAACTTCCTTCCCAGAATGGTTCGACAGACAAAAAGTTGAGCGTTGATGGTGAGTTGCCAGGTGTCCTACAGAAAGAATTTCAGGTAATTAGATTGATCAACGGCTATAGAAGTCGTGGACATTTGTTTACCAGAACGAATCCAGTTCGGGATAGAAGAAAATATGTGCCCACCTTGGACATAGAGAATTTTGGCCTGTCTGCAAGCGACTTGGATACGGTGTTTTCTGCCGGCGAGATCATCGGGATCGGACCCAAACCCCTACGCACGATTGTTGAGCATTTACAACGTATCTATTGTGATGCGATCGGGGTAGAATATATGTACATACGTAAGCCGGAGTTGGTAGAATGGATCCAGAATAGGTTGAATATAAATGACAACCATCCTAAGATTGGAAATGACCGTAAAAAACACATCCTTAAAAAATTAAACCAGGCCGTATCCTTTGAAAGTTTCCTCCATACGAAATATGTAGGGCAAAAACGATTTTCATTGGAAGGAAACGAGTCTTTGATTCCAGCCCTTGACACCATTGTTGAAAGAGCTGCCGAATTGGGGGTTGAACAGTTTGTGATGGGGATGGCCCATAGAGGTCGTCTCAATGTACTTACCAATATATTCGGGAAATCCGCCAAAGCGATTTTCAGTGAGTTTGATGGAAAGGATTATGAGCAAGAGATTTTTGATGGGGATGTGAAATACCATTTGGGATGGACCTCCGATCGAAAAGCTGATAATGGCAATAAAATTAAAATGAACATTGCACCGAATCCATCACATTTAGAGACGGTAGGTGCCGTGGTTGAAGGAATAACCAGGGCAAAGCAAGATGCCCATTATCCAGAGGATTTCTCAAAGGTACTACCCATTGTTGTACACGGTGATGCCGCAATAGCCGGGCAAGGAATAGCCTATGAACTGGTTCAGATGGCAGGCTTGGACGGGTACAAGACCAATGGTACCATTCATATGGTCGTAAATAATCAGATTGGGTTTACCACCAATTATTTGGATGCTAGGACATCGACGTATTGTACCGATGTAGGCAAGGTTACCCTAAGCCCCGTATTTCATGTAAATGCCGACGATGTGGAAGCCGTATGCCATGCTGCTTTATTTGCATTGGAATATAGAATGCGATTTAATTCTGATGTATTTATTGATTTATTGGGGTATCGTAAATATGGACATAATGAAGGTGATGAACCCCGATTTACGCAGCCAAAATTGTATAAGGCCATTGCAAAGCACAAAAACCCTCGCGATATATACGCAGAGCAATTAATTACCGAAGGTGTTATTGAAGAAGGTTTTGTCAAACAATTGGAAATAGAGTATAAAGCAACACTTGAAGAGGAACTGGAGGATTCCAGAAAAGAGGACAAAACCATTATCACCCCATTCATGGCCGATGAATGGAGCGGATTTAGGGCAGTGCGGGAGTGGGCAATGTTAGATCCCGTAGATACCAGCTTTAATAAGGATAAATTGACTCAGGTCGCAAAAGTGTTGACGGAGTTGCCAGCTGATAAAAAGTTCTTGAGAAAGGTCGTTAAATTGGTCAACGACCGAAAGAATATGTATTTCGAAAGTGACAAGTTGGACTGGGCCATGGGAGAATTATTGGCGTACGGAACCTTGCTTCAGGAAGGTTTTGGTGTGCGAATGTCCGGGCAGGATGTAGAACGGGGAACATTCTCACATCGACATGCGGTGATGAAAGTAGAAGAGAGCGAAGAGGAAGTTATGCTCCTCAACCATTTATCCAAAGAGCAAGGTAAGTTCGAAATATATAATTCCCTATTATCCGAATACGGCGTTCTTGGGTTTGACTATGGATATGCCATGGCAAGTCCGAATACCTTGACGATTTGGGAAGCACAGTTCGGCGATTTTAGCAATGGTGCCCAAATCATGATCGATCAGTATATATCGGCTGCCGAGGACAAGTGGAAATTACAGAACGGATTGGTCATGTTATTGCCCCATGGCTACGAGGGGCAGGGAGCTGAACATTCCTCAGCTCGTATGGAACGTTATCTGCAGCTCTGTGCAAGGGATAATATGTACATTGCCGATGTAACGACACCCGCTCAAATGTTTCATGTACTTCGTCGACAAATGAAGGCTACCTTTAGAAAACCTTTGATCATATTCACCCCAAAAAGCCTATTGCGCCACCCACGGGCTGTTTCCACAGTTGACGAATTTGCCTCGGGGAGTTTTCAAGAAGTTATCGATGATGCAACGGCAACCGTTGAAAAAAGCAAAACGGTAGTATTCTGTACCGGGAAGTTCTATTATGATCTTTTAGACAAAAAAGAGAAAGATGGTAGAGCGGATGTTGCTTTGGTGAGGGTCGAACAATTATTTCCATTACCCTCCAAACAAATGAAAGAAATCATTGCCAAATATAAAAATGCCGACGATTGGGTTTGGGCACAGGAAGAACCCAGGAATATGGGGGCATGGAGCCATATGATGATGCATTTTAAAGATTCAAATAAGTTTAGGGTGGCCTCTAGGAGATTTTATGCTTCCCCGGCTGCAGGTAGTGCCTTACGTTCAAAGAACCGTCATCAACAAGTAATTGATTACGTTTTTGATAAGGGTAAGGACAATATGACAAGACCAAAAAAGAAGAAATAGAACATCAAATAACAATAGAATGATTTTAGAAATGAAAGTCCCATCACCGGGAGAATCAATTACGGAGGTTGAAATTGCAGAGTGGCTGGTTGAGGATGGTGATTATGTTGAAAAAGACCAGGCAATAGCCGAAGTTGATTCAGATAAGGCAACCTTGGAACTCCCTGCAGAGGAAAGTGGAATCATTACCCTTAAGGCCGATGTTGGTGATGCCGTTGAAGTAGGCGCGGTTGTCTGCTTGATTGATACAGAGGCAAAAAAACCGGAAGGAACAACGGGCAAACCTGAAAAGACAGCGGAACAAAAAGTAGCACCTGTTCAAAAAGAAACTCCCAAGGAAGTCCAGCCTACGGCAACCTATGCGACAGGTAGTGCCTCACCCGCCGCCAAAAAAATATTGTCCGAAAAAGGAATCGATCCTAGTACGATCAAGGGAAGTGGTAAGGATGGTAGGGTCACAAAGGACGATGCCGTAAAGGCCACACCATCAATGGGTAGTCCCTCTACCGGAGGGAATAGAGGAGAAACGAGGTCAAAACTTTCCATGTTACGTAGAAAAGTGGCAGAGCGTTTGGTAGCGGCTAAAAATGAAACCGCTATGCTAACGACCTTTAATGAGGTTGATATGTCACCCATATTTGCCCTGCGAAAAGAATATAAAGAGGTCTTTAAGGATAAACATGGCGTAGGCTTAGGGTTTATGTCGTTTTTCACCAAAGCCGTTGTACGGGCCTTGGAACTATTTCCAGCCGTAAATTCCATGATCGATGGGAAAGAGATGATCTCCTATGACTTCTGTGATATCAGTATTGCGGTATCTGGACCAAAAGGGCTTATGGTACCTGTAATCAGAAATGCTGAAAACCTTACGTTTAGAGGTGTGGAGGCCGAAGTGAAACGCTTGGCGATCCGTGCAAGGGAAGGTGAGATAACTGTGGATGAAATGACCGGTGGTACCTTTACAATTACCAATGGGGGAGTGTTTGGTTCCATGCTGTCCACCCCGATCATTAACCCGCCCCAAAGCGCCATCTTGGGAATGCATAATATTGTGGAAAGACCTGTGGTCAAAGATGGTGCAGTTGCCATAGCACCAATTATGTACGTGGCCCTTTCGTATGACCACCGGGTAATTGATGGTAAGGAATCGGTAGGGTTCTTGGTAGCCGTTAAGGAAGCCTTGGAAAACCCAGTGGAATTTCTAATGGCGAACGACGTTAAAAAAGCCCTGGAAATGTAAACACATGCTCCTAGGAAATAAACAAAGAGGCCAGAATCAATGATTCTGGCCTCTTTGTTTTAAGTACAGACAGCAACCTTTATAATCGATTACCGCTTTCCCCTTTTTAAGGATATCGGCCCCGATGATCCCATCTACCGCCAGGGCATCATGTGCCGTTAGCGCTTCATTGATGTGGGTGAGGTCAAACAATACGATCTTCTGTTTCTTATTGTTCCATTTACCTATTTCGACCAGGTTTTTTTTGGAAATCTGGGTATCCATGTCCGTAGCACCTGCACCGGCGGCCTTTATTTTGGATTTTTTCGGAATAAGGTTAAAAAATTCTGCTTTGTCGAACCCGACACAAGTATTGGAAGCCCCGGTATCCAAAATAAATCGACCTTGTATTCCATTGATCTTTGCCTCAATCTCAAAGTGATTCGTTTTTGTAAATGTCAAAGGGACTTTACTAAATTTTTTCTTCTTTAATAATTTTTTGAGGCTCGACATTTATTTTTTTGCCAAAGATAAGGCTATTTTTGCTCCATGCTTTTAACAGATACACACACTCATTTGTATAGTGAGGCTTTTGACAATGATCGCGATGAGGTGGTCCAGAATGCTATTGATCAGGGAATAGAACGATTTTTTATTCCGGCCATAGATTCGACTTATACCGAGGCTATGCTATCCTTGGAGCAGGCATATCCGGACCGAATGTTCCTTATGATGGGACTGCATCCGACCCATGTCAAGGAGAATTATGTTGATGAGTTAAGGCATGTGGAGGAAATGCTGGGAAAAAGAAAATTTTATGCCGTTGGGGAG